>JGI26787J52750_100001_pt1 | contig 38456 bp, 42 predicted proteins | sample WilGeyfunne61714_FD_52750 | JGI IMG/M metagenome (IMG submission 52750)
AGACGCATAACCATATTAAAAATACTACAAAAATACTACAAGCCTCTTCAGCTTCTCCACTGCCCATCCCCTACTTTGGCAGCAATTCGGAAACGGGGATCAGGTTGTAGCCGTTCTTTTGCAGTTCCTGGATCAACGTGGACAGTATCTTGGCCGTAGGTTCCACGGGGTGCAGAAGGACCAGGGCTCCTGGCTCTTTTTTAGACAGCACTGTGTTTAAAATATCCTCCTCCCCCCTGGTGCCGGGGAGGTAATCTCCAGGGTTTATAGTCCACATTATGAGCTTGTACCTCAGTTCCTGGGCTGTGGTTAAAACCTTGGGGTTGCATTCTCCATAAGGAGGGGAATAGAGCCGGGGCCTTACACCTGTGATCTTGCTGATGATCTTTTCCCCTTCTTTTATATCCCTTTTATTTTCTTCCACGCTCAACTTGTCGGGATGGGGATGGGAATACCCATGATTGCCTATCTCATGGCCTTCGTCAGCTATCCTCTTTAAGAGATCGGGGTGGCGGCTGGCCCACTGTCCGGTGGGGAAAAAGGTGGCCTTCACCTGGTATTCCCTTAAGGTGTCCAGGATAGCGGGCAGGTGCTCTTCACCCCAGTCCACAGTAAACATGAGGGCCATAGCCTGTTTAGAGGTGTCTCCCTGATAGATGGGCTGTCTTTTCATCACCGGAACGGCTTCCTGGGCCAACCACCTTCAGGATAAAAAGGCCAAAAATAGAAACACCAGAATAATTAAAAAAAAAGCCCCATCTTCTGATTTGATCTTTGGGGAAATAGAGCATATACATTGACCCCACCCCTTTCTGGTTCAATGTATATGCTCCTGTTTGAAAATAAAGTATTACTTTTTGGGCTTCCGGGGATTGAATTGCTGGACGCTGCCCTTTCCCTGGGGACGGCGCAACCCCCTTTTATCTTTAGCCGGCTGTTGGGGCTGAGGCGGAGGCAGGGCCTCTTTTCTGGAAAGCTTCAGGCGGCCCAAAGCGTCGTAGCCTATGGCCTTGACCAGGATCTCATCTCCCTCTTTGACCACATCCTCCACCCTTTTTACCTTCTCGTGGGCCAGTTGGGATATATGCACCAATCCCTCCCGTCCCGGCATCCCCAGCACTCCAGGGGTCACCTCCACAAAGGCCCCAAAATCGGTGATCCGGGTAACCCTTCCGCAATATATCTTGCCGGTCTCCACCTCCTGGGTGAGAGCCTTGATTATCTCCACCGCCCTCTGGCCCCTCTCCGCATCCAGGGCCTTTATGAATACCCTGCCATCGTCCTCGATCTCGATCTCCACCCCGGTCTCCTCGATTATCTTTCTTATAATCTTGCCTCCCGGACCTATGACTTCCCCTATCTTATCCGGATCTATGGTCATGGTGAGCATCCTGGGGGCATAGGGGGACAGCTCTGGCCTGGGAGCCGGGAGAACCTCCAGCATCTTCTCCAAGATATAAAGCCTGCCCCTGCGGGCCTGTTCCAGGGCCTTCTCCAGTATTTCCCTATTTATCCCCGGTATCTTTATATCCATCTGCAGGGCCGTGACGCCTTCCCTGGTACCCGCCACCTTGAAGTCCATGTCTCCCAGGGCGTCTTCTATACCCTGGATGTCAGATAAGATGGCCACCTTGTCCCCCTCTTTCACCAGGCCCATGGCTACTCCGGCCACCGGGGCTTTAATGGGGACCCCCGCATCCATCAAGGATAGGGTGCTGCCGCAGACGCTGGCCATGGAGGTGGATCCGTTGGAACCCAAAACCTCAGATACCACCCGGATGGCATAGGGGAACTCTTCCTCCGGAGGTATCATGGCTTCCAAAGCCCGTTCTGCCAGGGCCCCATGGCCTACTTCCCGCCGTCCCGGCCTACGGATAGGCCTGGCCTCCCCTACGCTGTAAGGGGGAAAGTTGTAATGATGCATATAACGTTTAGATTCTTCTACCCCCAGATCGTCTAGGATCTGCTCTTCCCCTATGGAGCCCAGGGTGGTTACGGTGAGTACCTGGGTCTCTCCCCGGGTGAAGAGGGCAGAGCCGTGGGTCCGGGGCAACAGTCCCACCTCGCAGGTGATGGGCCTTATCTCGTCCAGAGCCCTGCCATCTATCCTGACCCCTTCTTCCAGGATCATCTTCCTCATGATCTCTTTTTCTACCTGGGTGATGACGTCGTCCACCATGCGGGTTATATCGGGCTGTTCCTCCATCAGCTCTTCCTTGCCCGCCAACACCGCTTCCCTGATCTCCTGGCGACAGCTGTCCAGGAGCTCTTCCCGTCTTTGCTTAGGCAATCTTTGATCCCGGCAGGTGTAAATGGCCTCCTGCAGCCGGGCTGTGGCCAAAGCCCTTACCTCCTCTTCCAGAGCAGGATCGAGTAGGGGTTCCACCACTTGGTGCTTTTCTTTGGCCAATCCCTTCTCTTTAGCCTCCTCATAGAATTCCCTGAGGAAGGCCACTATGCGCTTGATCTCTTCATGCCCGGCCATTATACACTCCAGGAGCATCTCCTCCGGCACTTCCTTGGCCCCTGCTTCCACCATCATGATGGCCTCCTGGGTTCCGGCCACCACCAGATCCAGGGCGCTCTCTTCCTCTTGGGCCAAGGTGGGATTGATTACGGGCTGACCCCCGATAAGGCCCACCTTCACAGCCCCCACAGGCCCATTGAAGGGTATGGGAGAAAGGTCTAGAGCAGCTGAAGCCCCGGTGATGGCCGCCACGTTAGGGGCGCAGTCCTGATCCACCGAAAGGGTGGTGGCCACTATATGGACGTCATGGCGGTAATATTTGGGAAACAGGGGCCGTAAGGGACGGTCTATGAGCCTGGCGGAGAGGATGGCGTGCTCGCTGGGTTTGCCCTCCCTCTTGATGAAACCGCCGGGAATCTTACCCACCGCGTAGAACCGTTCTTCAAAATCCACCGTCAAAGGGAAAAAGTCTATCCCTTCCCGGGGTTCGGCGGAAGCGGTGGCGGTAACCAAGACCACGGTCCCCCCGTAGGTCACCAGCACGGAGCCCCCTGCCTGTCGGGCCAAACGGCCTGTCTCCAGGATAAGCTCTCTGCCTGCCACTTCCACGCTCTTCCTCACCACTTCCAGCGCCATTTTCTTCTTCCTCCCTTATAACATCCCCTTTTTCAACATTTAAGCATTTCGACGCGGGTTTATTCTTTCCTTCCAGGGCTGTAAAAAGGGAGCGGTTTGCCGCTCCCTTTAAACTTTAAGCCTTAATGCCGGAGACCCAAGGCTTGCACAATACGGCGATAGCGTTCCATATCGTTATCCCGCAGGTAATTCAGGAGACGCCGCCGCTGTCCCACCATCTTCAAGAGCCCCCTGCGGGAATGGAAATCCTTTTTGTGGACCTTGAGGTGCTCTGTGAGCTGGTTTATGCGTTCCGTAAGAAGGGCTATCTGGACTTCAGGGGAACCCGTATCTGCAGGGTGCAACTGGAACTGGGCGATTATCTCCCTTTTCTTTTCCGGATCTAAGGACATGTATTCACCTCCTGGTATGGTTTATCCCCAAAGGCCAAGGATAACGCCGGAGGGAACGCCATCCCTAGCCTTGGTTCATCTGAGTTTTATTATAAAAGAAAAAAGACCTCTTTGACAACCGGGCGGATCACTTTCCTATCACGGTTATGACCAGGCGCCCCGCCAGGGTATCCTTGATCACCAGGTCAAAGGTGCGGCGGGAAGAGGCGGTAAATCCCCGGAAACGGGTGGCTACGGGCACGTATCCCGGGATCCCCTTGGCCGCAGAGATAACGTCTTCCACGGTGATTTCTTGCTGTCGCCAGTCCCGCAGGCGTTTTTTAGCATGGGCGGTAATTATTATCTTCATCCTTAAGCCCGCCTCGATTGTTCTATAGCCATTATATTCTACGCCGGGACCGGGTTTGGGGTCACGCGCTCAACAGCTCCTTTATCCTCAGGCAATCCTCTGCAATCTGATGGGCTAGGGCCGTGGGGTCGGGGAATCTGCGCTCCAGCCGTAAAAAAGCCCGCAGCTCCAGCTCCACCGTTTCCCCGTATATGCTCTCTCCGGTGAAGTTTAAAAGATGGGCCTCCACCTTGGGGCATACCCCTGCCGAGAATGTGGGACATAGGCCTATATTCACCGCTGCGGGATAAGATCTATCCCGCAACCGAGCCCAGGCGGCATAGACCCCCCTCCGAGGCAATTTTTGACAGGCCGGAATTTCTATGTTGGCCGTGGGGAAACCCAGATCTCTACCCCTCCCCTCCCCTTCCACCACCCTGCCCTCGATAACAGGCCAGTACCCCAGCAGCCGACGGGCCTGGAGAATATCCCCCTCATCCAGAGCTTTTCTTATGGCGCTGCTGCTGACCACCACGCCGTCAACCGTGACAGGAGGCAAAACGTTCACCTTGAAGCCAAGCCTTTTCCCCAGCTCCTGGAGAAACTGACAGTTGCCCTGCCCTCCCCTGCCAAAGGTGAAATTGAAACCCACTGAAAGGGAGTGGGGCCGGAAAAATTTCCACAATATCTCATGTACAAAGTCCTCTGGAGAGAGGGAGGCTATGTTTTCGTCGAAAGGCAAATGACAAAGATGGTGGATTCCCAGGGAGGCCATCAGCTTCTCCTTCCTGCCGGGCGGGGTGAGCAGCTTCTCCGGGCAGGGAGAGACCACCTGGGAGGGATGGGGATCGAAGGTCACCACCATGTCTTCCTTTCCGAGGGAGGAGGCTTCCTCCACTATCCTCTTTATTAGAGCCCGGTGGCCGAGATGGACCCCGTCGAAATTTCCCATGGCCAGGCAACAACCCTTGGGTAGATTATGGCTTATTTCCCGCCATATCTTCATTTTCATCCCTCTATACCAGCACTTTTACGGGCTGAAGGTAATACTGGGAATCTTCTGCCTTTAAGACGGCTACGGCCAAAAACTGACCCCTATCGGTTTCCAGCCTCAGGTGGGTATTTATCCCCCAGGGGAAATCCCCTTTCCCCAGTTTCAAAATCCTTCCCTGCCGCACCCCTGCCGCCTCCCTTTCCCCCACTATAAACAAAGGCAGATGGGCTAGACCCTGCCGGGGTGACAGAAGGAAATCGCCTTTCCCCCTCTTCCAGGCCTCCTCTATCTCTTCCAAGGTCCAGCTCTCCTCCAGGGTAAAGGATCCGCTCCGGGTCCGCAAAAGGAACGCCAGAGTGGCTCCCCATCCCAGGAAGTCTCCCCAGTCATTCCCCAGGCTGCGGATGTAGGTGCCCTTGGAACAGACGATGTCTGCCCTGACCCTCCAGTAAGGGGGGTCAGGCCAGGCCTTGAGGATTTTAAACTGCTTTATCTGGACCTTCCGGGGAGGCAAGTTCACCTTTTCCCCCCTTCTGGCCAATTGATAGAGGCGCTGGCCTTTATAGCGGACAGCCGAAGCCATGGGGGGCACCTGAGGGATGGAGCCGGTGAAGCGTTGGGCCGCCTCTTGCAAGAGCTCCAGGTGGACTTGGGGGACCTCCCTCCTGGACAAAATCTCGCCGCTGAGATCCTGGGTGTCGGTCTTCAGCCCCAGTATGAATTCTGCCCTGTAAGCCTTGTCCCCTTCCTGGACATACTCCAAAAGCCGGGTGGCCTTGCCCACACCTAAAGGCAGGACCCCGGCGGCCAAGGGATCCAGTGTTCCGCCATGGCCTATTTTCTTTATGCCCAGGCAACGCCGGAGGAAATCCACCACGTCATGGGAAGTCATGCCCGGGGGTTTGAGGACGTTTATAAAGCCCATCATCGCAAAGCCTCCCCCGCTGCCGCCACTACCCGGGGGATGACCTCTTCCAAAGAGCCTTCTACCACGCACCCTGCCGCCCTCCTATGGCCACCCCCCCCGAAAAGGGAGGCTATCCGGTTCACATCCACCCTCTTTTTGGATCTCAAGCTCACCTTCACCATACGGGGTGACAGTTCTCGGAAGAGGAAAGCCACTTCCACCCCTGCCAGGCTGCGGGGATAGTTGACCAACCCTTCCACGTGTTCAGGACCAGCCCCTGCCTTTTCCAAGCTCTCCTGGGTGACTACCATCCAGGCCACCTCTCCCCCATAGGCCAGATTCAGGGTGGGAAGGACCAGGCTCAACAATTTCAAGCTGGCTAAGGGTTTCCTCTCCCACAGGTACTCCCTTATGGTGGCCACATCTGCTCCCAGCTCCATGAGCTCGGCTGCCAGTCTCAGGGCTTCGGGGGTGGTATTCTCGTACTGGAAGGATCCTGTATCGGTGACCAACCCCGTATAAAGGCAGGTGGCTATTTCCCCGCTTATGGGCAAACCCATCTCTTTTAAAAGGCGATAGACCAGTTGGGCGGTGGCAGAAGCCTGGACGTCCACCAGGTTCAGGTGCCCAAAACGGGTGTTGCTCACGTGATGGTCTATATTGATGATGATCCGGGCTGAAGCCAGGAGGTGTTCCATGCCTTCCCCCGGCCTCTGGAGGTCGGCGCTGTCCAGCACCACCAGAATCGGAGGGGGGGATTCTATTTCCTTTCCCGATACTATGGTGTCCTGACCGGGAAGGAATCGAAAGGCCTCGGGGACAGGGTCAGCATTTATCACCACAACCCGGGCCCCCCTGGCCCTCAAGGCCAAAGCCAGGGCCAGGGAGGAACCCAAGCAGTCCCCATCAGGCAGATCATGGGAGAGGATCCCCACGTAGGGCGCCTCCAACAGTATCCTGGCTATGGCCTTAATGCTCTCCATGGCCCTTCTCCTCAGCCTTCACCTGCACCAGCAGCCGGTGGATCCTGTCCCCGCGTTCTATGGAAGGATCCAGCTTAAAGGCTATTTCTGGAGTATAGCGCAGGCTCAGCCGCTTGCCTATTTCCCTTCGCACAAATCCCGTAGCCCTTTCCAGCCCCTCCATGGCTTCGTTTTTTTGCTCTTCAGTCCCGTAGATGCTCACGTATATTTTGGCATGACGGAGATCCTTGGAAAGCTCCACGTCGGTGATGGAGATAAGCCCCGCCTCCAGCCGGGGATCCTTCAATTCATTCCTCAGGATAGCCGCCACCTCTTTTTTTATCTGCTCAGCTACCCGCCCTACCCTTATAGACATGGCTCATCTCCTCCTATGCCAATTCTCTCTGTATTTCTTCTATAGTATAGGCTTCTATTATATCCCCTTCTTTGACGTCGTTAAATTTTTCCAATCCTATGCCGCATTCATACCCCTGGGACACTTCCCTTACATCGTCTTTAAACCGCTTGAGAGAGGCGATTCTGCCCTCGTAGACCACAGCGCCGTCCCTGATAACCCGAGCCAGAGCCTTGTTTTGCACCTTGCCTTCCAGCACGAAGCAGCCGGCCACCGTGCCTACTTTGGGCACCTTGAAGGTGGCCCTCACCTCCGCCCGTCCCAGGACAACTTCCCTCTTTTCCGGCTCCAGGAGGCCTGCCATGGCCGCCTTGATGTCTTCCAGCACCTCGTATATAACCCGGTAGAGCCGTATCTCCGTGCCCGACTCCTCAGCCGCCTTGCGGGCATTGCTGTCGGGGCGCACATGGAAGCCTATTATGATGGCCTTAGAAGCCTGGGCCAGCATAACGTCCGTCTCGGTGATGGCCCCTACCCCGGCGTGGATGATGTTCACCTTTACTTCTTCTGTGGAAAGGCGCTCTAAAGCCTGCTTCAGGGCTTCCACCGAACCCCATACGTCAGCTTTTATTATGAGGTTCAGCTCTTTGACTTCCTTCTCCATCTGTTGGAATATATCGGCCAGAGAGGTTCTGGTGGTCTTGAGCTCTTCCTGGCGCCGCTGCTCTTGCCTAGCTAAAGCTATCTCCCTGGCTATTTTTTCGTCCTCCACCACCTGGAAAATATCGCCTGCCTGGGGCACATCGTTCAATCCCATCACCAGGACTGGGGTGGAAGGGCCTGCGCTCTTCAACCTTTCGCCCCTTTCGTTCATCATGGCCCGGACCTTGCCGTAAACCTCCCCCACTACCAGGTTATCCCCCACCTTCAGGGTGCCCTTTTGAACCAGAAGAGTGGCGGTGGGTCCTTTACCCTTGTCCAGCTGGGCCTCCAGAACTACCCCCCTAGCAGGACGATCAGGNTTGGCCTTGAGCTCCATGATATCGGCGGTCAGAAGGATCATTTCCAGGAGTTCGTTTATGCCCTGCTTTTTTAAAGCCGAGACAGGCACCATGATGGTGTCCCCGCCCCACTCTTCAGGTATGAGCCCATGCTCCGCCAGCTGCTGCTTCACCCTGTCGGGATTGGCGTCGGGTTTGTCTATCTTGTTTATGGCCACCACTATGGGTACCTGGGCAGCTCTGGCGTGATTTATAGCCTCTATGGTCTGGGGCATAACCCCATCGTCCGCGGCCACCACCAGCACCGCTATGTCGGTAACCTGGGCTCCTCTGGCCCTCATGGCGGTAAAGGCTTCGTGCCCGGGAGTGTCCAGGAAGGTGATTTTCCTGCCGCCTATCTCCACTTGATAGGCTCCGATGTGCTGGGTTATACCTCCGCTCTCCTTGGCTGCCACGTTGGTGTGGCGGATGGCGTCCAGCAGAGAGGTCTTGCCGTGATCCACATGACCCATGACCGTAACCACCGGAGGTCTGGGTTTCAATGTGGCAGGATCGTCAGGGAGGTCCTCCAGCACTGCCAAAGGTTTTTCTTCCCTGATCTCCACCTCTGCTCCCAGTTCCTGGGCCACCAAAGTGGCGGTATCCACATCCAGTTCCTGATTTATGGTGGCCACTACCCCCAGCTTCAGCAGGGTTTTGATGACTTCAGCAGCGCTCTTTCCCAGCTTCTTGGCCAATTCCTGTACCGTCAGGCTGCCCGTAAGGGTAATCCGCTTAAGGGCCGGGGCCTCGGGAACCGCCTCCTCTTTGGGAGCAGCTTTTTCCTTGGGACGGCGGAGCAAGCGTTTCTCCAGCAGCTCCTCTTCCTCCATAACCTTGCGCCTGGTCTCCAGGAAAACTTCTTTCTCCTTCTTGAAGACCATCCTTTCTCCGGGCCGTTCTCTCTTCTTCTCCTGGACCTCTTTTCCCACCACTTCCGGCTTGGGTATGCGCAGCTCCTTGGGCCTGGCCTCCTTCTCCTTAGCCACCGTTTCCCTGGAGGGTTTGGGAAAGGGCGGTCCTTTCCTTTCCGGAGCAGGACGCCTGGGCTTGGCCCCCCTGGCCGGAGCTTCTGCCCCCTTGGGCCCCCGGGCAGAGGGTGCAGGGGCCTCCTTGGGGGTATCTGCAGGGATTCTGGCTTTTTCCTCAGGCCTCTTCTCCTCCGCGGGCTTGGGCTGAACAGCTTCTACCTTCACTTCTGGCTCTTCCCGGTCTTTCTGAGGGACCATCTCTTTCTTGGGCTCCTCCCCCTTAGGGACTTCCTGGGGTTGGGCCTGCTTCTGACGCCATAACTGCCTATAATAGTTGCGAATTTTTATCACTTCGCCGTTTTCCAAAACGCTCATATGGGAACGGGTATAAATACCCAATTGGGACATAGTTTCCATGAGCTCTTTGGTGGAAACCTGCAGCTGTTTGGCCAGCTCATAAACCCTAGTTTTTCCCATTTAACCACCTCCCGGCTTCTTTATCCCCTTCAGCCTTTCGGCCCAATCCCGATGGGTGAAGGCCAAGAGGCCGCAGGGCCTCTTGCCTATAGCCCTCCCCAATTCTTCCTTTGTACCAAAAATCCATACCGGAATCCCTTCTCTCCGACCCCAGGACAAGATTTTCTCCTTTAAGGCCGTGCTGGTATCTTCCGCCATGATAACCATGAAGACCTTTTTTCGTTCCCAGGCCTTTTTGACAGCCCGGTATCCCCAAACCAGGCTCCGGGCCCGATAGGCCAACCCCAGAAGCTGGTAAATGTTATTTCTCTCCATCTTCGATCTTTTTCTCTAAAGCAGAGATGATCTCAGGGGAAAGCTTTTGCCCCAAAGCCCTTTCCAGAGCCCTGCTCTTTACCGCCTGACGGAGGCATTCGGTTTTGGGGCAGATATAGGCTCCCCTGCCCGCCAGTTTGCCCGTAGGGTCTATCACTACTTCCCCTGAGGGGGTGCGCACCACCCGTATGAGCTGGCGTTTTTCCTGGCGGCTGCGGCAGCCCACACACATCCGGATGGGTATCCTTTTAGGCAAGGGTTAGCCCTCCCCTCCGCTATCCGCCTTGCTGGCAGGGACTTCTGTATTCCACCACCGCTCCCAGCCTTCGGCTTCCGACTCACACTTTATATCTATCTTCCACCCGGTGAGTTTGGCCGCCAGGCGAGCATTCTGGCCTTCCCTGCCTATGGCCAGGGAAAGCTGGTTATCCGGAACGATAATGCGGCTCACTTTGTTCTCCTCGTCCAGTATTTCCACGTCCAGAACCCGGGCCGGGCTCAAGGCGTTGGCCACAAATACGGCTGGATCTTCGCTCCATTTGATTATATCCACCTTCTCCCCCCGCAGTTCCTGAACCACCGCCTGCACCCGGGTGCCTTTAGGGCCAACACAGGCGCCCACCGGGTCCACCTTTTCTTCCCGGGAGTGAACGGCTATCTTGGTTCTACCCCCCGGTTCCCTGGCCACACCTTTTATCTCCACTATGCCCTCCTGAATTTCAGGCACTTCCAGCTCAAAGAGCCTTTTGACCAGGCCCGGATGGGTGCGGGATAGCTTGATCAAGGGATCCCGGCTGGTTTTGCGCACTTCCACCACATAAAATTTAAGCCTATCGCCTTGGCGGTAGGTCTCCCCAGGAACCTGTTCCGTAGGGGGCAGAATCCCTTCAGCTTTCCCCAGATCCACGAAAACGTTTTTCCCTTCCACCCTCTGCACCGTGCCCGTGACTATGTCGTTCTCCTTGCTCACGTATTCTTCATATAAAAGGTCCCTCTCCGCCTCCCTTATCCGCTGCATCACCACCTGTTTGGCGGTCTGGGCGGCGATACGGCCGAAATCCCTGGGGGTCACTTCTTCTTCCACCATATCTCCTAATTCATAGTTGGCATTTAATTTTCTGGCCTCTTCTAAAGAGATCTCCAGACGGGGATCAGTAACTTTTTCCACCACTTTTTTTAAAGAATAGACCTTTATCTCCCCCGTCTCCCTGTTGATCTCCACCCTTACGTTCTGGGAAGATCCGAAACGCTTTCTATAAGCAGAAATGAGGGCGGCTTCTATGGCCTGCAGGAGGATCTCCATATCTAACCCCTTTTCCTTCTCCAAGTCCTTTAAGGCCTGCAAAAATTTCCCTTTCATGGATGTCTATACTCCCTCCCCCTCCTCGTAGACCAGCCTGGCGCTGGCTATCTGGTCCAGCTCCAGGGTCATCCTCTGCCCCCCTGGCAGTTCCACTTCTATCTTGCCTTCCCGGCACCCCAAGAGCTTTCCCTGAAATTGTCTCTGCCCTTGGATGGGGGTGAAGAGCCGCAGTTTTATCTTCCTCCCTGCGAGGCGGACGAAATCTTTTTCTTTTTTAAGGGGCCTCTCCAGACCAGGGGAAGACACCTCCAGGTTATAACTATGGGGTATGGGATCCTCCTGATCCAAGATGTTCCCCACCACTTCGCTTACCCTTTCGCAGTCGTCCAGACTGATGCCGCCGGGCTGGTCTATATAGAGGCGTAAAATATAGCGCCCCCCCTCTTTTCCATACTCCCAGTCTATCAATTCGTACCCCAGATTTTCTATGGCCGGCTCCAGTTTATTCCGAACCACTTCCGCCAGTTTGGCCACCCACATCCCCTCCGTTTTTTAACATAAAAGAGTGGGCAGCAACCCACTCTTTTCAGCACCAAGATATATCGGCGCTTTCTGTTTCAGTATACCACAATGGATGGGGTTCTGCAAGGGTGCCTGATCTTTAAAGCTTTAGAGATACTTTGCCCTTTCCTGGTCTAAAAGCTCTTTAATTCTGGCTGCTAAGCCCTCCTGGGGAAAGGGGATGTCCCTCTCCTGGTAACGCCATTTTACGTCCACGGTGCCTTCCTCGGCGGTCTTTTTGCCCACGGTCAAGCGCAGGGGATATCCTATGAGGTCCGCTTCTACAAATTTTACTCCTGCCCTTTCGTCCCGATCATCTAAAACCACCTCTACCCCTAAACGGGAAAGCTCCTGGTAGATGTCCAGAGCTATTTGGAATTGAGCCTTATCCTTAACAAGGGTAGGTATTATTATCACTTCATAAGGGGCCACGCTCAGGGGCCATATGATGCCCTTCTCGTCATGATGCTGCTCCACTATGGCGGCCATGGTCCTGCTCACCCCTATGCCGTAGCAGCCCATCACTATGGGATGGCTCTCCCCCTTTTCGTCGCTAAAAGTAGCCCCCATGGCTTGGCTGTATTTAGTGCCCAACTGGAATATCTGGCCCACTTCGATGCCCCGGGTCTCCTGCAGGGGAGCGCCGCAGCGGGGACAGGGGTCCCCAGCTCCCACCAGGCGAAGATCGGCCACCCCTTGGGGGAGGAAATCCCTGCCGGGATTCACATTTTTAAAGTGATATCCCTCCCGGTTGGCCCCGGTGACGGCATTGGCCATATGCATGACTTCCAGGTCGGCGTAGAGGGGAACCCCAGCCAGCCCCACAGGTCCCACGTAGCCCACCGGCAACCCCAGAATTTCTTTAACCTTATCGCCGGTGGCTATTTCCAGCTGGTTGCAGCCGAGATAATTTTTGAGCTTCACTTCGTTTATCTCCCTATCGCCCCGGACCAAAACCGCCACCAATTGGCCATCTGCCTCGTAAAACAGGGTTTTTATTATCCTTTCAGGACTTACCCCCAAAAAGGCGCATACTTCCTCTACAGTCTTCTGCTCTGGGGTGGCCACCTCCTCCAAGGGCAAAGGCTCCTCCCTGAGGTGGGGTTCCAGGGTGACGGCGGGGGCTATTTCCACATTGGCTGCGTACTCGCACTGGTCGCAGTAAACCAGAAGGGCTTCTCCCGTCTCTGCCAAAGCCATAAATTCATGGCTGTAGTTGCCCCCTATGGCCCCTGTATCTGCCTCCACTGCCCGGAACCTCAAGCCGCAGCGGCGAAATACGTTGGTATAGGCCTGGTACATCTTCTGGTAGCTCTCCTCCATGCCTTTCTGGTCCCGGTCAAAGGAGTAGAGATCCTTCATTATGAACTCCCTTCCCCGGAGGAGCCCGAAACGGGGCCGGCGCTCATCCCGGTATTTATTCTGTATCTGATAGAGCAGAAGGGGCAGTTGCTTATAGGACCTCACCTCGCTGCGGACCAGAGCGGTGATGATCTCTTCGTGGGTAGGACCTAAGCAAAAGGAACGCTGATGCCTGTCCTTAAGCCGGAACATCTCTTCGCCGTAGAGTTCCCAGCGTCCGCTTTCCTGCCACAGTTCTGCTGGCTGGATTATGGGCAGCAGCAGTTCTTGCCCCCCAGCTTTGTCCATTTCTTCCCTGATTATCCTCTCGATTTTGCTCAACACCCTTTTTCCCAGGGGCAGAAAGGTATAGATGCCCGCAGCTGCTCTGCGGATGAATCCTGCCCGAAGAAGAAGCTTGTGGCTGACGATTTCGGCGTCGGCAGGCAATTCCCTCATAGTGGGCGCAAATAGCCTGCTGGTGAGCACGCTTTCCCCTCCTAAGATTATTTTTGTATTTTTGTTATTTAGCCTTCCTCTGCTAAAGCTCGCACTTCGTCTATAAGGGCTTGGGCCGGATCCTCCCCTTCTATTTTCCTGCTCAGCTTCCCCAGCTTGAAGAGGAGGGCATATCCTGGTCCACCCACCAAACCCACATGGGCCTGCTTGGCCTCGCCCGGGCCGTTAACGGAGCAGCCCATAATGGCCACCTTTAACGGTTTTTTTATATCCTTTAGCTCCTGCCACACCCGGTTAGCGATCCCCACCACGTCTATCTGGGTGCGGGCACAGGTGGGGCAGGAAACCAGATCTACCCCTTCTTCCAGAAGGCCCAGAGAGCGAAGTATGCTCCTGCCCACCAGCACCTCCATCACGGGATCGCCGCTCAGGGAGACCCTGATGGTATCCCCTATCCCTTCTTCCAGGAGGATGCCTATCCCCAGGGAGGACTTGACCGTCCCCAGGAGGAGGGGGCCTGCCTCGGTAACTCCCAGGTGAAGGGGATAGCTGACTTTAGCCGCCATCAGGCGATAGGCCTGTAACATCAAGGGGACCTGGGAAGCCTTGAGGGATATCTTTATATCGTAAAACCCCATATCTTCCAGAATTCTCACATGCCTCAAAGCGCTCTCCACCATGGCTTCTGGGGTTACGCCTCCATACTTCTGAAGCAGGTCCCTCTCCAGAGAGCCCGCATTCACCCCTATCCTTATAGGTACTTTCCGGGCCAACGCCTCCCTTACCACAGCCCTCACCTTGTCCGGGGAGCCTATATTGCCGGGGTTTAACCTCAAACCGTCGACTCCGGCTTCTAAGGCTTTAAGGGCCAAACGGTAATCGAAGTGGATGTCGGCTATCAAGGGCAGGTTTACCTGGGCTTTTATGCGGGCCAAGGCTTGGGCCGCCTCCAGGTCAGGCACCGCCAACCTCACGATATGGCAGCCGGCCTCCTCCAGCTCTTTAATTTGCCGTACCGTAGAGGCCACGTCCCGGGTGTCGGTTTTGGTCATGGACTGGACGGATATAGGGGATCCTCCCCCCACAGGCACAGGACCCACCCAGATTTTACGGGTGTTCCTCCGCAGGATCAAGGCTTTTCACCTCAACTGAAAAAAATCCGCATTACATCTTTATAGGTCACCAGGAGCAAAAGGGCGAGGAGCAATATAAAACCTATCAGGTGGATCAGGTTCTCCTTCCGGGGATCCAGGGGTCTACCCCTCAGGGCCTCCAGGAACAAAAAGGCCAGGCGGCTCCCGTCCAAGGCCGGTATGGGCAGCAGGTTGATGAGCCCCAGGTTCAGGCTCAAAACCGCTGTAAAGCTGAGCACATTGACCAGACCCCCAGTGGCCGCCTGCCCCACCATCTGGACTATGCCCACAGGGCCCACCACTTCAGCTCCGGCTTTGCCCCCCACTATTTTAAGAAGGCTCAGGATGATCATTTTTACCATCAAAAGGGACTGCTGCAGNCCCAGCACAATGGAGTTGTAAAGGTTCTGCCTGGCCCAAGGCGGGGTTATGCCGATAAGCCCCGCTCCCGTTTGGGGCTCCCTCACTGTGGTGACCTCTATCTTCCTGAGATCTCCTCCCCTGTCCACCAGCAGGGTTATCCTCTGCTCCGGCCGGGACCGTATGAGGCTCACCAACTGGCTCCAGCTTTCCACCCTGTGGCCGTCCACCTCCAAGATCTTGTCACCGGGCCTCAATCCCACCTGCTGGGCAGGCATCCCGGGCTGCACCCCGCCCACCACGTTGAGATCCTGAGGTATGCCGAAGCCCATGAAGACCAGTATAAAGATAAGGATGGCCAGGAGAAAGTTCATGGCGGATCCCGCAGCTATAACTATCATCCTTTTGGTCAGGGGCTGGCGGTTGAAACCCCGGGGATCGTCCTGATCCTCTTCCTCCATGCCCGCTATCCGGTTATACCCCCCTAAGGGCAGGATCCTAAGGGAGTAGAGGGTTTCACCCCTCCTGGCCTGCCAGATGGCAGGGCCCAAACCCACAGAAAACTCTTCCACCTTCATGCCGGCCCACTTGGCAGCTAAAAAGTGCCCCCCCTCGTGGGCCACTATGAGGAGGCCGAAAATGAGCAGGGCCAAGATTATGGTGAGCATCCCTTTACCTCCTGATAAGGATTTGGACTATCTCCTCTGCCCTCTTCTTTCCCCAGCTGTAGGCGGCCAAGATCTCATCCAGAGTGTTCCCGGGCAGAGGTTGATGCTCCTCCAAAACCCGCTCCACCAAAAGGGGTATATGGGTTATGGGCAGAAGATTTTTCAAAAAATATTCCACTCCCACCTCGTCAGCTGCCGTCAACACCGCCGGATAAGTGCCCCCAGCTCTGCCTGCCCTGAGGGCCAGATCTAAACAAGGGAAGCGCTGCAGATCAGGGGGATAAAATTCCAGCATACCTACAGCAGTCAGATCCAGGGGTCTGACCGGAGAGGACCATCGCTCAGGCCAGCTCAGGGCATATTGAATGGGAAGGCGCATATCCGCTGGTCCCAAATGGGCCAAGAGGGAGCCGTCTACAAACCTCACCAATCCATGAACCAGGCTTTGGGGGTGGATCACCACCTCAATCCTCTCGTAAGGGACGTCGAAGAGGTGCCGTGCCTCTATAACCTCCAAGCCCTTGTTCATAAGGGTGGCAGAATCCACAGTGACTTTAGGGCCCATCTCCCAGGTGGGATGCCTCAGGGCTTCTTCCGGGGTTACCCTGGCCATCTCTTCCCAGCTTAAGTGCCTGAAGGGTCCCCCTGAAGCGGTGAGGATTATCCGGTCCACCTCCTGAAGGTTCCTTCCCTCTAAACATTGAAAAATGGCAGAATGTTCGCTGTCCACCGGCAGGAGGGTGGCCCCACCCATCCGGGCTGTCCTGGTCACCAGGGGTCCGGCAGTCACCAGCAGCTCCTTGTTGGCCAGGGCCACTGTCTTTCCGGCCTTCAGGGCAGCCAGCACCGCTGGTAGGCTTCCAATGCCCACCATGGCGGCCACCATCAAGTCCATCTCCACAGAGGCCACCGCTTCCTCCAGCCCCCTTAAGCCCACCCCGATCTCTGCTTTATCTCCCACAGAGGAAGCCAGAAAGGGGGCCTTGTCCTCCTCCAGGATCACAGCCTTTTGGGGACCAAAGGACTCTGCCTGCCGGGCGAGAAGCTCCACATTGCTGGAGGCAGCCAGAAGGGCAACTTTAAACTTATCCCGGTGCCAGGAGATGACTTCCAGGGTCTGGCGGCCTATGGACCCCGTGGAACCTAAAATGGCCACCCTTTTCACAGCAGCACTTCCCCCCTGTGGTGGGCCCAGAGGACCCTGAAGATGATCAACAAGAGCGGGCCAATTATAAGCCCTGCGACTCCCATGGCTTTCAACCCCCCGTAGAGGGCGAAGAGCAATGCCAGGGGATGGAGGGTGAGGCGGGCGGTCACCAGCCTGGGCTGCAACAACTGCCTCAAGAGGATAACCAGGGCATAAAGCAGTATGAGAGCTATTCCTAAGCCATATTTTCCCAATAAAAAGAGGACCATGATCCAGGGGAGGAATATGGTGCCCGGCCCTACGATGGGCAGCAGATCCGCCAGCCCTATGAGGAGGGCCAAAGTAACGGGATACTCTATCCTCAAAAGCTCCAGGGCCAAAGCCACTTGCAACACCTGAAGGCTTATGAGCAGGATTTCTGCCCTTAGATAGCCTATCAAAGCCCTCCCCAGAGTGTTCCCCAACTCCAAAGCCTTCTGCCTCCAAAGGGGTTTTAGACCAGCCAGGAAGGAAGCCACCAGCTTTTCCTTATCCCGGGAACAAAAAAAGGTGGCCACCAGGGTGATTATAAGGGTGATGAAGCACTGGGGTAGGGCTGTCAAAAAAGCTGCGCTTTCCTGCAGCAGCAAGGAAGAGGAGGTCCGCAATCCCTTCAGCAGGCCTTCCCAGAGGTATTGTCCCATGGAATAGAATTCTGGAGACCAGCGGTGGAATAAAGGGGCGGCCTGCCACCGGGCCAGATACTCTTGGAAAAGCTGGTTTAAAGATTTTATCTGGGAGGGCAAGGTCAAAGCCAGGCTCTGGAGCTCCAGCACCAGGTTAAAGAAGAGAAGGACCAAAATCCCCCCTGCCAAAGCCAGGGCCAGGAAAAGGGCCAGCAGTACGGCCAGGCCTCTCCCCAGTTTGGTTTTTCTCTCTAAGAAATTGACCCATGGGTCCAGGAGGGCTGCCAAGAAGACAGCCAAGAGGAAGGGCAGAAAGGCCAGGAACAGAAGGGCGATCATATGCCAGGTGGCGGGCAGGACATAATAATAGAGCAGGATTAAAAATATAGCTAGGAGCAGAGCCCATAATATCCCTTGTAGGGGCGGTTTGGCCCTCTCGTCAAAAAAGTCCACTGCCTCCACTCCTGATCAGAATGAATACTAGATAATAGTATAGCACAGGGGCCACCAACAGCAAACTATCAAACCCGTCCAAAATTCCACCATGCCCGGGCAGGATATTTCCGGTATCCTTAACTCCAGCCTGCCTTTTAAGGGCCGAGATCACCAGATCGCCGCACTGGGCAGCTATAGCTGCCACCCCGCCCAGCACCAGCAATTGGCCTAGAGAGACGGCATTAAGGAAATGGGGCCCCAGTACCGCCGCCACGCCCAGGGTCAAAAGCCCCCCCCCAACCACCCCGGCCCAAGTCTTCCTGGGGCTCAGGTGGGGCCAGGGGTGGGTCCTTCCCCAGAAACGGCCGGAAAAAAAGGCCCCTGTATCATAAGCCCAGGTCAGTAGAAAGGTGAAGATGAGCAGGGAGGCCCCCCCAGGTAAAAAACGCAGCATGAGGACGTGGGAGAGGAATCCCCCTATGTAACATATCCCTAAAAAGGTTATGGCCACGTCGGCCATGCTGTACATGGGGAAAAGGGCCAAAAACAATAAAAAAAGGGCTGCCAGCAACAGAGGGAAAAACCAGGTGGGGAGGCTTTGGTAAAAGAATACGAAGATGAGGGTGAGCAGGGCTGCCGCCAGGCCTATCCCGGATAGGGGGCGCAAACGGCAGTACAGGCACAGATTGAAAAACTCATGCAACGCCACCGGGACCAGGATGAGGAGAAAGGCCAGCAAATACCAGCTGCCCAGATAGGCCACCAGCAGAATAATGGGAATACCCGCCAAAGCCACCAGAAATCTCGCCAGCATTCCCTTACCCCCTTTCCGAGGCTATCCCTCCAAAACGCCTCTCCCTTTTCTGGTAATCCTCCAAGGCCTGGAGGAGATGTTCCCTTCGGAAATCGGGCCAGTAAACCTCTGTGAACCAGAGCTCGGTATAGGCCAACTGCCAGAGGAGAAAATTGCTGATCCTCTTCTCCCCGGAAGGGCGTATCAGAAGATCGGGATCGGGCAGGGGATAGGTGTAGAGGTGCTCTTCCAGGAGGCTTTCGCCGATGTCTTTAGGATCCAGGAACCCCTCTTTAACTTTCCCGGCCAGGGCCCTGCAGGCATCCACCAGTTCAGCCCGACCTCCATAGTTTAAAGCCACGTTCAGGATGAGCCTCTGGTTGCTGACCGTTTCCCTGCAGGCCCTTTCCATCTCTTCCCGCACCCGGAGGGGCAGGCCTTGCCAGCGACCCGATACCCTTATCTTTACTCCATTTTTTTTGAGATCTTCTAATTCATTCCTTATGCTGTGGACCAGGAGTTCCATCAGGGCTTCCACTTCCTCTCGGGGGCGTTTCCAGTTTTCTGTAGAAAAGGCGTAGACAGTTAAAATGGGTATGTTTAGATCCAGGCAGGCCTTAACCACCTCCTTGAGGCTCTCCACCCCTGCCCTGTGCCCTGCAATCCGGGGAAGCCCCCTCTGCCGGGCCCATCTCCCGTTGCCATCCATTATTATGGCTATGTGTCTGGGCATCCTGCTGGGATCAAGACCCCCTTCCCGAGGATACGCCATTTCACCACCTGCCTTGGAGATTCTCAAAAATGTTCCCCCTCCGGGGAGGGGGAACTGACGGGCTACTCGGCTACGATGGCATCATTAGGACAGACTCCCTTACAGGTCCCGCAGTCAACGCACTTTTCAGGATCGATGGCGTATATATCGCCCTTCTGATAGATGGCCTCTACCGGGCACTCGCCGGCACAGGTCCCACAGCCTACGCACTTCTCTTCTATGATGCGATGGGGCACCCCCTTCACCTCCCTTCGGGCTTGATATCTAGGTAAACCAGGGTAAGATGGACTTCCCGGTTACCTTCTTCGCGGATCCTCACCACCCGGGCCTTACCTTCCTCACCTGGGGGAGGCCCCCAGGGACCGGTAAAGGAGAGGGACTTCAAGGTAAAGCCGAGGGAGGACAGGACTTCCTGGGCTTCCTCCAAGGTGGCGCCCAGACAATCCAAAAGGAAGGCCATTTATCCCTCCATTATCTCCGCTTCCTTGTTTTTCAGGGCCTCGTCTATGCTCTCTATAAATTTGTCCGTGATTTTCTGCAATTTCTCCTGAAGGCGTTTTATTTCGTCTTCTGAAGCCCCTTTATTCTTCTCCAGGGCCTTGAGCTTTTCGTTGGCTTCCCGGCGTACGTTGCGCACCGCCACCCTGAACTCCTCTGCCTTTTTCCGGACCATTTTCACCAATTCGTTTCTCCTCTCCTCCGTGAGCTGGGGCAGCACCAGACGGATAACTGTGCCGTCGCTGGTGGGGGTGATGCCGAGGTCCGATTTTAGCAGGGCTTTCTCTATTTCCGGCAGTATGCTTTTATCCCAGGGCTGTATCACCAAGAGGCGGGCTTCAGGCACGGAGATAGTGGACAGCTGGTTCACCGGCGTAGGGGTGCCGTAGTAGTTGACCATCACCTTATCCAGGAGGGTAGGAGTGGCCCTGCCTGCTCGGATGGTGGCGAACTCCTTTTTAAGGTTTTCTACTGTTTTTTTCATCCTCTCTTCGGCATCCCTTAGTATGTCTTCCATGGGGCTCTGACCTCCCTACGTAAGTGCCTATAGGTTCTCCCAGTACCGCCTTTAAAATATTTCCCTTTTCCTTTATCCCGAACACTATAATGGGTATAGCATTATCCATGCACAGGGAAGTAGCTGTGGAATCCATGACCCCCAGGCTGCTGTTCAGTATCTGCATGTAGTCCAAGTCGGTGAACCTCTTGGCCTGGGGATTGAGNTCGGGATCGGAATCGTAGACGCCATCCACCCTCTTGGCCATGAGGATCACTTCGGCCTCTATCTCCGCGGCCCTCAAAGCAGCGGCGGTATCGGTGGAAAAATAGGGATTTCCTGTGCCGGCTGCGAAGATGACTACCCGCCCCTTCTCCAGGTGGCGGATGGCCCGCCGCCTTATATAAGGCTCAGCCACCTCCCGCATCTCTATGGCGGTCTGAACCCGGATATCCACCCCTTGGCGTTCCAGGGCGTCCTGCAGGGCCAGGGCATTGATCACCGTGGCCAGCATACCCATATAATCCGACGTGGCCCTATCCATGCCCTGGGCAGCCCCCTTGACCCCCCTCCATATGTTACCTCCTCCCACCACTACCGCCACGTCTACCCCTAACTCCCGCAATTCTTTGATCTGGGAAGCTATATCGTTCAATACCTGGGGGTCTATGCCATATCCCTGATCACCGGCCAAGGCCTCCCCGCTGAGCTTTAAGACCACCCTTTTATACTTGGGTTTCTTCATGGAAAGCTATGCCCTCCGCTACGGAAAAGAGTATTTCTACATCTAAAGGGGAAATTCCTCTTTTAGAATATAGAAAAAGAGCACCCGAGTGCTCTTTTATTGAACGCCTTCGCCCACCTCGAAGCGGGCGAACCTCCTCACCACTATATTTTCCCCCAGCCGGGCAATGGCTTCGGTGATAACGTTTTTTACAGTTTTTTCCATATCCTTTATGAAAGGCTGCTCCAGGAGACAGACTTCTTTAAAGAATTTTTCCAGGCGCCCCTCTACGATCTTTTCCACTATATTTTGAGGTTTACCTTCTGCCAGGGCTTGGGCTGTGAGGATCTCCTTTTCTTTGTTTATGACTTCCTCAGGTACATCTTCCCGGGAGATATATTCGGGGCGAGAAGCTGCCACTTGCATGGCCAGATCGTGAACCAGCTGGCGGAATTCCTCGGTTTTAGCTACAAAATCGGTCTCGCAGTTCACCTCGATGAGGACCCCGATCCGGCCTCCTCCATGAATATAGGCATGGACCAAACCTTCTTTGGCCACCCGACCAGCTTTTTTGGCAGCCGTGGCCAGCCCTTTTTTCCTCAGGTATTCTATAGCCTTCTCCATATCTCCACCACATTCTTCCAGGGCCCTCTTGCAGTCCATCATCCCGGCGCCGGTTCTTTCCCTCAGCTCTTTGACCTGTGCCGCGCTTACCATATATTCCCTCCTCCGTTGGGATTTTAAAAGCGCCTTGCAGCGCATTTATTTTAAAGGGTTGCTTCCTCTTGATAGTCTCCTTCAGAAGGAGAGGCGCTCTCCATCTTTTCTGGTTTTGCTTTAAGGTCCTCCTCGGCCTCCCCTTCGCCCTGGGAGGGCTCCTGCCCGCTTATCCCCTCTATCACCGCGTCGGCAATCTTGCTGGTGATCAACCTTATGGCCCGGATGGCGTCGTCATTGCCGGGGATAACATAATCTATCTCGTCGGGATCGCAGTTGGTATCCACTATGGCCACCGTAGGTATGCCCAACCGCCTGGCCTCGGCCACGGCTATCCTCTCTTTCCGGGGATCCACTATGAACAGGGCATCGGGCAACCCCTTCATATCCTTTATGCCTCCCAGGTAACGCTCCAGCTTCTCCTTTTCCTTCCGCAACCTGTTGACCTCTTTTTTGGAGAGTCGGTCCAAGATCCCCTCCTGCTCAAGCCTTTCCAGTTCCTTAAGCCTTTCCAGCCGTTGGCGGATGGTCTGGAAGTTGGTCAGGGTGCCTCCCAGCCAGCGCACATTCACATAGAACATGCCGCAGCGCTCCGCTTCTTCTTTAATGGCCTCCTGGGCCTGCTTTTTGGTGCCTACGAAGAGGATCTTCCCTCCATCCCGAGCCAGATCCCGGACAAAGTTGTAGGCCTCTTCCAGTTTTTTAACCGTTTGCTGGAGGTCTATAATGTAGATGCCGTTCCTTTCGGTAAATATATAGCTGGCCATTTTGGGGTTCCATCTTCTGGTCTGGTGGCCGAAATGGACCCCCGCCTCCAGCAGCTGCTTCATGGAAACTACCATAATCAAAACACCTCCTTTGGTTTTTGAGCCTCCGCCTGGATCATCGGTCCGGGGAACCCCCTTCAGGGCACCGCCCCTTTCCTCCCCGGCGTGTGTGATAAAAAAGCCCAAGGGTTAGTATAGCATGAACCCTGCAGGGCTGCAAGCCCAATTTCACCGGCGCAGCTTTTCCAGCTCCTCCAGCAGGTGTTCGTTGAGGATCCGGATGTAGGTGCCCTTCATTCCCAAGGATTTGGATTCTATAACCCCTGCGCTTTCAAACTTCCTCAGGGCATTTACGATGACCGAGCGGGTAATACCTGCCCGGTCCGCAATCTTGCTGGCCACCAATATGCCCTCGGTGCCGTTCAGCTCGGAGAAGATGTGCTCCACCGCCTCCAGCTCGGAATAGGACAGGGTGGCCAGGGCCACGTGCACCGCTGCCCTCTTCCTGGCCTCCTCCTCTATCTTCTCCGCCTGGGAGCGCAGGATTTCCATACCCACCACTGTAGCCCCATATTCTGCCAGAACCAGGTCCTCTTCCGTAAACCTGTCGTCAAATTTGGTCAATACCAGGGTTCCCAGCCGTTGCCCCCCTCCCACTATGGGGACAATGGTGGTGAGCTTGCTTTTAAAAACGCAGGCCCGATCCTTATCGGTTACACACACACCATCTTCGGAAGAGATATTGGCCTGGGTTTCTTCCACCTTCAGCAACCCCTCATTATACTCCTCAGGGAACCTTTCGTTTTCCAGGATCACGTTCTCCATGTAGCCGCAGTTGAACTCCTCCACGAAGGCGTAACCCAGTACCCTCCCATGCCTTCCCCCGATGAACACATTGGCCCTCAGCACGTCCCGCAGGGTACCCGCCATCTCCTGGAAATCCACTGGGTGGCCTGCCGACCTTTGGAGCAGACGGTTTAGCTTTCTGGTTTTTTCCAGCAGGGTTCCCATAAAAACCACCTCATTCTATAGTATATAGCTGTAAAGATCGGCTTTTTGTACCAAATCTCCCAGACGGCTGCGCACGTAAGCAGCGTCTATAGTGACCCGTTTTTCCGGCAATTCTGGAGCTTCAAAGAGGATATCCTGTAAAACCCTTTCCAGGATGGTGTGGAGTCGCCTGGCACCGATATCTTCTGTCTGACTATTTACAGTATACGCAATATCAGCTATCTCTGCAATGGCATCGGCAGAAAATTCTAAATCTATACCCTCCACAGATAAGAGGGCCTGGTACTGGCGGAGGAGGGAATTCTGTGGCTCCACCAGGATGCGCTGGAAATCCTCCCTGGTGAGGCTCTTCAGCTCCACCCTGATGGGAAATCTTCCCTGAAGTTCAGGGATGAGATCCGAGGGTTTGGTTACGTGGAAAGCTCCCGCGGCTATGAAGAGAATGTGATCCGTCCTGACAGGACCGTAACGGGTCTGGACCGTGGTACCCTCCACTATGGGCAAAAGGTCCCGCTGGACACCTTCCCGGGAGACGTCGGGCCCCACCCCCTGTTCCCTCCCCGCTATTTTGTCTATTTCGTCCAGGAATACTATGCCGTCCTGCTCCACCCTCTGGATGGCCAGCTGGGCCACCTCGTCCATGTCTATGAGTTTATCCGCCTCCTGCTGGGTCAGTATCTTCCTGGCCTCGGCCACGGTAACCAGCCGGCGCCTCCGCCTTCGGGGCAAAAGGTTCCCCAACATATCCTGGAGATTTATGCCCAGCTCCTCCAGGCCCAACCCTCCCACAAACACCCCTGGAGGGGTGCTCTCCTCCACCTCTACTTCCACCAAGCGGTTTTCCAACTCCCCCTTCTGCAATTTCTCCCTCAAAGCCGCCCTCTTCTCCGCTGTATTTTCCCTCTCTGGAGCCTCCGCCTCTTCTTCCCGCAGGCCCCCCAGGAGGACTTCCCAAGGGGAAGGGGTACCACGGCTGCCGGACCTTTTGGGCAGGAGAACATCCAGGAGCCTCTCCTCGGCCCGCTGCCTGGCCCTGTCCTGCACCTCTTCCATTTTTTCCTGTTTCACCATCCTCACGGCGTTTTCCACCAGATCCCTTATTATGGCCTCCACGTCCCGGCCCACATAACCCACTTCGGTAAAGCGGGTGGCTTCCACCTTCACAAAGGGGGCCTTCACCAGCCGGGCCAGGCGGCGGGCTATTTCCGTCTTGCCCACCCCCGTAGGCCCTATCATGAGGATGTTTTTGGGGAGCACCTCTTCCCTCAGTTCCGGGCTCAATTTCTGCCTGCGATAGCGATTGCGCAGGGCTATGGCCACGCATTTTTTAGCCTCTTTCTGGCCGATGATGTAGCGGTCCAGTTCTGCCACTATCTGTCTAGGAGTCAGTTCCAAATCCGCCACCCCCTCCAAATTTTTAGAGCTCCTCCACCGCTATATTCTCGTTGGTGTAAATACATATGGAAGCGGCAATGCTCAGGGCTTCCCTGGCTATCTCCGAAGCCCCAAGACGGGTATGTCTCATCAGGGCCCTGGCGGCAGCCAGGGCATAAGGTCCTCCTGAGCCTATTGCAGCTATCCCGTCGTCGGGCTCCACTATCTCCCCGCTGCCGGATATGATCAGGAGGTGCTCTTTATCGGCCACTATCAAGAGGGCCTCCAGCCGGCGCAGGAATCTATCGGTGCGCCATTCTTTGCCCAGTTCCACCGCAGCCCGGGGCACATTGCCGTGATATTCCTCCAGTTTGCCTTCGAACTTTTCGAACAGTGTCAGGGCATCAGCTACGCTGCCGGCGAATCCGGCCAGCACCCGGTTTTGGTACAGCCTCCTTATCTTACGGGCCCGCTGCTTCATTATGGTCTTATCCAGGGTGACCTGACCGTCCCCGGCCATGGCCACCTGGCCGTCCCTCCTCACGGCGATGATGGTGGTGCCTATCATCTTTTTTCCTCCTCTCGGGCTCGAGGATGATTTTGTAGATAGGCTTCTCTCAGCTTTTCCGGGGTAAGGTGGGTATACTTCTGGGTGGTGGAAAGGCTGATGTGGCCCAGGAGCTCCTGAACCGAGCGGAGATCGGCCCCTCCCTCCAGAAGATGGGTGGCAAAGGTATGGCGAAGGGTGTGGGGGGATATGGCACCGGTCAAGCCCAGTTCCCTGCAGTAGTGCTTNAGCCTATCCCTCACCCCCCTGGCGGTGATCCGCCTGCCCCGGTGGTTGAGGAAAAGGGCCTTTTCTTCCTGGGGGTAAGAACAGGAGGCCAGCAGGGGACGCCCCCTTTCCAGGTAATCCTTGAGGGCCTCCACGGCTTTTCGTCCCAGAGGCACGATCCTCTCCTTTTTACCCTNGGTCCACACCCTGGCATAACCCGCCTTTAAATCTATGTGATCCAGGTCGAGGCTGACCAATTCCCCCACCCTCATGCCAGAAGCATATAGGGTTTCCCAAAGGGCCTTATCCCTCAACCCCAGGGGGGTTAGAGGAGGGCGGTCCAGAAGCCTTTCCACCTCTTTTAGGTTTAAAAAGCGGGGGAGCAGGTGGGGCCTTTTCAAACCTTTCAGGGAGGAAGCGGGGTTGCAAGCTATCTTGCCTTCCCGCAGGAGATAGCGGTAAAAGCTCCTTATGGCTGCCAGCTTGCGGTTGATGCTGGTCTTGGCCATCCCCTGGCTGTTGAGCCAGCCCAGAAACCTCCTCAACTTCCAGCTATCCATTTTTCCTGGATCCAATTCGCCCCATCTTTCCTGCACAAAGCGGGCGAAATGCTCCAGGTCCCTCCGGTAAGCTTCCACCGTATTTAAAGACATTTGCTTTTCCGCCTTTAGATATAAAAGAAAATCCTCTATGGCCTGATTAAAGGATATTTCCATGGTTGACCCCCCCTGATAGATGTATGTGGAAAAAGGGGTTCAGGCAACCCACTTTTTCAAAAAGGCCTTCCAGGAGACGAGGGCCCTCTGGGACAGGGCCAGATTTCTTTGAATCCGGTCCCTTATCTTGAGGCCCAGAGGAGGGAAGAGGCCAAAATTTATATTCATGGGCTGAAGGGGGTCGTGAAGGGGATCGGTGATGTAATGTACCAGGGCCCCGTGGGCTGTCTCCGGGGGAGGGACCAGGGGTTCCAAACCCCGCAAAAAGCACAGGGCATTGAGCCCCGCCAGGAGACCCATGGCTGCTGATTCTATATAGCCCTCCACCCCGGCCAATTGCCCGGCCAAAAAAATCCGGGTTTCTTTTTTCAGCTGTAAGGTGGGAAGGAGCACCCTGGGGGCATTCACATAGGTGTTGCGGTGCATCACCCCGTAGCGCACGAATTCCGCCTCTTCCAGCCCAGGGATAAGGCGGAATACCCTCTCCTGCTCCCCCCACTTTAGATTCGTCTGAAACCCCACCAGATTGTAAAGGGTGCCCTCCCGGTTATCCCTCCGCAATTGTACCACGGCATAGGGTTCCCGGCCAGTGGCGGGGTCTATCAGCCCTACAGGCTTCATGGGGCCATAGCGCAGGGTATCCACCCCCCGGCGGGCCAGTATCTCTATGGGAAGGCACCCTTCGAACACCTTTTCCTCTTCGAAGGGATGGAGGGGATGGCGTTCAGCCTGTATGAGGGCCTCGTAGAAGCGCAGATATTCCTCCTTGTTGAGGGGACAGTTGAGATAATCTTCGCCCTGGCCGTAACGGGAGGCCCGAAAGATTTTTTGGTAATTTAAAGAAGCTGCGGTTACAATGGGGGATACGGCATCGTAGAAGAAGAGATATTCCTCCCCCAGGAGTCCCTTCAAGCTCTCCGCCAGGGAAGGGGAGGTCAGAGGCCCTGTGGCCAGTATGACAATTCCCTCAGGAGGGATCTGGACCACTTCTTCCCGGATGATCGTGACATTGGGGAGCCCTTCCAGAGCAGCGGTCACTTCAGCGGAAAAGCCTTCCCGGTCCACCGCCAAGGCCTTGCCTGCAGGCACCCTCCACTTTTCGGCACACTTCATGATCAAAGAGCCCGCCAGCCTCATTTCCTCCTTTAGAAGACCTGCGGCGTTGGAGAGGCCCTCGGCCCGCAAGGAATTGGAGCATACCAGTTCGGCCAGATAGGGGGTGTTGTGGGCTGGGGTCATCTTTCGAGGACGCATCTCCCATAATTCCACCTTCACCCCTCTACGGGCCAACTGCCAGGCAGCCTCTGAGCCGGCCAGTCCCCCCCCTATTACCATAACCTTTATTGGCTTTCCCTCCTTTCCCCTTCAGGCTCCTCCAGCCTTTCTGCATAACCGCATTCCTTATTGGGACAAACCCACCTGGTGCCCCGGCGGGAAGCCTTTTCCACCAGACGGGTACCGCATCGGGGGCAATCCTTGGGAGCAGGCTTATCCCAGGAGACGTACTGGCACTGGGGGTAATTCTGACAGCCGTAAAAGATCCTCCCTTTCTTGGTGCGGCGCACCACCACTTCTCCCCCGCACAGGGGGCATTGCACCCCTATGCTTTCCTGATACGGTTTGGTAAAGCGGCACTCGGGGAAGCCGGGACAGGCCAGGAATTTTCCATATCTACCCTTTTTAAGTATGAGATTGTGGCCGCACTGGGGGCACTTTTCCTCCACCACCTCGTCAGGGATCTCTATCTCCTCTATGGCTTCTTCGGCCCGGTTAAGCATGTCTTCAAAGGGCTGGTAAAATTCCTCCACCACTTCCCTCCAGGATCGGAGCCCCTCCTCCACCTCATCCAGGTGTCTTTCCATATGGGCGGTGAATTCCACGTCGATTATGCTGGGAAAATGATCCTTCAACAGGTCCACCACTATCTCCCCCAGCTCGGTGGGCACCAGATTTCTTTCCCGGCGCACCACATATCCCCTTTCCAGCAGGGTCTCTATGGTGGGGGCGTAGGTGCTGGGCCTGCCTATGCCCAATTCCTCCATGGCCTTCACCAGGCTGGCGTCGCTGTACCGGGGAGGGGGCTGGGTAAAGTGCTGTTTGGGATCCAGGGAAATGAGGAAGAGTTCTTGTTGCACCTCCAGAGGAGGAATTTTGGTATCCTCTTCCTGCACCTTCTCCTGATATACCTTGAGAAAGCCGGGAAACTTTATGGTGGAGCCGGTGGCCCTGAATAAGGCCGGTCCGGCGGTGATTTCCACGGTGAGCACCTCCAGAAGCACAGCCTCCATCTGGCTAGCCAGAAACCTCTCCCAGATGAGAGTATAGAGCCTCAGCTGATCCTCCGTCAGCTTACCCCTCAAAGAAGAAGGTTCCCGGAATACCGAAGTGGGCCTGATGGCCTCATGGGCCCCCTGGCTTTCCCGGGGCGATTTAAACTGCCTGGGCTTTTCCGGTAAATACTCGGGGCCAAAACGATCCAGGATGAACTTCCTGGCCTCTTCCTGGGCCAGGGGGGAGACGCGGACCGAATCTGTACGCATATAGGTGATAAGGCCTACTGAGCCCTCTTCTCCTCCCAGGTCCACCCCTTCGTAGAGCTGCTGGGCTATCTGCATGGTCTTCCGGGCAGTGAAATTCAGGCGGCGGTGGGCTTCCTGCTGGAGGGTGCTGGTGGTAAAAGGCGGGTTGGGATTACGCCGGCGTTCCTTTCGTTTTATATCCACCACCACGAAGGAAACCCCTTGGAGGGACTGTAGAATACTATCCATTTCTTCCCAGTTTTTTATCTGGGGTTCCTCTTCCTTATATTTTACCAGGCGGGCGGAAAAAGAGGGGCCCCCTTCTTCGGGAGCCAACAGGGCATGGAGGGTCCAGTACTCCTCGGGAATAAAGGCCCGTATCTCCCTTTCCCTATCCACTATCAGCCTGAGGGCGGCGGACTGAACCCTGCCGGCGCTCAACCCTTTGCGGATTTTGCGCCAGAGAAGGGGGCTCAAGCTATAACCCACTATGCGGTCCAGAACCCTGCGGGCCTGTTGGGCCTCCACCAGCCGGGCATCTATCTCCCTGGGGTTTTCCATAGCAGCCAGCACCACCGGCTTGGTGATCTCATGGAACTCCACCCTTACCGGACCATCGGGCAAGTTGAGCAGCTGTTTTAAATGCCAGGCTATGGCCTCCCCTTCCCGGTCGGGGTCAGTGGCCAGAAAAACCTGTTCTGACTTTTGGGCCCAATCCTTCAACTCCTTTACCACAGCCCCTTTACCCCTGATGGTAACATAGTGGGGTTCGAAACCGTTCTCTATATCCACCCCGAATTGGCTTTTGGGCAGATCCCTAACATGGCCCATAGAAGATTTAACCACATAGGTTCTGCCCAAAATCTTGCCAATGGTCTTGGCCTTGGTGGGAGATTCCACTATGACCAATTTGCGCTTCAAATGTTCATACCCCCTAAACTCTCTGGTAAAAACCTCCAGGAAGTCTTTTCACCAAACCCCTGAGTTCCATCTGCACCAGAAGGCGCCCCAGGTCCCCTGGAGACATGCCAGTACGGGACAGCAAGAAATCCAGGTGCACAGGCACGTCCCCCAAAAAAGGCCACACAGCTTCTTCTCCCGGAAGCAAGGGGGGACGGGTTTCCCCTCCGGATGGAGAGCGGTCAGGGATGACAAAACCGTATTCGGACAGGATGTCCCCCGTACAGGTAACCATTTTAGCACCCTGCTGGATGAGTTCCAAGCACCCCCTGCTGGCCCGGCTGGTGATGGGCCCGGGCACGGCGAAGACATCCCTATTCTGTTCCAGAGCCATATCTGCAGTGATGAGGGCTCCGCTGCGGGAAGGAGCCTCCACCACCACTACTCCCTGGCATAACCCGCTTATTATCCGGTTGCGGACGGGAAAGTGTCCGGGATGGGGAGGAGTCCCGGGAGGAAACTCAGAAATCACCGCTCCTTTTTCCTTTATCTCCTGGTATAACTGCCGGTTCTCCGGAGGATATACCACATCCACCCCGCAGCCCAGCACTGCCCAGGTAAGGCCCCCTGCCTTCAGAGCTCCCCGATGGGCAGCGCTGTCTATGCCCCGGGCCAGCCCGCTCACCACGCCCACCCCGGCCTCGGCCAGTTCGCAGGCCAGCTGCAAAGCTACTCTGAGACCGTAAGGGGTGGCCTTACGGGTACCCACCAGGGCTATCTTCAGCCCTTCCCCTGGAAGGCGGCTGCCCTGCCAGTAAAGGACCGGAGGGGGGTCATAAATGTGCCTCAATTCCTCAGGATAATCATCTTCTTTCAACAGGGTTACTTTTATTCCTTTGGCTTTCAGCTCCCCTTCGATTTCAGACAAGCAGCACTGCCTCCTCCATTGAGAAAGGGATGCCACCAGAGAAGGGTTTAACCCCTTTGCCAAGAGCTCCCTCTCCGGGGCCTCCCAAACTTCTCTGGGGGAAGAAAACGCCTGAAGGAGCTCCATAAATCGCCTGGGTCCCAGCCCCGGAGTCCTATGCAGAGCTAACCAGTATATCTTTTCTTCCATAAGATATAACCCCCCCGGGACAAAATTCCCCTCAAAGCATAACTATTTTTTCCATGCCAGTCAAGGAGACAGAATTAAAGGCCCCTACGGGCCTAAGACAGGGAAGACTCCAATATGTTTAAAAGATCTCTATATTGGGGCGGCAGGCGAGCCGTCAACTCCAAAGCATGGGTATGGGTCAGGGCCATCCGGGCCCATTTTTCCCTTTCCCCCTGCTCCACCATTGGGGGAGGGGGTAGGAGTTCCCTTATAAAATCCCTCAGTTCAAGAAGATCCCGGAGCCTCAAAGCCGCCAGTATCTCCCCCACCCTCGCCTCAACAGCCGGCCGGACAAATTCCAGGTAGGCGGCTAGAAAATACCCGTTGGCCCGCCCGTGGGGGGTTCCCTTATGATAAGTGAGATAGTGTCCCAAGGTATGGAGCACGGTGGTGCGGGTATGGGCTATCACCATCCCCGCCAGGGTAGAGGCCCAGAGGAGGTCTTGGCGGAATTCGGGGGTATAATCCCCTTCCAGAAGTTGTTCCCTCCTTTTTCCCCACAGCCGGAGGGCCTCGCGGGCCAAAATATCGCTGTAGGGGGAGGCCCTACGGGAGAGATAGCCCTCCACCGCATGGCTGAGGGCATCCAGGGCGGTATCTATGGTGAGTTCCCGGGATAAGGTCAAAGTGTAGCGGGGATCCACCCAGGCCACCCGGGGAAAACAGCCCTCATGGGCAAATCCCCGTTTGGTTTTAAGGTGATGGAGGGAGAATACAGCATAAGGGGTTACCTCGCTGCCCGTCCCCGCGGTGGTGGGTATGGCCCCCAGCGGCAGGGGAGGATTGGGGAAATCCCCTTCATAGAGGTTCTCGGGCGGGACGGGATTGTTGGCCAGAAGGGCAATGGCCTTGGCCACATCCAAGGGGGAACCCCCTCCGGCTCCCAGAACCCCCTCTACCTTTTCCTCTTTAGCCACCTCCAACCCCTCTTTTACTGCGGCCAAATCGGGATTGGCCCTGACCCGGTCGTAAATTATCCACTCTATACCGTAACGACGGCCTAAATTCTGCAGATCATCCCACAGGCCGCATTCCCTGGCGCTTCTAGGCCCCATAACCACCAGAAGGCGGCTCCCTAAGGATTTTAAATATCCCCCTTCTCTTTTCAAGGCATCCCACCCGAAGAACAGGCGGGTGGGTAAATAATATCGAAAAATCAAGGACACCCCCTCGCCCTTTTAAATTCCCATGGTAGCCCAGAAAATCGATCAGTTGCCGACAACTTTTTTAAGGTTCCCAGTCCAGGCTCCTGTACTGGAGGGCTTCGGCCAGATGGCCCTCCTCCACAACCCCTTTACCCTCCAGATCGGCTATAGTCAAGGCCACCTTTAAAATGCGGTCATGGGCCCGCATGGAAAGCCCCAGACGGCTGAAGGCTTCCCGCAGAAGGATCCGGGCCCGAGGTGTCAACCGACACACCTCCCTTATCTCTGCCCCGCTCAGGGCGGCGTTACAGCTTTTTCCATACCTTTTTCCCCTGTAAAGCTGTCTTTCCCGGGCAGCCTGGACCCTCTGCCGCACCCGAGCTGAAGGCTCCTCGGGCTCCCCCTCTTCTATTTCCTGGTAGGAGAGGCGGGGCACTTCTATATGGAGATCGATGCGATCCATAAGGGGCCCGGAGATCCGCCGGCGGTACTGGGAAACCTGATAAGGGGTACAGAGGCATTCCCTGGAAGTATCCCCATAATAGCCGCAGGGGCAGGGATTCATGCTGCCTATAAGGATGAAATCTGCCGGATAAGAAATACGGGCCGCCACCCGGGAGAGGTGAACTACCCTGTCCTCCAGGGGCTGCCTCAGGGCCTCCAGCAGGTCCCGGCGGTATTCCGGCATTTCATCTAAGAACAGCACCCCATGGGTGGCCAGGCTAACCTCTCCAGGCCGGGGGATCCTTCCTCCTCCTATTATGCTGGCGGTGGAGGCGGTATGGTGGGGGGATCGAAAAGGCCGGGTGGTTATGAGGCCCTGTCCCGGTGCCAGGAGCCCGGCAGCGCTGTATATCTTGGTGACGGTGAGGGCCTCCTCATAGGTAAGGGGGGGCATTATGGTGGGCAGGCTACGGGCCAGCAGGGTTTTACCTGTGCCCGGGCTGCCTATCAGCAAGGCGTTATGTCCCCCTGCCGCAGCTATCTCCAGCCCCCTTTTGGCGGTCCTCTGTCCCTTTATATCAGCCCAATCAGGGCCTGGAACCTCTCCCTGCAGGGCCATTTCCCCAAAGGAAGGCGCCTCCTCCAAGGCCGCCTCTCCGCGCCAAAAGGCAGCCACCTGGGATAGGCTCTCGGCAGCCAAAACCTTTATGCCTGAAGCCAGGGCCGCTTCCCGGACATTATCCCGGGGGACGAGGAGGATAGCCCCCGGATCCATCTCCTGCAAGGCCAGGGCCATGGGCAGGGCCCCGGGTACCCCCCGCAAGCTGCCCTCCAGGGAGAGCTCCCCTATGGCATAGATCTTCTCCTCCCTGAGGGGAAGGGAACCGGAGGCCATCAATATACCCAAGGCCATGGGCAGATCGTAGAGGGGGCCCTCTTTCCTCACGTCCCCGGGAGCCAGGTTTACTATTATCCGGCGTAAGGGGAATTCGAATCCGGAATTCTTCAGGGCAGCCCTTACCCTTTCCCTGGATTCCTTCACCGCGGTGTCCGGCAGGCCCACCACTTTGAAAAGGGGCAGCCCTGGGGCTATATCCACCTCCACCCTCACCCTATGCCCTTCCAAGCCCAAAAGGACCAGGGAATTCACCACTGCCATCATGGCTATTTCCCGAAAATCTGGATTTTTCTTTTTCTACCAAGAATTCGACATGGGTCCCCAGAGTTCCTGCCCCCTTTTAAAATTAAAGGCCCGGTTATCCGGGCCTTAGGGGTAATTCCAGGGGCTGGCCAGTAAAGGCGTCCAGAACATAGCCCTGAAACCGGGGGGAATAGAGGAGCAGGATCTGCTTCTGCTCACCTGTGAGGGGATCGTGCTGGGGCACATACAAAAGATCCATTTCTAAGTTCTGCAAGAGGATATCTTTTATCTGGGCTTCCGACAGTTTGGCCCAGCTGTCGGGCAGTTTCGGCAGGGGGGTGGCTATATTCTGGTGGAAAAAGGTCACCTTCCCCTCTAGATCCACATCCACGTTGAAATTGTACTCCTCCCCCAGGATCCGGCCTGTCAAAGCCTCCACCGGGGAAAAATAGGGGAAATAGACCAAGCGATATTCCCCTTCCCAGTTCTATAAGGCCAGTACCGCCTTCAGGTGAGCAGCCAGGATTTCCCTGGCCTTCTGGGGGTCAAGGGCTTGGGAGGGATCGGGGAAATCCTTTTCCTCCAGGAACGGACGAAATAGGGGATCCAAGGTAACCGATTCTTCTCATTTTTGTCTGGGATGCAACTGCCTGGCAGCCAACCAGAGGAGAAGAAGGGCCAGGGCCAGGTAAAAAATGGTATAGAAGCCCCGGCTGTGGGAAAAGAAGAAGCCCAATTCCAAAACGTCCCCCTTGCCTCCGGTCAGCACGTCCAGCATCACCGTCACCGGGTTTATCTTAAAAAGGAATTCCGCCCATCCGGCCAAAAAAAGGGAATTCCACTGGGCAGGATCCGGGGAAGGGCCCAGCAGGCGGGAATCCAGGCTTTTGAGGTATAAGGCCAGAAGCCCTGTGCCCACCGCCTGGAGAAACACCAGAGCATAGGCGGTAACCGTGCTGGGACCGGTCCTTTTGATAGAGGCTGAACAAGCTATCCCCAGGGAACCCCAAAAAAGTATAGCCACCAGATACAGGCTGAAGATTTTGGCCACCCCTGCCAGGGGGAAACCCCCCATAGGAAAAGGCCAAAATGTAAAGGGGCAGGGTGGCCACCACCAGCAGGGTTATGAAGGCTGAAATGGCCAGGAGCTTGCTCACCACTATCTCCCCGGGGGTCAAGGGGGTTACCAGGAGCACATCCAAAGTCTGGCGCTCCCTCTCCCCGCTTATGGCCCCGGAGGTGAGCCCGGGCACCACAAACCCCAGAAGGCCCAGTTGAATCAGGGATAGGATCACAAACAGGCCCTCTCCATAGGAGGGGTCGAAAAAACCCGACTGCGGGGCTGTGGCCAGGAATATAAAGGCCAGCACCACGCCCCCCAGGATCCACAGATAAAAAGCTAAAATCCATGGGGTTTTAACCGTGCGGAAGCGCTGCCGCAGCTCCTTTTCCAAGACAGGGCTAATCTCCACCGTCCACCCCTCCTATGAGGCTGAAAAATATTTCCTCCAGCTCCTTTCCTCCGATTTCAGCGAATTCCACCAGGCGGGCCCTATGGGCCAAAAAGCGCAGGAGCTCCGCCTGTTCCTCCAGGCTTCCCTGGAAGGTTATGCTGATTTCCTCCTGGTTTAGGACTGCCTCCTTTACCCCGGGATAGGAAGCTAAAAAGGAAAGTATTCCTTGGGCCTCCTCCAGAACCCTTATCCTTATCCTTCGCCCCTCCCTGGCCAGGGAGGTTATATCTTCCAGGGAGCCCATAGCCACCAGCCTGCCCGCCTGGATGATGGCTATATCATCGCATATCTCCCCTATCTCAGGTAATATATGGGAGCTGACCAGGACTGTCTTTCCCAGCTGTTTTAAGTATCGGATTATCTCCTTCACCTCGGCCCGAGCCCAGGGGTCCAAACCCGAGGCTGGCTCATCCAATATAAGCACCTGCGGATCATGGATCAGACAGCGGGCCAAAGAGAGGCGCTGCTTCATGCCCCGGGAAAGGATATTGACATAAGCCTCCCTCCTGGATTCCAACCCCACCAGTTCCAGCAAGGTAGATATGAGCTGGGGCCGACGGGAAGAAGGGATACGATAGGTGGCGGCAAAAAATTCTAGGTATTCCCCCACCCGCAAATCATCATANAAGCCAAAAGCGTCGGGCATATAGCCCATGAGGCGCCGCACCTCCCGGGGCTGCTGTATCACATCTATCCCTGCCACCTCCACCTTGCCCCTATCGGGCAGGATCAGGGTGGCCAGGATGTTCATGGCCGTGGTCTTCCCGGCTCCATTAGGGCCGATCAAACCGCATATGTGCCCCCTTTTCACCTGCAGGTTAAAATTATCCAAGGCCTTGACCGGCCCAAAACTTTTTTCCACTCCCTGAAAGGTTATCATTTTTTCACCTCCCCTTCCACTGAGAGAGGAGAAAAGGGAGCGGATAACGATACAGGTCCTCCCTATTGGCCTTTATCTTGAGGTAAAGCTTCTTGCCTTTTACATAGGGTTCCATTTCCGCTCCCTCCAGTTTGATCCTGCCGGAAGGTTTTTCCTCCCATTTCCCGGTCTTCTGATTGTAAAGGGCCAGCGAGTCCACCTTGGGCGGCCAAAGAGCAANATCTATCTCCACGGATCTGAGCTCAAAGGGTGTGCCTATACCCAGGGCCAGATCATAGCTGAGATACATTTCTCCAGGGCTTGATAAGGGCTTGCCGCTTTCAGGAGACCCATATCCAGCCCGCAAGAACCCTGGAGGGGTGCGGAAAATCCCTCTGGCTTTTACCTCCATGTCTTTTACCACCAGGGTGCAGCCCTTGATCCTCCCCTGCCCCTTTAAGTTGAAAATACCCATCAATGGCTCCTGGTGCCATCCGAAAAATTTCACCAGAGACCTGGAGTGCGATCCTGGGCAGAGCCAGTTCCGCAGCATGGCCCGGGGCAGAAACCCGGGCTGGCCGGGCTTTATATCCTGCCCTGTCAGGCACTGAAAGATCCAGCTCTCTTCCACCGAGAGGAGAGAAGAGAATTTTTGCTCTATGGAAATCTTCCCCCCGAAGGCAGGGATCCTAAGGGCAATACGAGATTGCCCAGCAGCAGGTGGCAATCCTCCAGATGGAAAGGGGTGCGGTTCCATATCTCTCCCCTGAGGCTGTCCCCTTCCAGGTAGAGTTCAGCTTGAAGATCCCCCTTAGGCCTCATCACTCCCCACCAGGTAAACAGGCTCAGGGAATTGGGGGGCATCTGGGGATAGGAAACCTCCATGTGACCCTCCCCTTCTTTAATCTGGGCGTCTTCCCTCACCCAAGGCAGCAATCCCCGCTCCAGGGCTACCACCACTTCTCCTCCGGCCCGGTTCACCACCGCTGATTCGCCTGTCACCTCTGCCAGTTCCGGAGAAAAGAGGTGGACCCGGGCTAAAGTCTGGCTCAGGTATCCGGGTATGCGGCTCACGGGCGCCAAGAAGTAGAACAATAAAGCTGCCAAAAGCGCTGCTGCGGGCACGCATCCTCAAGCCCAGTCCCGGCGATCTCCCCGCAACAGGCCATAATAGAGGAGGGGGCCCACGGCCAACCCGTAGACCAGCCAAAGTAAACCCATCCAGGGCAAGGGCAAAGGCGACAGCTCGGGCAGGTAGGAGCTCAAAAAAGACATGGGGGCAGGAACCGCCCTCAGCTCTCCGGCGGGATGGGGAAGGTTCCAGGCTTCAGGGGAAAAGGGGGGGATCCCCCAATCAAATAGATTAAAAGGGCAGCAGTCGATCTTGCTCCATATATTGGGAGAAGCCTTGTTCCAGTCCCCAACGCTGAAGGCCGAGTAGATCAACGATCCCTGCCCCCAGGGACGCTGGGCCAGCAAAACCGTGTCCCCCTCTTCCCACAGGATCTGACCTGAAATAAACCGCCCCTGGGTAACCTCCAGGGATTCGACCTCCTTCCCCAGATCCAGGGCCATGACCCTTCTCCCCTCAACCCTTACCGGGGCTTATATGGGAAAATGTCTCCTGCTCTCCGCACCCAGCTCCCTGAAACAGGAACAAGGCCCCCCAGCTGAGCCCATTCCTTAACCGCCTGGAGTTGGTCGGGGGTGAGGAGTTCCAAAGCCCTAGGGGTCAGGAGCAAGACGTCAGCGGCCAGAAACCAAAAGGGGTCAGGGGGCAACTGCTGAGGAAGTAGGTATTTCAAGACCTTTTTAAAGGGACCTTCACTTCCGGATTCTGCCCCAGAAAGCCACTGCCCCCAATCCCCTTCTGCAATTTCCCTGTCCAGGCTCAAAAAAAGAAGGAAATTCTGGTCCAAAGGCAGACCCTCCACCCAGGACTCACCGCACACCTCATCCCCCGCCAGAAGGCTCACTTTGGGATTTTGGGCAGCCAGATGCCCAGGCAAAAGGATCCTATGGGTGCTCTTCCCTTCCGGGACTTCTACTGGGCAGATCACCTTCCATTCCTCTGCAGGTAAGACTATAGGCCTAGGGCTTCCCGGAAGAAGGGGTCTTTGGGGATCCCTCCTCACCACCAATTGGCCGGGAAAGGCTGGCCCGGGATTTTCCAATGTGACCTGCAGCCCCACATACCTATGGACCTTATACATCCCCCC
>JGI26787J52750_100002_pt1 | contig 32979 bp, 46 predicted proteins | sample WilGeyfunne61714_FD_52750 | JGI IMG/M metagenome (IMG submission 52750)
AGGAGCTGAAGAGGCTGGCTCCCCGCTTTTCCCCCCAGAGGATCCTGGGGCTTTTGGAGAGGTTACGACAGGTGGAGGTGAACCTGCGCTGGCACGAGGAGCCCCGGTTCCTCCTGGAGGTGGCTTTAGGGGATTTTCTTTTATCCTCCCCTCCCTGGGAAGAATTCCAGCGCCGCTTGGCGGTATTGGAAAGGCGAGTGGAAGCCCTGGAGAGGAAAGGGGTTGGAGGGGGGGATAAATTACAGGCCCTTCAGACCACCGGCTCGCCCTCGGAGGGGCAGCTAAGGGAAAAATGGGCCCAGGTGCTCAAAATTGCCCGCCAGAAGAGCATCCAGTTACAGGCCTATCTGCGGGAAGGGATCCCCATAGCTCTGGGAGGGGATAGATTGGTGGTGGAAGTTAAAGCCGACTTCCATAGGGGCATGTTGGAGCAGCCCCACAACCGCCAGCAGGTGGAGAGGATTCTAGAAAGGGTCTGGGGCTATCCCTTGAAGTTACAGGTGGTGGCCAACAGGGAAGAGATGGAAAAGGAGGGCATAGGCCCGGCGACGGAAATCGAAGATTAGGAGGTTTTCCCATGAATTTAAACAAGATGATGAAAGAAATGCAGAAAATGCAGGCCAAGATAGCCAAGCTCCAGGAGGAACTGGGGGAGAGGGTCGTAGAGGCTTCTGCCGGAGGGGGTGCGGTGAAGGTGAAGGCCAACGGCCGCCAGGAAATAGTTGAGATAAAAATAGATCCCCAGGTGGTGGAAGCCCAGGACGTGGAGATGCTCCAGGACCTGATCGTGGCAGCCGTGAACCAGGCCTTGAGGGAGGCCCAGCAGATGGTGGCCCAGGAAATGGGGAAAATCACCGGTAACCTGCCGTTGCCGGGGTTCTAAGGCCATGCTCTATCCTCGGCCTTTCAGTCAGCTCATCGCCTGCCTATCCCGGCTGCCCGGGATAGGTCCCAAGACTGCCCAGAGATTAGCCCTGCACCTTCTGCAGGCCCCCCAAGGGGAGGCAGAGGCCCTGGCCAAGGCCATCTTGGAAGCCCGGCAGAAGGTGTTCGCCTGTTCCCTATGCGGTAACCTCACTGATCAGGATCCCTGTCCCCTCTGTCGGGATCCGGAGAGGGACAGGGGGGTGATATGCGTGGTGGAGACGGCCAGGGACATATGGGCCTTGGAGCGGACCGGTTACTACAAGGGCAGCTATCATGTCCTGGGGGGAGCCCTTTCTCCGGCGGAAGGGGTTGGGCCAGAAGAGCTGAGGATAAAAGAGCTTCTGGAGCGGATCCGAGAGGGAAGGGTGAGGGAGGTGATCCTGGCCACCGACGCCGACGTGGAAGGGGAAGCCACCGCTTTTTATCTGTTTCGCCTTATAAAACCCATGGGTGTCAAAGTTACCCGGCTGGCCTACGGCATCCCGGTGGGCAGCAATCTGGAGTATACCGACGAAGTTACCTTGACCAGGGCTTTTACCGGGCGCCAGGAAATGGAATAAAATAACAACAAGAAAAATCCCCCCACGGCATAAAATATAGTAGATCAGTTGGGGGGTGCCTCTGGTGGAAGGGGAAAGGAGAGATCTCCTGGAGGCCCTGGAAGATGCCTGGGAAGAATGGCAGGCAGCCCAAAACTTCTTTTCAGAAGCAGCTGATCCCGATCTTGTAGATCAGGCTATTTTCCGCCTGGAGGCAGCAGAGAGGAGATACGATTATCTTTGGAAACTCTTCAGGCAAAAATATAAGGGGGAGTGAAGATGGGGGAGAGCTTGCAAGGGGGGTTGGCCCTCCTCTTTTTGTTCTTCCTCTTCTACGTTGTCTTTAATTTTATGGCCAAGCCCCTGCGCTTCCTGGCCAAGCTGGTTATAAACTCCCTGTTGGGGCTTTTACTTTTGTGCACCTTCAACTTCATAGGGGGATATTTCGGTTTTACCGTGCCCCTCAACTGGTTAACTGTGTTGGTGGCGGGCTTCCTGGGTTTGCCCGGTCTCATGCTCCTGGTGTTTTTCCGATGGATCCTGTGATATGTTTAATTTAATTTTTAAAAAAACCAGCAGGAGAATTGGAATTTTTGGCGTATACAATATAGAGGCAAACTATAAGAAAGTGTGGAGGCATGGGTACCTAGCCCTCAGGTTAAACTAATTGGGGGGCGGTAGAAAACAATTGACCTTTAGGGCAAGAGGATTTCCTCCCGTGGACTCGTATCAAAAATATTAAAAAAGGAGGATGCATATGCCCTGGGATCCCACCAAAATGGCGGACTGGGAGATAGCNGCCGAAGCGGAAAAGAATATGCCTAAGCCTTATGAGGTTGCCGAGAGGCTGGGCCTGGAGCCCGAGGAGGTTATACCTTACGGGCGGGTCTCCCGTCTGGACTTCATGAAGATTTTGAACCGGCTGAAGGATAAGCCGGACGGCAAGTACATCGAGATAACGGCCATCACTCCCACACCTCTGGGAGAAGGAAAGACCACCACCACAATAGGACTTATAGAGGCCCTCAACAAGAGGGGTAAATTCACTGGCGGTTGCATCCGGCAGCCTTCTGGGGCTCCCACCTTTAACATAAAGGGAACCGCGGCCGGCGGTGGCAATGCCTTGCTTATCCCCATGGCTGAATTCTCCCTGGGTCTGACAGGGGATATCAATAACATAACCAATGCCCACAATCTCATGATGGTGGCCCTCAACGCCCGGATGCAGCACGAGGCCAACTACACCGACGAGGTACTGGCCCAGAAAAACTTAAGGCGCCTCAACATCCACCCCAAGAAGATCGAGCAGCGCTGGTGCATGGACCTGGGGGCCCAGTGCTTGCGCAACATTGTTATCGGCTTGGGCGGAGAGATGGACGGCTTCCTCATGCAGTCCGGGTTCATGGTCAGCGTGGCCTCGGAAATTATGGCTATTCTGGCCATGGTGAACGATCTCAAGGACCTGAGGGAAAGCTTAGGACGCATTATCGTGGCTTACGACCGGGAAGGGAACCCCATCACCACCTCCGATTTGGAAGTGGCAGGGGCCATGGCAGCCATAATGCGGGAATCCATTAACCCCACCCTGTGCTGGACTGTAGAGTACAACCCCATAATGGTTCACGCTGGACCCTTTGCCAACATAGCCGTAGGCCAGTCCTCCATCATAGCTGACCGCATAGGGCTCAAGATGTTCGAATATCACTGCACGGAGAGCGGATTCGGTGCGGACATAGGCTTTGAAAAGTTCTGGAATGTGAAGTGCCGCCACAGCGGCCTGAAGCCCAACGTGTCGGTGATAGTGACCTCTGTCCGGAGCATGAAGATGCACGGCGGCGGTCCCAAGGTGGTACCCGGCAGGCCTCTGGATCCCGCCTACACCACTGAAAACCTGGAGCTGGTGGAGAAGGGCTGCGAAAACCTGGTGCACCATATCAACATCGTGAAGAAATCCGGAGTCAAGCCCGTGGTATGCATAAACGCCTTCCCCACCGATACCGAAGCGGAACACAAGCTCATCAAGCGCATCGCCGAGGAAGCAGGAGCCCGGGCCGCGGTATCCAATATGTGGCGTTACGGCGGAGATGGAGGCTTGGAGCTGGCCGACGCGGTCATAGAGGCCAGCCAGGAGCCGGTGGACTTCAAGTTCCTCTACCCCCTGGAGATGCCCTTCATGGAGAGGGTGGAGCTCATTGCCAGGGAAGTCTACGGCGCAGATGGGGTGATATGGGAGCCGGCGGCCGAAGCCAAAGCCAAGGTAATGCAGCAAAGGTATCCCGATTTCTACACCATGGTGGCCAAGACCCACCTCAGCTTGAGCGACGATCCCAACCTCAAAGGTGTGCCTAAGGGATGGAAGCTGCGGGTACGGGACGTCCTGGTATTCGCCGGAGCCAAATTCCTGGTGCCCGTCTGCGGCGAGATCCGTCTGATACCCGGCACCGCATCTGACCCGGCCTTCCGCCGCATAGATATCGATGTGGAAACCGGACAGGTAAAGGGTCTCTTCTAGAGAAGGCTTGCAAGCCCCGGGTGCCCCCGGGGCTTTTACCTTATTGGGGAGGTGCTGTCATGAATCCAAAGGATTTCCAGGTGAGGGTGCTGCAGATAGAGGGGTGGGAAGAGACCCGCAGTTGCCTGAAACATCTGGGATGCACCCCGGAGGGCAGAGAAATAATGGCCCCGAAGGCCCTTTTCCGGGTTATCAAGATAGACAACGTTCCTGGCAAAGCAGCCAATATCTTAAAACAGGAGATGTTGTCCCGGGGGGGAGAGGCTGCCACCCCTAGGACAGCCCTGATGGATCCCGAAGGGGAAGCGAGCGTGGTGCTGATGGGCACTTTAAAGCAATATCGAGAACTGTGTACAAAATTGAAAAGGCAGCCCTTTGGCCTCTCTTCCCTGGCGGAAGAGATCCAGAGGGTATTGGAAAACTGGGAGAGGGTTAGACCTGACCACCTTTGCTGCCGGGGCCATAAAATCCCCTGGAACCGCACCCTGGTGATGGGCATCTTAAACGTTACCCCCGATTCCTTCTCCGATGGAGGCAAATACACCTCCCTGGAGGCAGCTTTGGAACAGGCCCACAGGATGGTGGAAGAAGGGGCGGACATAATAGACATAGGGGGGGAATCTACCCGGCTTCAGGCCAACCCCGCCGTCTATGGCGGTCAGGGCTGGCAACCCCTTCCGGTGGAGAAGGAGCTGGACCGTATAATGCCTGTACTGGAAAGACTGCTCAAGGAGGTCCCCGTCCCCATTTCCGTTGACACCTACAAGGCTAAGACTGCCGAAGCTGTTTTAAAAGCCGGAGCCCACATGATAAACGACGTGTGGGGACTGCAGTATGATCCGGAAATGGCGGAAGTGGTGGCCCGATACGGGGCTCCGGTGGTGGTGATGCACAATCAGATAGGTTATGATTATAAGGACCTAATGGGAGACATATATGCCTATCTAAAAAGGAGTGTAAGGATAGCAGAGGAGGCCGGCATTCCTTCCCACCAGATAATTATAGATCCCGGAATAGGTTTCGGTAAGACCAGGGAACAGAGCCTGGCGGTCCTGAGGCGCTTGAGCGAACTCCGCTCTTTAGGCAAACCCATCCTCCTGGGTACCTCCCGCAAGTCCTTCATCGGTAAAACCTTAGACCTTCCAGTGGATCAGAGGCTGGAGGGTACTGCGGCCACCGTGGCCTGGGGTATCGCCCAAGGTGCAGCCATGATCAGGGTCCACGACGTGAAGGAGATGGTCCGGGTAGCCCGCATGATGGATGCCATCTTATCTATTTCCTGCCAATAAGGTCTTTTCCCTTGACAAGGGTTTCCTGCTATGATAGTATATCGAATTGCTGCACTGTACGGAGGGTTAAATCTATCTTTGTACGGAAATAATTAGTTTTTTAAGGAAAACCGGGATTCAAAAGCGAGGTTAGTCCGCCTTGCTTTTGAATTCTTTGGGGGGATTTGTTTTGGAATCCATAAGATTTGGCAAAAGGGTAAGGTGGAATTTCGGTAAAATTAAAGAAATTATCGCGCCGCCTCACCTGGTGGAGGTGCAGCTGAACTCCTACCGCTGGTTTGTGGAAGAGGGGCTGCGGGAGGTTTTAAGGGATATATCCCCCATCCAGGATTTTACCGGCAACCTTATACTGGAATTCCTGGATTATTATCTGGGAGAGCCTAAAGCCACCCAGGAAGAATGTAAAGAGAGGGATATGACCTACGCCGCCCCTTTAAAGGTAAAGGTCCGCCTCATCAACAGGGAGACAGGGGAGGTCAAAGAACAGGAGGTGTTCATGGGGGATTTTCCCCTCATGACCGAAAAGGGCACTTTTATAATCAACGGGACCGAAAGGGTTATAGTGAATCAGCTGGTCCGCTCCCCCGGAGCCTATTACAGTGAAACCGTGGACGCCAACGGCAACAAGATTTACGGGGCCACCATCATACCTAACCGGGGAGCCTGGTTGGAGTTTGAAACCGACCACACCGAGAGCATTTATGTCCGTATAGACCGAACCCGCAAGCTACCAGTTACGGTACTTCTGAGGGCTCTGGGATACGCCAGCACCCCCCAGATCCTGGAGCTTTTCGATAATGATGTCCGCATCCAGAACACCCTGGATAAGGACAGCACCCAGTCCGAAGAAGAAGCCCTGATGGAAATCTATAAGAGACTTAGGCCGGGAGAGCCTCCCACGGTGGAAAGCGCCAGGGCTCTGCTGGAATCCCTCTTTTTCGACCCCAAGCGTTATGATTTGGGGGACGTGGGCCGTTATAAATTGCATAAAAAATGGCAGCACGGCGTCTTGACCAGGGAGGTAAACGGCCGTCAAGAATATATACGCTGTTTAACCAGGGAAGATATCGTCCACGCCATAAAATATCTATTACAATTGATGGATGGTAAGGTAAAACCGGATGATATAGATCATCTGGGCAATCGGCGCCTGCGCTCGGTGGGGGAGCTGTTGCAGAATCAGTTTCGCTTGGGTTTGGCTCGGATGGAGCGGGTGATAAGGGAAAGGATGACCATTCAAGATGTGGAGACGGTTACCCCCCAGCTTCTGATAAACATCCGCCCGGTCGTGGCCGCCATCAAAGAATTCTTCGGTTCCAGCCAATTATCCCAATTTATGGATCAGACCAATCCCCTGGCGGAGCTCACCCACAAGAGGCGCCTGTCGGCCTTGGGTCCAGGCGGTTTGATAAGGGAAAGGGCCGGTTTCGAGGTCAGGGACGTGCACCCTTCCCACTACGGGAGGATATGCCCCATAGAGACCCCGGAAGGCCCCAACATCGGGCTGATAGGGTCCTTGAGCACCTTTGCCCGGGTCAACCAGTTTGGGTTTATAGAAACCCCTTACAGGTGGGTGGATAAGGAAAAGGGGATAGTCACCCAGGAGATCCACTATTTGACTGCGGACGAGGAAGACAAATATATAATCGCTCAGGCCAACACCCCCATCGACGAGGAGGGGCGCTTCCTGGTGGAAAGGGTGAGCGCCCGTTATGGGGATGAGATCCTGCTGGTTTCCGCTGACAGGGTGGATTACGTGGAGGTTTCCCCCAAACAGGTGGTCAGCGTGGCCACTTCCCTCATACCTTTTCTGGAACACGACGACGCCAACCGGGCCCTTATGGGAACCAACATGCAACGCCAAGCCGTACCCCTGCTGTGCACAGAAGCTCCCCTGGTGGGCACAGGCATGGAGTGGAGGGCGGCTCTGGATTCCGGAGCCATTGTCCTGGCCCGCCACAGCGGGGTGGTGGAGAGGGTTACCGCCCGGGAAATAGTGATCCGGACCGACGAGGGAACCAGGGAAGTGTACCATTTACAGAAGTTCTCCCGTTCCAACCAAGGGACCTGCATAAATCAGAAACCCATAGTGAGAAAGGGAGAAAGGGTGGAGGCGGGTCAGCCCATCGCCGACGGGCCCTGCACCGATCACGGCGAGCTGGCCCTGGGCCGCAACGTGCTGGTGGCTTTCATGCCCTGGGAAGGCTACAACTATGAAGACGCCATTCTCATCAGCGAGAGGCTGGTGCGGGAGGACGTATACACCTCCATCCACATTGAAGAATACGAATGCGAAGCCCGGGATACCAAGCTGGGGCCGGAGGAGATAACCAGGGATATCCCCAACGTGGGGGAGGATATGCTGAAGGACCTGGACGATAGGGGCATCATCCGCATCGGAGCTGAGGTGCGACCGGGGGATATCCTGGTGGGCAAAGTCACCCCCAAGGGGGAGACGGAGCTGACCCCCGAGGAAAGGCTTCTGCGGGCCATTTTCGGAGAGAAGGCCCGGGAAGTGAGGGATACCTCTTTGAGGGTTCCCCACGGCGAGTCTGGCATAGTGGTGGACGTCAAGGTGTTCTCCCGGGATAACGGGGACGAGTTGCCCCCGGGGGTAAATCAGCTGGTGAGGGTGTACGTGGCCCAGAAGAGGAAGATTTCCGTGGGGGACAAGATGGCGGGTAGGCACGGCAACAAAGGGGTTATCTCTAAAATCCTGCCGGTGGAAGATATGCCCTTCCTGCCCGACGGCACCCCGGTGGACATCGTCCTCAATCCCTTGGGCGTCCCTTCCCGGATGAACCTCGGCCAGATCATGGAAACCCACTTGGGGTGGGCAGCCAAGGCTCTGGGTATACATGTGGCCTGTCCTGTGTTCGACGGGGCCACCGAGGCGGAAATCAAGGCCAAATTGAGGGAAGCGGGGTTGCCCGAAGACGGAAAGACCATCCTCTACGATGGCCGCACCGGGGAGCCCTTTGAGGGAAGGGTTACTGTGGGCTACATGTATATGCTAAAGCTCATCCACCTGGTGGACGACAAGATCCACGCCCGCTCCACCGGCCCCTACTCTCTGGTAACCCAGCAACCCCTGGGAGGGAAAGCCCAGTTCGGGGGCCAGCGTTTCGGCGAGATGGAGGTCTGGGCCCTGGAGGCCTATGGGGCTGCCTACACCCTCCAGGAGATGCTCACGGTGAAGTCGGACGACGTGGTGGGAAGGGTCAAAACCTACGAGGCCATTGTAAAAGGCGAAAACGTCCCCGAACCTGGGGTGCCGGAATCCTTTAAAGTTTTGATAAAGGAGCTGCAGAGCTTGGCCCTGGACGTCAAAGTCCTTTCCGGAGAAGATGAAGAGGTAGAGATAAAGGAGGACGAAGAGGAAGGGGATATGGCGGATCTGGCCCGGAGTTTGGATTTGGACGTCCAAGGGCAGCCTGAACCGGCCCTGGGGGAAGAAGAGGAAGAGGGGCTGGAGCCCGGGGATCTGGAGTTGGAAATAGAAGGGGAGGACTTTCCCTTTAAGCGCAGGGCCACGCCGGGAGGAAACTACGAGGGAAAATAAATTTTTAAGGGGGCAAGGGGAATGTTGGATTTAAGGAATTTCAGTAAGATCAAAATCAGCCTGGCTTCGCCGGAGCAGATCCGTTCCTGGTCCAGCGGAGAGGTGAAGAAACCGGAGACCATAAATTACCGCACTTTAAAGCCGGAACGGGATGGGCTCTTCTGCGAGCGCATCTTCGGTCCCACCAAGGATTGGGAATGCCATTGCGGTAAGTATAAGAGGATACGGTATAAAGGTGTGGTGTGCGACCGCTGCGGGGTAGAGGTGACCCGCTCCAAGGTCAGAAGGGAGCGGATGGGGCACATCGAGCTGGCCGCACCTGTTTCCCATATATGGTATTTTAAAGGCATTCCCAGCCGCATGGGCCTCCTGTTGGACATGTCTCCCCGGTCCCTGGAAAAAGTTTTATATTTTGTATCCTATATAGTAATAGATCCCGGCGATACCCCTCTCATGAAGAAGCAGCTCCTGAGCGAAAGCGAGTATCGGGAGTATAGAGAGAAATACGGAGACAGGTTTAAGGCTGGCATGGGAGCAGAGGCCATAAAGGAGCTCCTCCAGGAAATAGATCTGGACCAGTTAGCGGCAGAACTGCGCAGGGAACTGAAGGAGAGCACCGGCCAAAGGAAGATAAGGGCCATCCGGAGGCTGGAGGTGGTGGAGGCCTTCCGGCAGTCGGGTGCCAGGCCTGAATGGATGATCCTGGAAGTGCTGCCGGTCATACCTCCTGAACTCCGTCCTATGGTGCAGTTGGACGGCGGCAGGTTTGCCACTTCTGATCTAAACGACCTCTACCGCCGGGTCATCAACAGGAATAACCGTTTGAAGAAGCTTTTAGACTTGGGAGCCCCTGATATCATCGTGCGCAATGAGAAGAGGATGCTGCAGGAGGCGGTGGATGCCCTTATTGACAACGGCCGCCGGGGCCGCCCGGTAACCGGTCCCGGTAACCGTCCCTTGAAATCTTTGAGCGATATGCTCAAGGGCAAGCAGGGGAGATTTCGCCAGAACCTCTTGGGCAAGAGGGTGGACTATTCTGGACGTTCCGTAATAGTGGTGGGGCCGGAGCTCAAGATCCACCAGTGCGGCCTGCCCAAGGAGATGGCCCTGGAGCTATTCAAGCCCTTCGTCATGAAACGGTTGGTGGATAAGGGATTGGCCCACAACATCAAGAGCGCCAAGAGGATGGTGGATAGGGCCAGAAATGAGGTATGGGATGTCCTGGAGGAGGTCATCAAGGAGCATCCCGTGCTCTTAAACCGGGCTCCCACCCTCCACCGGCTGGGTATCCAGGCCTTTGAGCCGGTGCTGGTGGAGGGCCGGGCCATCCAGATCCATCCCCTGGTGTGCACCGCCTACAACGCGGATTTTGACGGGGACCAGATGGCGGTCCACGTTCCCCTTTCCGCCGAGGCCCAGGCAGAAGCCCGAGTTTTGATGATGGCGGCCCATCATATACTGAATCCCAAGGACGGAAAACCCATAGTCACCCCCACCCAGGATATGGTGCTGGGTATTTACTATCTGAGCCTGGTGAGGCCTGGGGCCAAGGGAGAGGGGCGGATTTTCAGCAGCTACGAGGAGGCCTGGATGGCTTATGAAAACAAGCTCATAGATCTCCAAGCCTTGATCAAGGTAAGGATGGAAGACGGACAGATGCTGGAGACCACTTTGGGCCGCCTGATTCTGCACCGGGAGGTGCCCATACCCAAAGAGCTGGGATACTATAATTGCGAAATAGACAAAAAGAAGCTGAACGAGATCATCTACAGGTGTTATAAACTTCTGGGAACAGAGGCCACAGCCCACATGTTGGACGGCCTCAAAAGGGTGGGCTTCCATTACTCCACCATGGCAGGCATCACCATCGGCGTAGACGATGTCACCATACCCCCTGAGAAGCAGGAGATAATAGCCCAGGCGGAAGCCATGGTGGACAGGATAGANCAGCAGTACCGGNGGGGGCTCATCAGTAAAGATGAGCGCTACCAGAGGGTCATATCCGTATGGAACAAGGCGGTGGAGGACCTCACCAAGATCCTGATGGAGAAGATGGATCGCTTTAACCCCCTATACATGATGGCTATATCGGGGGCCAGGGGTAATATCCAGCAGATAAGGCAGCTGGCCGGCATGAGGGGGTTGATGGCGGATCCTTCTGGACGGATCATCGATCTTCCCATAAAGACCAATTTCAGGGAAGGTTTAACCGTTTTGGAATATTTTATATCCACCCATGGAGCCCGTAAAGGGTTGGCGGACACGGCCTTGAAGACGGCGGACTCGGGTTACCTGACCCGGAGGCTGGTGGACGTGGCCCAAGACGTGATTGTGCGGGAGGAGGACTGCGGCACCAGGATGGGTATAGAGGCGGAAGACTTTGTGGAGGGCAACTCCATCATAGAGAGGCTGGAGGAACGCATAGTGGGGAGGTATTCCCTGGAAGACATCCATCATCCTGAGACCGGGGAGCTTCTGGTCCCCGCAGATACCATGATAACCGAGGAGATGGCGAAAGCCTTGGTGGAGGCGGGGATCAAAAAGGTGAAAATCCGCTCGGTCCTCACCTGCCGCAGCCGTTATGGAGTGTGCCGCAAGTGCTACGGCCAAGATCTGTCCACAGGCAGGCCGGTGGAATTGGGCGAATCGGTGGGCATCGTCGCCGCCCAGTCCATAGGGGAGCCTGGAACCCAGCTCACCATGAGGACCTTCCACACCGGAGGGGTGGCCGGGGAGGATATTACCCATGGCCTTCCCCGGGTGGAGGAGCTCTTTGAAGCCAGGAGACCCAAAGGGCAAGCGGTTATAGCGGAGAATGCCGGCACCGTAACCGCCATCACCGAGAGCCGGGGCCGCAGGGAAATAGAGATAACCTCCCCTTCGGGAGAGAAAAATGTCTATCATGTCCCTTATGGGGCCCGCTTGAGGGTGGCGGAAGGGGATTGGGTGGAGGCTGGGGATGAGCTCACCGACGGTCCGGTGAACCCCCATGAGCTTGTAAAGGTGAAGGGCATAAGGGGTGCCCAGCTTTACCTGCTCAAAGAGATCCAGAAAGTATACCGGCAGCAAGGGGTGGAGATCAACGATAAGCACATCGAGATAATCATAAGGCAGATGAGCCGGAGGGTCAGGGTAGAAGACGAGGGGGATACCGAGCTCCTTCCGGGCACCATGATAGACACCTTTGAGTTTGAAGAGATTAACCGAAAGGTCCAGGAGAAGGGGGGCAGACCTGCGGTGGGAAGGCCCATGCTCATGGGGATAACCAAAGCGGCCTTGACCACCGACTCCTTCCTGTCCGCAGCCTCCTTCCAGGAGACCACCAGGGTATTGACGGAGGCGGCTATAAAGGGTAAGGTGGATCCCCTCTTGGGGTTGAAGGAAAACGTCATCATAGGCAAGCTGATCCCCGCAGGTACAGGGATGAACTGTTACCGGAACATCCGTATCGAGGTGGTCCCAGAAGAAAAGGGCCCAGAATCCCTGGAAGAGAAACGGCTTATTGACACAGCGGCTGGGAAGTGATACTATAATCTAGTGTGATTACGAGGGGGGATAAAACCATGCCCTATGAACGCCTTAAGGCAGCCAAAAAACGCCTGGTGGGTACCCGGCAGGTTACTAAGGAGGTTCTCAAGGGAACCCCGAGGGCGGTGTACGTGGCTAAAGACGCGGAACAAAGGGTAACTGCCCCTCTGATAGAGCTATGCCGAGAACGGGGTATAGAAGTGATAGAGGTGGATTCCATGGAGGAGTTGGGGCGGGCCTGCGGCATAGACGTGGGCTCGGCCTCAGCCGCCATCCTGGAAGAATAGGAATAGGAAAAGGAGGTGAAACCCATGCCCACCATACAGCAGCTGTTGAGGAAGCCCAGGGTGAAGGTGGCCCAGAAATCTTCCGCCCCGGCCCTGCAGGGCTGTCCCCAGAAAAGGGGTGTATGCGTGAGGGTTTATACCACCACCCCTAAGAAGCCCAACTCCGCCCTCCGGAAGGTGGCCAGGGTGCGGCTTACCAACGGTATCGAGGTTACTGCATATATACCCGGCATAGGACATAACCTCCAAGAGCACTCGGTGGTTTTAGTCCGGGGAGGCAGAGTAAAGGATCTTCCGGGCGTAAGGTATCATATAATCAGGGGTACCCTGGACGCTGCCGGGGTGCAAAACCGTATGCAGGCCCGTTCCAAATACGGGGCGAAAAAACCCAAGAAATAAAGGGGGGATAAACATTGCCTCGAAGGGGTAGCGTTCCCCGCCGAGAAGTGCTGCCTGATCCCCTTTACGGTAGCACTAAAGTGGCAAAACTCATAAATCAGGTGATGAAAGATGGTAAGAAGACTCTGGCCCAAAGGATCTGCTACCAGGCCTTTGAGATAATAAGGCAGAGGACCGGGAGGGATCCCCTGGAGGTCTTTGAGGAGGCCTTGAAAAATGTCATGCCCGTGCTGGAGGTGAGGCCCCGCCGGGTAGGAGGGGCTATCTACCAGGTGCCGATGGAGGTCCGTCCCGAGAGGAGGCAGACCTTGGGAATCCGCTGGCTGGTGAACTATGCCAGAGCCCGGAGCGGGAAGGGCATGGCGGAGAAGCTGGCGGCAGAGATTTTGGATGCGGCCCATAATACCGGGGGAGCGGTAAAGAAAAAAGAAGATACCCACAAGATGGCTGAGGCCAACAGGGCCTTTGCCCACTACCGGTGGTAGGCCAAGGGGGTCAGGGGCGGTACTTTAAAGTGCTGGCAACCTGATGGGAAAGGAAGGGATGAAGATGAGGGAATACCCACTGGAGAAGACCAGGAATATAGGGATAATGGCCCATATAGACGCAGGCAAGACCACTACCACCGAAAGGATCTTGTATTTCACCGGGCGTATCCATCGCATGGGAGAAGTGGATGAGGGTACAGCCACCATGGATTTTATGCCCCAGGAGCAGGAGCGGGGAATAACCATAAGCTCCGCGGCCACCACCTGTTTTTGGAAGGGGCACCGTATAAACATTATCGACACACCAGGCCACGTGGATTTTACTGCGGAGGTGGAGCGCTCCCTCCGGGTCCTGGACGGGGCCATCGCCATATTCTGCTCCGTAGGAGGCGTGGAGCCCCAGTCGGAGACCGTTTGGCGTCAGGCGGATAAATACGGTGTACCCCGGATAGCTTACATCAACAAGATGGACAGGGTGGGGGCGGATTTCTTCCGGGCCGTCAAGATGATGGAGGAAAGGCTGGGGGCCCGGCCCGTGCCCATTCAACTGCCCATAGGGGCGGAAGAAAATTTCCGGGGCATCATCGACCTGGTGCGCATGAAGGCCATTTACTATAAAGATGAGCTGGGAAGGGAATACGAGGAGGCGCCCATACCTGAAGAGATGGAGGAATTGGCCCGGGAGTATAGGGAAAAGCTCCTGGAAGCGGTGGCCGAGACCGACGAAGAGCTGCTCTTGAAGTATCTGGAGGGAGAGGAGCTGACCGAGGAGGAGATAAAGAGGGGCATAAGGAAGGGCACCATTTCCGGGAAGACAGTGCCCGTGCTGTGTGGATCTTCCTTCAAGAACAAGGGGGTCCAACTCCTCCTGGACGCCATAGTGGATTACCTGCCCGCTCCCACAGATATACCCCCGGTCCAGGGCTTCCATCCGGCCACCGGAGAAGAAGACGTGCGCCATTCCAGCGACGAGGAGCCCTTTTCCGCTTTAGTTTTCAAGGTGGTCACCGATCCCTACGTGGGCAGGCTGACCTTCTTCCGGATCTATTCAGGCACCTTGAAAGCTGGATCTTATGTTTACAACTCCACCAAAGGGGTCAGAGAGCGTATAGGGAGAATTCTGAGGGTGCACGCCAATCACCGGGAAGAGGTATCGGTGGCCTATGCCGGAGATATCGTGGCCGCGGTGGGGCTGAAGCACTCCACCACCGGCGATACCCTGTGCGACGAGGAGCATCCCATTATCCTGGAGGCCATGGAATTCCCCGAGCCGGTAATTTCCGTGGCCATAGAACCCAAAACCGCGGCGGACCAGGAAAAGCTCAGCCTGGCCTTGCAGAAATTGGCTGAAGAGGATCCCACCTTTAAGGTCTATTCCGATCCGGAGACGGGGCAGACCATCATAGCCGGCATGGGGGAACTCCACCTGGAGATCATCGTGGATCGCCTCCTCAGGGAGTTCAAGGTGGGGGCCAGGGTGGGGAGACCCCAGGTGGCCTACAAGGAATCCATACGTCGGCCAGCCAGGGCTGAGGGCAAGTACATCCGCCAGACGGGCGGCCGCGGCCAATATGGCCACGTGGTGATAGAGGTGGAACCTCTGGGGACCGGGAAGGGCTATGAATTTATAAATAAAATCGTGGGTGGGGTCGTCCCCAAGGAGTTCATACCCGCTGTGGAGGCTGGTATAAAGGAGGCCATGGCCACCGGTGTACTGGCAGGTTATCCTGTGGTGGATGTGCGGGTCTCTCTGATCGACGGTTCCTACCATGAGGTGGACTCTTCGGAAATGGCCTTCAAAATAGCCGGGTCCATGGCCTTTAAGGAGGCAGCCCAGAAGGCTGGCCTGGTGCTTTTGGAGCCCATCATGAAGGTGGAGGTGGTGGTGCCAGCGGAGTACATGGGAGATGTCATCGGGGATCTCAATGCCAGAAGGGGTAGAATAGAGAGTATGGAACCCCGAGGAGGGGTACAGGTGATCCGGGCCTTGGTACCCCTGGCGGAGATGTTTGGCTATGCCACCGACCTCAGGTCCATGACCCAGGGTCGGGGGACCTATGTGATGCACTTTGACCATTACGAGGAAGTGCCTGCCCATATAGCGGAGGAAATCATTAAAAAGCGCCACGGCGCATAAAAGGAGGAGGTAAAAAATGGCTAAGCCCAAATTTGAGCGCAAAAAACCCCACGTCAATGTGGGCACCATAGGTCACGTGGACCATGGCAAGACCACCCTGACTGCTACCATCACCAGCGTTCTGGCCAAGGCGGGGTTGGCTCAACCCGTGCCCTACGACCAGATCGACAAGGCTCCAGAGGAGAGGGAGCGGGGTATAACCATCTCCATCTCCCATGTGGAGTACGAGACCGAGAAGCGCCATTATGCCCACGTGGATTGCCCTGGCCATGCGGACTACGTGAAAAACATGATCACCGGGGCTGCCCAGATGGACGGCGCCATCCTGGTGGTCTCGGCCGCGGATGGTCCCATGCCCCAAACCCGGGAGCACATCCTCTTGGCCCGGCAGGTGGGGGTGCCCTATATAGTGGTGTTTTTAAACAAAATCGACCAGGTGGACGATCCAGAGCTGCTGGACCTGGTGGAGATGGAAGTGAGGGAGCTCCTCAACACCTACGAGTTCCCTGGGGATGAGGTGCCCGTGATCGCCGGCAGCGCCCTGAAGGCCCTGGAATGCGGGTGTGGCAAGCGGGAATGCGAATGGTGCGGCAAGATTTGGGAACTGCTGGACGCGCTGGATGAATATATACCCACTCCGGAAAGGGATGTGGATAAACCCTTCCTGATGCCCATAGAAGACGTCTTCACCATCACCGGACGGGGCACGGTGGTGACCGGCCGTGTGGAACGGGGCAGGATCAAGGTGGGAGAAGAAGTGGAGATAGTGGGCTTGAGGCCTGAAATCAAAAAGACTGTGATCACCGGTCTGGAGATGTTCAGAAAGACCCTGGACGAAGCCGTGGCCGGAGATAACGTGGGGGCCCTTCTCCGGGGCATAGACCGGGACGAAGTGGAGAGGGGTATGGCGCTGGCCAAACCCGGTACCATAAAGCCCCACAAGAAGTTCAAGGCCGAAGTCTACGTACTAACCAAAGAGGAGGGGGGCAGGCATACGCCCTTCTTTAACGGCTACCGTCCCCAGTTCTATTTCCGCACCACCGACGTGACCGGCACCATAACCCTGCCCGAAGGCGTAGAGATGGTCATGCCCGGCGACAACGTGAACATGATAGTGGAGCTCATAACTCCCATAGCCATAGAGGAGGGCTTGCGCTTCGCCATCCGGGAGGGGGGCCGCACCATAGGTGCTGGAGTGGTGACTGAGATTCTGGAGTAGTTTGGGGAGGGATCAGGCTCTGCCTGATCCCCCTTCTTTGAAAGGGGGAAAAATGGGTGAACCGTCCCAAGATCCGCATCAGGCTGAAGGCCTTTGACCATCGCCTTCTGGACCAGTCCGCCCGCAAAATAGTGGAGACCGCCAGGAGGACCGGGGCTACAGTGTCCGGCCCCATACCTTTGCCCACGGAGAGGACCGTCATCACGGTTTTGCGTTCACCCCATATAGATAAGGACTCCCGGGAGCAATTTGAAATGCGCACCCATAAGAGGTTGATAGACATCCACGAGCCCAGTCAAAAGACGGTGGATGCCCTCATGCGCCTCGATCTCCCGGCTGGGGTAGATATAGAGATTAAATTATAGGGGGGAATTGAGGTGCTCAAGGCTATACTAGGCAAGAAGCTGGGGATGACCCAGGTTTTCGATGATAAGGGCCGGGTGGTACCGGTAACCGTCATCCAAGCAGGCCCCTGCGTGGTGATCCAGAAGAGGACTCCGGAAAAGGACGGGTACGAGGCCATCCAGGTGGGGTTTGAGCCTATACCGGAGCACAAGGTCAACAAGCCTCTTCGGGGGCATTTCGCCAAGGCCGGTGTACCTCCCTTTCGCTACGTCCGGGAACTGCGGGTAGAGGTGAAGGATTACCAGGTTGGTCAGGAGATAAAAGCCGATATATTTCAGCCGGGGGAAAGGGTGGACGTCACAGGTATCTCCAAGGGAAAAGGTTTTGCCGGAGGCATCAAGCGCCATGGCTTTGCCCGGGGCCCCATGGCCCACGGCTCCAAATACCACCGCCGCCCCGGCTCCCTGGGGGCCAAGGGGGTAGCCCGGGTGTTCAGGGGCCGCAAATTGCCAGGCCACCTGGGGGCCCGCCGGGTGACGGTACAGGGCCTGGAAGTGATCAAGAGCGATCCTGAAAGGCACCTCCTCCTGGTAAAGGGATCGGTTCCCGGTCCCAGGAAGGGTTTGCTGGTTATAAAAAGTTCGGTGAAAGGGGGGTAGGGGATGCCCAAGGTACCGGTTTACAACATGCAGGGGGATATGGTAGGAGAAATGGAATTGCATGAGGATATCTTTGCCGGGGAGATAAACCGGCACGTGCTGCACCAGGCGGTGGTGATGCAGCTGGCGGGGGCTAGGCGAGGTACCGCTTCCACCAAAGGGTGGGCAGAGGTCCGGGGTGGAGGCCGCAAGCCCTGGAGACAAAAAGGCACTGGCAGGGCCAGGGCGGGCAGCATCCGTTCACCCCTATGGAGGGGGGGAGCCGTCATATTCGGCCCCAAGCCCCGGGACTACAGTTTTACCTTGCCCAAAAAGGTAAGGCGCTTGGCCCTGCGTTCAGCCTTGGCCAGCAAGTTCCAGGCTGGGGATCTTATAGTGCTGGATCAGCTGCAGTTTCCCCGGCCCAAAACCAAGGACATGGTGGCCCTCTTGAAGGCCCTGGAGGTAGACCGCAAGGCCCTGGTGGTTACCGCTTCCCGGGATCCTGTGGTGGAGCTGTCGGCCCGGAACCTTCCCGGCATCACCTGCCTTCCCGTGGAGAGGATCAACGTTTACGATCTCTTGGCCCACGATAAGCTCATAGCCACCAGAGAGGCCATAGAGCGCCTTCAGGAGGTGTTGGCCGGATGAAGGCTCCAGAGGACATTATTCTGGCTCCCGTGGTGACGGAAAAATCTACAGACCTCATCAAACAGAATAAATATACCTTTTTGGTGCACCCGGAAGCCAACAAGATAGAGATAAAAAAGGCTGTAGAAAGGCTTTTCAACGTCAAAGTTCTCAAGGTTAACACCCTTATGGATCGGGGTAAGAGGCGGCGTATGGGCAGGAGCGAGGGGAGGACGCCTGACCGGAAAAAGGCCATAGTGACCTTAAAGCCTGGAGATAAGATACCCCTGTTTGAAACTTTAGAATAGAGAAAGGAGGGAGGAATATGGGGATAAAGAAGTATAAGCCCACTTCCCCGGGGCGGCGACAGATGACGGTGATAGATTACAGCGTGCTTACGGCTACCGAGCCCTATAAGCCCCTGGTGGAGCCCTTGAAGAAGAGCGCGGGGCGCAACGTGCGGGGCTGTATCACCGTGCGCCACCGGGGAGGAGGCCATAAGCGGCTCTACCGCATTATAGACTTCAAAAGGGATAAGGACGGCATACCCGCTCGGGTGGCCACTATCGAATACGATCCCAATCGTTCTGCCCACATAGCCCTCCTCCACTATGCCGATGGGGAAAAGAGGTATATTTTGGCCCCCGAGGGGCTCAAGGTGGGCGATGTGGTCATGAGCGGCCCGGAAGCGGACATCAAGGTGGGCAACGCCCTTCCCCTGAGCCATATCCCTGTGGGCACCTTCGTCCACAACATAGAGCTCACCCCCGGAAAGGGAGGGCAGTTGGCCAGGGCCGCGGGCACCAGCGCCCAGGTAATGGCCAAGGAGGGCGGGTATGTGCTCCTGCGCCTGCCTTCGGGGGAATTGAGGAAGGTTAGGGAGGAGTGCCGGGCCACCATAGGCCAGGTGGGGAATGTTGACTGGGAGAACATCACCATAGGCAAGGCTGGCCGCAGCCGCTGGCTGGGCATCCGGCCTGCAGTGCGGGGTTCAGCCATGAACCCTGTGGACCATCCCCATGGCGGCGGCGAGGGCAAGGCCCCCAGAGGCAGGCATCCGGTGACCCCTTGGGGCAAGCTGGCCCATGGGGTTAAAACCAGGAAGAAAAATAAACCCAGCGACAAATTGATAGTCAAAAGGCGCAAATAGGATACGAGGGGGGTTAACGGGTGGGGAGGTCCCTGAAAAAAGGACCCTACTGCGATGAGAAGCTATTAAAGAAAATCCGGGAGATGAACGAAAAGGGGATCAAAAAGGTGATAAAGACCTGGTCTCGGCGTTCCACCATCTTCCCGGAGATGGTGGGGCACACCATAGCCGTATATGATGGTCGCCGGCATGTCCCCATCTACATCACCGAGGAGATGGTGGGCCACAAGCTGGGTGAATTTGCTCCCACCAGGACCTTTAGGGGCCATGCAGGCCAGACAGAACAAGCCTCAGCGGTGAAAGATAGGGGGTAGATATCCATGGAAGCCAGAGCCGTAGCCAGGTATATAAGAATGTCCCCCTTAAAGGTGCGCCAGGTCATAAATTTAATCCGGGGCAAGGACGTGAGGGAAGCGGAGGCCATCCTCAGAACCACACCCAAGAGGGCAGCCCGGATAATAGCCAAGGTGTTGCGCTCAGCGGTGGCCAACGCCGAGCACAATTACGACATGGATCCTGAAGCCCTTATGGTCAAGCGGGCCTATGTGGACGAAGGCCCCATATGGAAGCGCTACCGCCCCCGGGCCTACGGCAGGGCCGACGTCCGCAGGCGGCGCACCTGCCACATAACGGTAATCGTGGGGGAGAAGGAGGATTGATGGTGTGGGCCAGAAGGTTCATCCCAAGGGATTCAGGCTAGGAGTGATCCGCACTTGGGATTCCCGTTGGTTCAGCGAGAAGGAATACAAGGCACTTTTAAAGGAAGACCATAAGATCAGGCAGCATATAAAAACAAAGCTATACCAGGCAGGTATAGGCAGCATTGAAATAGAACGGGCTGCCAACCGGGTAAGGGTTATCATCAACGCCGCCCGTCCGGGGATAATAATCGGCCGGGGAGGCAGCGAAGTGGAAAATCTCCGCCGGGAACTGGAGGAGATGACGGGCAAGCAGGTATCCGTCAATATAGTGGAAATCAAAAAGCCCGAACTCAATGCCCAGCTGGTGGCGGAGAACATCGCTGCCCAGATAGAAAAAAGGGTGGCCTTCCGGAGGGCCATGAAGCAGGCTGTGGCCAGGGCCTTGCGGGCAGGGGCCCTGGGGATAAAAGTGGCCTGCAGCGGGAGATTGGCAGGAGCGGAGATAGCCAGGACAGAGTGGTATCGCGAAGGGAAAGTCCCCCTTCACACTTTGAGGGCGGATATAGATTATGGCTTCGCCGAAGCCATAACCACCTACGGTAAGATAGGGGTAAAGGTATGGATCAACAGGGGGGAAGTGCTGCCCGAGCAGCTGAAAAGCCAGGAAGGGGGAGAAGAACATGCTGATGCCCAAAAGGGTAAAGTATCGTAAGCCCCATCGGCCTTCCCCCAAGGGAAGGGCCACCAGGGGCACAGAAGTCCAGTTCGGTGAGTACGGGCTTCAGGCCCTAGAGCCCTCCTGGATAACCGGCCAGCAGATAGAGGCAGCCCGTATAGCCGTGACCCGTTACCTCAAACGGGGTGGAAAGATATGGATAAAGATCTTTCCTCACACCCCCATAACTGCCAAGCCTGTCGAGACCCGTATGGGCGGGGGTAAGGGGGCGCCGGAGTTCTGGGTGGCGGTGGTGAAACCAGGTTACATTCTTTTTGAGATAGGGGGAGTTCCCGAAGAGGTGGCCCGGGAGGCCATGCGGTTGGCTTCCCATAAGCTTCCCATAAAAACCAGATTTGTAAAACGGGAAGAGGCGGGTGGGGCCCATGAAAGCTAAAGAGATGCGGGAATTGAGCGACGAGGAACTGCTCCGCAGAATAGAGGAATTGAAGAAGGAGCTTTTCAACCTGCGTTTCCAGCTGGTTACCGGACATGTGGATAATCCCATGAGGGTCAGGGAAGTGAAGCGCAATATAGCTAGAGCCAAGACCATCTTGAGGGAAAGGGAATTGCAGAGGGAGCGGGCCCAGCAATTCTAGAAAGGGGGTAGAGCCTTGGAGCGGGGTAGCCGCAAAGTGAGGATAGGCACCGTGGTCAGCGACAAGATGGACAAAACCGTGGTGGTGGCAGTGGAGAGCCTGGTCCGCCATCCCCTTTTGGGGAAGATATACCGGAGGACTCGCAAATTTAAAGCCCACGATGAAGAAAACCAGTGCCGGGTGGGCGATAAAGTGAAGATCATGGAAACCCGGCCTTTGAGCAAGGAGAAGCGTTGGAGAGTAGTGGAAATATTGGAAAGGGCCAAATAACCCTGCCGGAAGGAGGGAGGAAAGATGATTTTACAGGAGACCCGGCTGAAGGTGGCTGACAATACCGGTGCCCGGGAAATCCTCTGCATCAGGGTCCTGGGTGGTTCCGGCAGACGTTATGCCAGCGTAGGAGATGTGATAGTAGCTTCGGTCAAGGAGGCTACGCCTGGAGGCGTGGTAAAAAAGGGGGACGTGGTGCGGGCGGTGGTGGTGAGGACCAAAAGGCCCATAAGGAGAGAAGACGGCTCTTATATCCGTTTCGACGAGAACGCCGCTGTCATAATCACTGAACACGGCGCTCCCCGAGGCACCCGGATATTCGGGCCAGTGGCTCGGGAATTGAGGGAAAAGAACTTCATGAGGATAATATCTCTGGCTCCAGAAGTGCTGTAAAGGAGTGGTAAGCGTGGCCTCTACCAAGGTACATGTGAAGAAGGGCGACCTGGTTATGGTGATAAAGGGAAAGGACGCAGGCAAGAAGGGAAAAGTCCTCCGGGTGATACCCAAAGAGGGGAGGGTGGTGGTGGAAGGGGTAAACATAGTCAAAAAACACACCCGTCCTACTCCTAAGATGCCCCAGGGGGGAATAATCGAGAAGGAAGCCCCCATGTCCAGCAGCAAGGTCATGCTCTTCTGCACCAAGTGCAACCGGCCCACTCGGATAGGCAAAAGGTTTCTGGCCGATGGCAAAAAAGTCCGCTATTGCAAGAAGTGTGGGGAAGTAATAGATTAGCCCAGAGGGAGGGGGCTGTACGTGGTAGCCAGATTGAAAGAGAAATACTTTAAAGAAATCCGGAAGGCCATGATGGAAAAATTTGGATACAAAAATATAATGCAGGTCCCCCGCCTGGAAAAGATCGTGGTGAACATCGGGGTGGGGGAGGCCACCCAGAACCCCAAGGCCCTGGACGGTGCAGTCCAGGATCTCATGGCCATAACCGGTCAGAGGCCCGTTATAACCAGGGCTAAAAAATCCATCGCCGGCTTCAAGTTGAAGAGAGGAACGCCCATCGGCTGCAAGGTGACTTTGAGGCGCGACAGGATGTACGAATTCCTGGACCGATTGATAAACGTGGCCTTGCCCAGGGTCAGGGATTTTCAAGGGGTATCGCCCCATGCCTTCGATGGGAGGGGTAACTATACTTTAGGGCTGCGGGAACAGTTGGTCTTCCCCGAGATCGACTATGATAAGATCGATAAAGTGCGGGGATTGGAGATCACCATAGTGACCACGGCGGAGACGGATGAGGAAGCGCGGGAACTTTTACGCCTGTTGGGTATGCCTTTTAGAGAACACTGAAGAAGGAGGGGTCAATTATGCCCAGAAAGGCTTTGCTGATAAAGCAATCCCGCCCTCCTAAGTTCAAAGTGAGGGCTTATAACCGCTGCTGGCGTTGCGGTCGTGCCCGTGGATATTTGCGGAAATTCGGCCTTTGCCGCATATGCTTCCGGGAGCTGGCCCATAGAGGGGAGTTGCCGGGTGTGGTAAAAGCCAGTTGGTAGGGAGGGATAAGAATTGATGACCGATCCTATTGCGGATATGCTCACCCGCATCCGCAATGCCAACCTGGTCTATCTGGATAAGGTGGAAGTGCCTGCTTCCAAGATGAAGAGGGCCATTGCGGAGATCATGAAGAAGGAAGGCTACATCAAGGATCTGGAATATATAGAAGACGGAAAACAGGGAATCTTGAGGATATATCTCAAATACGGCCCCAACAAGGAGAGGGTGATCACCGGGCTCAAGAGGATCAGCCGGCCCGGTCGGAGGGTATATGCCCGCAAGGGGGAGATACCCAGGGTGTTGGGGGGGTTGGGCATAGCCATCCTTTCCACCAGCAAGGGGATCCTCACCGACAAGGAGGCCCGCCGGCAAGGGGTAGGGGGAGAAGTCATCTGCTACATCTGGTAATAATGGGGGTGAAGGGATGTCCCGGATAGGCAAAAAACCCATAGAGATACCTCCAGGGGTGGAAGTCACCATTGAGGGCAACGTGGTGACAGTGAAAGGACCTAAGGGGAAGATCACCAAAACCTTTCCTCCAGAGATAAGCATAGTTCGGGAGGAGAACTGGCTAAAGTGCATCCGGCCTTCGGATTCTAAACCCCACCGGGCTCTTCACGGGCTTTCCAGGACCCTCCTCAAGAATATGGTGGAAGGAGTTACCAAGGGCTTTGAAAAGGCCCTGGAACTGGTGGGGGTGGGATACAGGGCGGCTAAACAGGGCAATAAACTGGTGCTCACCGTGGGATACACCCATCCTGTGGAGATAGTCCCTGAGGAGGGGCTGGAGATCGAGGTGCCAGCTCCCAACAAGATCATAGTCAAGGGCATAGATAAGGCCGCGGTGGGTATGATGGCAGCCAGGATAAGGGCCGTGCGTCCCCCAGAACCCTATAAAGGGAAAGGGATCCGTTACGAAGGGGAGTTTATCAAGCTCAAAGCAGGCAAGACCGGTGCTAAAGGCGGTAAGAAATAGGGGGGTTAGGGCTATGATAAGCAAGGAGAGCCGTAAAGAGAGGTGGCGTCGGCGCCATTTACGGGTCCGGAAGCGGATAATGGGCACTCCGGAGAGGCCGCGGCTTTGTGTATACAAGAGCTTGAAGCATATCTACGCCCAGATCATAGACGATACCCGGGGTGTCACCCTGGTGTCCGCCTCCACCTTAGATCCGGAATTCCGGGCCCAGTGGAATGGTTCCAAATCTTGTGCCAACAAAGAGGCGGCCCGGGAAGTGGGCCGGCTGGTAGGCAGAAGGGCCTTGGCCCGGGGAATACAAAAAGTGGTATTTGACCGAGGGGGAACCATCTATCACGGCAGGGTAGCTGCGGTAGCCGAAGGGGCTCGCGAAGCAGGTCTGGAGTTCTAGGAAAGGAGGGGAAATATGCCGGAAAAAGAAAGGGCAGGCGAATTGCAGGAGAGGGTTGTTCAGATTCGCCGGGTAGCCAAGGTTGTCAAGGGCGGAAGGCGGTTCAATTTTTCCGCCCTGGTGGTGGTGGGCGACGGCCATGGCCATGTGGGGGCTGGCCTGGGTAAGGCCACAGAAGTTCCAGAGGCCATCCGGAAGGCCACCGAGGAGGCCAAAAAGAATATGATCCAGGTACCCATGGTGGGCACCACCATACCCCATGAGATAACAGTTAAATTTGGAGCGGCCAAAGTCCTCCTAAAACCCGCGGCCCCCGGCACAGGGGTGATCGCTGGAGGCCCGGTGAGAGCGGTGCTGGAGGCAGCAGGTATTCGGGACGTGCTGACCAAGAGCTTGGGTTCCCGCAATCCCATAAATGTGGTCTATGCCACCATGGAAGCTTTGAAAAACCTCAAGACTGCCCAAGAGGTGGCCAGGCTCAGGGGCAAATCTGTGGCCGAGCTGTTGGGCTAAAGGAGGAATGGTTATGGGAAGGCTCAAGATTACCTTGGTGAAGAGCCTTATAGGCAGGCCGGAAACGGAGAGGAGGACGGCCAGATCCCTGGGATTAAGGAGGCTCAACCAGCAGGTTATCCTCCCCGATAACCCCGCTATCCGGGGTCAGGTGAAAAAACTGGCTCACCTGATAAGATGGGAAGAAATCGCGGAATAGGGGGAAGAAAGATGCGCCTACATGAACTGCGGCCCGCCCCTGGCTCCAAGTTTGAGCCCAAGAGGGTGGGCAGGGGTATAGGTTCAGGATTGGGAAAGACCAGCGGCAGGGGACATAAAGGGCAAAAAGCCCGCTCGGGAGGCAAGATCCGCCCTGGTTTTGAAGGAGGCCAGATGCCTTTGGTCCGGCGGGTACCCAAGAGGGGATTTACCAATCCCTTCGCCAGGGAGTGGGCCATCATCAATGTAAAGGACTTGGAGCGGTTTGAACCCCATACGGTGGTCACCCCTGAACTTTTAAGAGAAGCGGGATTGATCAAAAAGGTCAAAGACGGGGTAAAGATCTTGGGAGACGGGGAGATCAGCAAACCCCTTATTGTCAGGGTCCACGCTGCCAGCAAACAGGCCATAGCCAAGGTTGAGGCAGCGGGGGGCCGGGTCGAGGTGATCTAGTTGTTAAACACCCTGACCAGCGCCTTGAAGATCGAGGAACTGCGCCGAAGGATAGTCTTCACTCTCCTCATGTTCATAGTCTTTCGCTTCGGGGCCCACATCCCCCTCCCAGGCATAAACCATGCCATACTGGATCAGCTGATCCGTACCGGCACCATCATGGGGTTTTTCGACATCATCTCCGGTGGCGCCTTTAAGCGTTTTTCCCTTTTCGCCATGGGGATAATGCCCTATATCAACGCCTCTATCATAATGCAGCTTTTAACCGTGGTCATCCCTTCCTTGGAAAAGATGGCCAAGGAAGATATAGAGGGCCGGAAAAAGATCATTCAATATACCAGGTACGGTACGGTGGTCTTGAGTTTTATCCAGGCCCTGGGCACAGCCCTCTGGCTATCCCGCTCCGGTGCCTTCCTCCATCCCGGCATACACAATTACGTGGTGACGGCCATCATGCTGACCGCGGGGACCGCTTTCCTCATGTGGATGGGGGAGCTCATCACCGAGAAGGGCATAGGCAACGGCATATCCCTGATAATTTTCGCCGGTATAGTCTCCCGGCTGCCCGCCGGGGTAGCCAACGTATATCAATATATGGCCACCGGAGAGGTGCACCTCTTCTCCGTAGCCCTGTTTCTGATAATAGCCGTGGTGATCATCGGGGCGGTGGTGGCCATCCAGATGGGGGAGCGCCGCATCACAGTCCAGTATGCCAAAAGGATGGTGGGCAGGAGGCTCTATGGGGGTCAGAGCACCTATATACCCTTGAAGGTCAACCAAGCTGGGGTGATCCCTGTCATTTTCGCCATGTCCATCCTCATGTTTCCCACCACCTTGGCTTCCTGGTTCCCCCACAGCTCCTTTGCCCAGGTGGTGCAGAGGCTCTTTGATCCCCGCTCAGCCCTATATATGGTCCTATATGCCCTGCTCATCATCTTCTTCACCTATTTTTATACAGCGGTTACCTTCAATCCCCAGGACGTGGCCGATAACATCAAAAAATACGGGGGATTCATACCGGGCTTGAGGCCGGGGAGACCTACCGCCGAGTATATCGAACGGGTGCTGACCAGGATAACTTTAGTGGGGGCCTTATTTCTGGCTTTCATCGCCCTTTTGCCAAATTTCGTTATGGCCCTTACCGGCATCAACGTCTATTTCGGAGGCACCTCCCTTTTGATAGTGGTGGGTGTAGCCCTGGAGACCATGAAGCAGATGGAGTCCTATCTTGTACTGCGCCATTACCAGGGTTTTATAAAATAGCGAGGGGGTAGAAGGGTGCGTTTAATCCTTTTGGGCCCGCCAGGAGCGGGCAAGGGGACCCAGGCCAGCGTCCTCAGCGGACTCTTGGGGGTCCCCCACATCTCCACCGGCGACATCTTCCGTCGGGCCATCCAGGAAGGCACCCCTCTGGGGAAGAAGGTGGAGGCCTATCTAAAAAGCGGGGGTCTGGTGCCCGACGAACTGACAGTGGAAATAGTTAAGGAGCGCCTGAGCCAGCCCGACTGCCAGAGGGGATTTTTGCTGGACGGGTTCCCCCGGACCATCCCCCAAGCTCAGGCTCTGGACGCCTGGCTGGAGGCCAGGGGAGAAAAGCTGAACGCGGTCATCAACCTCCAGGTTTCTGAAGAAGAGCTGATGGCAAGGCTTACGGGCCGGAGGATATGCCCCCAGTGCGGAGCCACTTATCATTTAAAGTATGATCCCCCCCAGAGGGATGAGATATGTGACCGGTGCGGTTCCCCTCTGATCCAGAGGGAAGACGACCGCCCGGAGACCGTAAGCAAACGCCTAGCCACCTATAGACAACAGACCCAGCCCCTTATAAATTATTATAAGGAGCGGAACCTCCTGAAGGGGGTGGACGGCAATGGAGATATCCAGGAGGTGACCCAGTCCATAATCCAGATGTTGGGAGTAGAGAGATGATAATCCTGAAAACAAGGGAAGAGATCAAAAAGATGCGGGTGGCAGGGAGGATAGTTGCCGGGGTTCTGGAGCTGATGGGNCGCCATATCCGGCCCGGCATAACCACGGCCGAATTGGACCAGAGAGCAGAAGAGTTTATAAAGAAGCACGGAGCCCAGCCCGCGTTTAAAGGCTACAGGGGCTATCCCTCCACCATCTGCGCCTCCATAAACGAAGAAGTGGTCCACGGTATACCCGGTTTAAGGAGGCTAAAAGAAGGAGATATTATTAGTACTGATGTGGGTGTGGTAAAAGATGGTTTTTATGGGGATGCCGCCTACACCTTCCCAGTGGGGGAAGTGGACGAAATAAAGAAGAATCTGCTGCAGGTCACCCTGGAGGCCCTGTATGAGGGGATAAAAAAGGCGGTGGTGGGCAACCGCTTGAGCGACATCTCCCATGCCATCCAAACCCATGTGGAATCCCGGGGTTTTTCCGTGGTGAGGGACTACGTGGGGCACGGCATAGGCGCCCATCTCCATGAGGATCCCCAGGTCCCCAATTTTGGCCCGCCCGGGTTCGGCCCTCGCCTCCGTCCGGGAATGGTGCTGGCCATCGAGCCCATGGTGAATGTGGGGACCCATGAGGTGGTCACCAAGGAGGACGGTTGGACCGTGGTGACCAAAGACGGAAAGCCTTCCGCCCATTTTGAACACACTGTGGCCATAACCGAAGAAGGCCCTCAGATCCTGACTCTGCCTTAGGAGGGAGGAAGGTGGGGAAGAAAAAGGCGCCGCCCCGGCTGGTGGTGGGGCAGTTGGTATATTCTCGGGCTGGCAGGGACAGGGGGCGCCCCTTTTTGGTGTGGGAGGTATTGGGACCCGACAGGGTCTGCCTGGTGGACGGAGACCTGCGCCGGGTTTCAAAACCCAAGCTGAAAAATGTGATCCACGTCCAGCCGGTCAACAGGGTGGCGAGGGAACTGGCAGAGCGTCTGCAGCGGGGCGAAAAGGTCACCGATGCCGAAGTGCGCAGGGAGATAGCCAGGTTGCTGGAAAATAATAGGGAAAGGGGGGATGGGAATGGCTAAAGAAGACGTGATCGAGGTGGAAGGCACGGTGATCGAACCCTTACCCAATGCCATGTTCAGGGTAGAGCTCAGCACGGGGCATCGGGTGCTGGCCCATGTTTCGGGGAAGATCAGGATGAACTTTATCCGTATTTTGCCGGGCGATCGGGTTTTGGTGGAATTATCTCCTTACGATCTTACCAGGGGCCGTATAGTATACCGTTTCAAGTAAAGGAGGTATGATCATGAAAGTCAGGCCTTCGGTAAAACCCATGTGCGAGAAATGCAAGATAATAAGGCGTAAGGGGCGGGTCATGGTCATCTGCGAAAATCCCAAGCATAAGCAGAGACAGGGATAGAAAGGAGGGTTTCTATGGCCAGGATTGCCGGGGTAGATTTACCTAAAGATAAAAGGATAGAGGTGGCCCTCACCTATATTTACGGCATAGGTAGGCCCACTGCCAAGAAAATACTGGCTGCCACCAACGTGAATCCCGATACCAAGGTGAAGGATCTCACGGAGGACGAGATCTCCAGGCTGAGGAGCTATATAGACCAAAACCTCACCGTGGAGGGGGACCTCCGGCGGGAAGTGGCCTTGAATATAAGGAGATTAATCGAGATAGGCTGCTACAGGGGCATAAGGCACCGCTTGGGCCTGCCAGTACGGGGTCAGAGGACCAGGACCAATGCCAGGACCAGGAAAGGGCCCAGGAAAACCGTAGGTTCAGGCAAGAGGAAGGAAAAGAAGTAAAGGAGGGGGATCATGGCCAAAAAGGGTGCCAGGCCGCGGCGGCGGGAAAGGAAAATGGTGGAGAGCGGCATAGCCCATATCAAATCCACCTTCAACAACACCATTATCACCATAACAGATAAGAACGGCAACACCATAGCCTGGGCCAGCGCAGGCACTGTGGGTTTTTCCGGTACCAGAAAGGGCACCCCTTTTGCCGCCCAGAGGGCGGCGGAGGAGGCTGCCAGGCAGGCTATGGAGCACGGCATGAGGGAAGTGGAGTGTTACGTTAAAGGCCCGGGAGCGGGTAGGGAAGTGGCCATACGCTCCCTACAGGCGGCAGGCCTAGAGGTCACTGTAATCAAAGATGTGACCCCTATACCCCACAACGGCTGCCGCCCTCCCAAAAGGCGCAGAGTATAGCTGGAGAAAGGAGGTAATAATTTGGCCAGATATACAGGACCGGTTTGCCGTCTTTGCCGACGGGAAGGGATAAAGCTCTATCTCAAGGGGGACCGATGCTATTCCGACAAGTGCCCCCTGGTTCGCCGCCCCTATGCTCCGGGGCAGCACGGGCAGGTCAAAAGGAAGCTCTCGGAATACGGCCTCCAGCTGCGGGAAAAGCAGAAGGCCAAGAGGATCTACGGGGTCTTGGAGAGGCAGTTCAGGAACTATTTCGAAAAAGCGGAGAGGATGAAAGGGGTTACCGGCGAAAACCTCTTGATCCTCCTGGAACGGCGGCTGGACAATGTGGTCTACCGCTTGGGTTTCGCCTCTTCCAGGGCTCAGGCCAGGCAGCTGGTGCGCCATGGACATTTTACAGTAAATGGAAGAAAGGTGGATATACCGTCTTACCTGGTACGTCCCGGGGATAAAATAGCGGTGAAGGATAAGAGCAGGGAATTGCTCCTCTTTAAGGAATTGGCCGCAGCCGCTGCGGTGCACACACCCCCTGCCTGGCTCAAAGTGGATCCCGAAAAGATGGAAGGGGAAGTATTGGCCCTGCCCACCCGCGATCAGATAGACGTCCCTGTCCAAGAGCACCTCATCGTAGAGCTCTATTCAAAGTAAGGGCTCCGGAGGGAGGTTGGGTAGCTATGGTTATCATAGAGAGGCCGAGAATCGAACAGGTGGAGCTCACCCCCAAGTACGGGTGTTTTGTCATAGAACCTCTGGAAAGGGGCTACGGCACCACTTTGGGCAATTCCCTTCGCCGTATCCTCCTTTCCTCTATTCCTGGGGCAGCCGTCACCTCGGTGAAGATAGAGGGGGTCTTGCATGAATTTTCTGCTATACCAGGGGTAGTGGAGGACGTACCCGAGATAATATTGAACTTAAAGTCCCTGGCCTTAAGGCTCCATACCGATGAGCCCCGGGTGTTGAGGGTGGAAGCTGAGGGAGAGGGGGAAGTGACCGCGGGAGATATCAAGGCCGATGCCGATGTGGAGATAATCAACCCTGAGCTCCACCTGGCTACCCTGGAGGAGGGGGGCCGCCTTTTCATGGAGATGACCGTAGAAAAGGGGCGAGGATATGTGCCCGCGGAGAGGAACAAAAAGGAAGACCAGCCCATCGGAGTCATCCCGGTAGATTCCCTTTTTTCACCAGTTCATAAGGTCAACTATAGGGTGGAAAATACCCGGGTAGGCCAGATAACCGATTATGATAAGCTCACCTTGGAAGTCTGGACCAACGGCGCGGTGACCCCGGACGAGGCCATCTCCACCGCAGCCCGGATTTTGATAGAGCATTTCAAACTTTTTTTAAATCTCTCGGAGCGGTGCGGCGATGAACTGCACCTGGTGGAAAAAGGGGAGGAAAATAAAAATCGCTACCTGGATATGCCCATAGAAGAGCTGGAGCTTTCGGTGCGCTCCTATAACTGTTTAAAACGGGCGGGAATCAACACCGTAGGGGAGCTCATTCAAAAGAGCCACGAGGACATGATGAAGGTTCGCAATTTAGGCAAAAAATCTCTAGAAGAGGTAACCAAAAAGTTGGCTGAACTGGGGCTTTCCTTGAAAGAAAGCGAAGGATAGGGGGGAAACGCATGGGTTACCGCAAATTGAGGAGGAGGTCAGATCACCGCAAGATGATGCTCCGCAATCTGGTGACCTCCTTTTTTCGGGAAGGAAAAATAGAGACCACTGAAACCCGGGCTAAGGAGCTGAAGCGCATCGCAGAAAAGATGATCACCCTGGGCAAAAGGGGTGATCTCCATTCCCGCCGCCAGGCCCTGGCCTATCTTCTGGACGAAGAAGTGGTGGTCAAGCTCTTTAAAGATATAGCACCCCGTTATCAGGCCCAGAACGGGGGGTATACCCGGATAGTCAAGACGGGTTTTCGCCAAGGCGACGGGGCTCCCTTGGCCCGGGTGGAATTGGTCTAAATGCTGGAGGTTGAAGGGGTCACCTTCACCTATCCCCACGCCCCCAGGGAAGCGGTAAAAAACCTCACCTGGACCGTATTCCCTGGAGAGACGTGGGCAGTGGTGGGCAGAAACGGCTCCGGCAAATCCACCCTGGCCCTCCTTCTCAACGGAATCTTAAAACCCCAGAAGGGCCGGGTGAGGGTGGAGGGCCTGGATACCCGGGAGGAGGGGAACTTGAAGGAAATCCGCCGCCGGGTGGGCGTGGTGTTTCAGGATCCCGACAACCAGCTGATAGCCCAGACGGTGGAGGAGGATGTGGCCTTTGGCCTGGAAAACCTGGGTTTGCCCCCAGAAGCCATAAGGCAGAGGGTGGAAGAGATCCTGGATCTTTTGGACCTCAGGGTTTTAAGGCATCGCCCCCCTGCCCGCCTTTCCGGTGGGCAAAAGCAGAGGGTGGCCCTGGCGGGGATATTGGTGATGGAGCCCCGCTATTTGATCTTGGACGAAGCCACCGCCATGCTGGACCCCGTCACCAGGGAGGAGATCTGGGATCTGCTCTTCAGATGGAAAAGGGAAAGGGATATATCCCTGGTGTTCATCACCCACAACATGGAGGAAGCTTCCCTGGCAGAGAAGATGCTGGTGCTGAGGGAAGGGGAGGTTTTCCTGAAAGGCCCTTCCAGAGAAATACTGGAAGAGCAGGAGAAGTTAAGGGAAGCGGGGCTGCGTGCACCCTCCCTCATAGACCTGGGGCAAAGGCTTAGGGCCAGGGGAATAGAGGTACCTCCTGGCGTGGCTTCCCCTAGGGAGATGGCAAGGGCCCTATGGAGCTTAGGCTGGAAGCGGTGAGCTTCTCTTATCGTCTGGGAAGGGAATCCATAAGGGCTCTAGAGGACGTGAGCCTTACTATCCGAGAAGGGGAATTCTGGGCAGTGGTGGGGGGTGGAGGGGCAGGGAAATCCACCCTGGCCATGATAATGGCGGGTTT
>JGI26787J52750_100003_pt1 | contig 32011 bp, 38 predicted proteins | sample WilGeyfunne61714_FD_52750 | JGI IMG/M metagenome (IMG submission 52750)
GGTCTTCAACTTTACAATACTCTGACGCTCTTTCAGACCCAATTCCCTGAGCCTTTTCATGGCATGATCGTCGAGCCCTAGATCCTTCTGGAGCCTGATTGCGTCCTGTTTCAATTTCGCATCTGCCGTCCAAAGGAGGTAGTTAAGAACCCCCTTATTCCCCCACGGATCCTTAGCAGAAGTCACCGCCATATTATTGGCGCCTGCATAAACTCCCCTTGAGATTAACAGGCCCGCCAACAGAACCGCCAGTATCCACCACTTCAAGCTCGATTTGCGGAACATAAAAAACCAGCCCCTTTTGCCCTAGAAGTTTAAATTTTGAGTAGGAGAGCCTCTCGAGACCATGTGATGAAAGTTAACTATACAGGCGTATAACCACCCCCTTCTTCGCCTGTCCTCAGCAGGACGGAAATCACTTATATGCTTGCGGAACCTGGAGAATCAATTGATCGACTCGGCTATTTTTAGCATTTCCTCCAAGGAAAGTGCACCGCTCCCATCCTCTAATTTGTAAACCAATCCTTCCTCTTCCCATTTGAGCATGTGAGTTACTCTTGTGGTGGGTTCTTCACCTGGACGGCTCATCTCCATGAAGGAGTATTTAGCCCAGTAGGCCGTCTTGCCCCGCACCCTGACCTCCTGCATCCCGCCACTGTCGTGGAAGGAACCACACTCGTTAGTAATAGACAGATGGAGTCGCTTCCGGGCCCCTCCAGGACTGCCGTAGACGGCGCTGACAAAGCCCTGGCCACTGTTCTCCTGTCTGCCCGTGGTGATGGAGATTAGCCTGTACCCTCCGGGAAGGTAGGTGGGCAGGCGGATAGGAAAGCCAACGTGCGTCTGTAACTCAGTAGTCGTCTGCAACCTCGTCACTGCATAACTACCATCTGCACGGATAACTGTGTGGACCACAGAAAGCACCGGGGAAATGAGCGCCTTGTCAGCCCAGGCCCTTGCTTGCGGCGAAAGGCCAAAGACCAAACCGCCCACCAGCAGGGCGCCGCAAAGGGTCGCGGCCGCGGCTTTTCGCCACGTAATAAATATCCCTNCCCCTTCCCCTTGTTGCCTCAGAAGGCGCGTCTTGATCTTGCCCACCAACTCGGGGCTTGGCTCTATTTGCTCAGCTTCCCTGGCCATTGCTACGCGCAACCATTCCTCAAGCTTCACTTTCTAAACCCTCCTTTCCAGGGCGAGCTGCCTTCCGCACCTCAACTTCACCGCCTGAAAAAAGCTCCGGGGCAATCGGCTTAAGCTCTTCGGCCAACTGTTTAAGGGCTGCGTGCAGCCGGGACTTTACTGTACCCTCCCGGCAGCCCAGCACCTGGGATATTTCCTTAAGGGAAAGGTCGTTGTAATAGCGGAGGACAACCGTGGTGCGCAACGGGATGCTGAGTTTGCTGAGGGCTTGCTGCACCAGCCGTTTTGTCTCCCTGCCTTCTAAAGCATCCCCTAGAGGGTCGTCACCAGGAGCATATTCTTGACCCCTCTCGATGAGGGACTCGAGGGGAACAGCCCCTTTTTCCCTGGAGGCAAGCCGCCAGCATATTCTGGTCAAAAGGCGGTAAAACCACGCTTCGAAAGACGCCGGGTCACGCAAACCTTTGATTTTTCGGTAACACTGGACAAATGCCTCCTGAACGGCGTCCTCGGCCATACCCTGGCTGCCAATAATGAAATAGGCAGTCCTCAACGCTTTCCCGCTATACTGCTCAACAAGGACTTCGAAAGCTTGCCAATCCCCTTCCTGAATTCGTTTAACCAAGGGGGTTAAATCCACCCTCGACACTCCCTTTTGTGGGGAACCTTTCCACTACATAAGAGACAGCAACCTGGCAAAAAGTTCGCTGGAAAGAAAAAATATTTTTATTGTTATGGTTCCAAGCCCATCATGGACTAGCTCCGCAAAGCTACGGGGTGAGCGGATGGTGGTCATGCCCACAGTGATCATTTATGACGGGCAGGTAAAGGGCGTTGAAGAGGCACAATTTTTCGGTGTGGGCCAGTAAGGGGGCGCAGACCCCCCGCTCTAAAATGGAGCAGCAGCTGTAAACTACCTCCAGTTGCCTGCGGGGTCGGCACCGCCCATAGTTCTTTCCTTGCGGTTGTTCGGATTTTTCAGTCGAGTTAGAGGTTGCAGTTTTTTGGAAAAAGGTATAATGTTTCTCGTTATGGTAAAGACGAGCTCCAGAGAAAGACCCTTAAAGGAAAAAATTGTATTTTTTCTCCTGGGGCTGTTGACACTCGGAGCCTGGGGAATACTGGTAATTGCCCTGTTATGGATCCTGGCAGCGGTAGGCTGGTATCTGCTGGCCCGTCTTTGGGTACGGAACCTTTTTGTGCCGGGGGCCGTTTCAACCACCGTTTTCGCTATCTTGCTGGCCACCCTCTGGGCNGTTCTCCTGGGCTGNGGGATGCTCCTTTGGTCCCTATATCACTACCACTTTTACCACCGGCACGACCGGCGGCGTCTTGCTCCGCTGGCCCTCAGGGCACCACGCCTTCCCTGGCAGGAACTCAGGGTGGTGCCTCCCTGCCCCTTCCCTTCAGTTAACCTCTCCCACCCCCATGAGAAGCCAGCTGCCCCCTCTTCCCGCGCCTTCCAGTTACCGGTGCTGGAAATCGTCCTGGAAATGGTGAGCTCCGGGGCTCAGGAAGCAGCGACGAGGGGGGAGAAGAAAGGGCCGGAGGGGGGATCGCCTGATTCTCCCCTGATCCCCGGCCGCGTGCTGAAAGAAGACCTGCGCGATGAAACGGGCAAGGTGGTGGTGGCAGCAGGCGAAGTGGTTACTCCCGAAGCGATGGAGAGGGCCATAGCGCACGGGCTTTACGGGGAACTCATTGCCAGGCTGGCGGAGGAGAAGCGATGAAGTTCGGGGAACTGGTGTGGTGGCTGCTGGCATGGTACATATTCCTCTACCCCTTCGNCATGAGCATACTTTACGTGACCGCNGGGCTTTACTTCTGGTGGCGGCGGGAGAGAGAGCNGGAGAAAGAGAAAAAGTTCTGGCCAGACCTCTGGCCGCCGGTGACGATTCTGGTTCCCTGCCACAACGAGGCGGCGAGCATTGCCGCTACTGCCACCGCTTTGCAGCTCCTCGATTACCCCGACTATCGGGTGGTCTTCATCGATGACGCTTCTACCGATGAAACGGCGGAAGTCATCAGGCGATTCCTACCTTCCAATTCCAACTTTCACCTTCTGCGGCTGGAGGAGAACCAGGGTAAAGCCCAGGCCCTCAACTGCGCCCTAGCCATTGCCGTCACCACCCCCATCACTGTGGTTATCGACGCCGATACCCTGCTCACCCCGCGGGCGCTGAAGCACCTGGTTGCTCCCTTCTGCCGCCAGCCCCGGCTGGGAGCTGTGACGGGGAACCCCATGGCCCTCAACCGCAAGAATCTTTTGGAGAAGCTGCAGGCGGCGGAATTTNCTTCCATTATAGGGCTTATAAAGCGGTCCCAGCGGGTACTGGGGCGGCTCCTGACCGTTTCCGGCTGCGTAGCCGCCTACCGTACCGAAGTTCTGCGGGAGGTCGGGGGCTTTTCGTCCCGCACGGCCACCGAGGATATCGACATCACCTGGCAGATACAGCGCCGCTTCTACGAAGTCTGGTTCGCTCCCCAGGCGGTGGCCTTCATCCAATGCCCCTGCCGGCTCAAAGAGTACTGGAAGCAGCGGCGGCGCTGGGCCCTGGGCGGGTGGCATCTCTTGCGTACCCACAGGGATATATTTAAGCGCTGGCGCTGGCGTTACCTTTACCCTCTGTACCTGGAGTTTGTCTTGAGCTACCTCTGGTCCTTCGCCTTCGTTTTCGGCACCCTGCTCTGGCTGGTTACCCGCCTCTTCTGGGACCACCCGGTAGGCTTCAGCCCCATACCGGTGTGGTACGGGGCCATACTTTCTCTGGCCTGCATCGTCCAGATTATCACTGCCCTTGTCCTCAACCACCGTTACGATCCCAAGCTCTGGCGCACTATTTTCTGGGTCCCCTGGTATCCCCTCTTCTTTTTTGTCTTCGGAGCCCTCACAGTGGTGTGGACGGCTCCTAAGGGTCTCTTCGGCAGTCTAACCCAGGCCGGGAGGTGGAAGAGCCCAGAGAGGATTGCTCTGTATAATGCACCTAAAAGTCAATTTGGACAAAGATAGGGGTCCTAAGCGTCGGAATGGCGCCAGGAAACAGTATCCAGCCGAGATTAAGGTTAAAATCTTAGAAATTATTGAAGAAAAATCGTCCTAACATGGCATCTATTCTTCTCTTGCCTCTCTACTGGAACCGGCTATAAAGGTGACTTCGATGGAATTTGCGGATATAAAAAAAATTTAAAACTTACGCCCGCAAGTCAATCCACCATAAGAAGCCGTTGTTGGCTTTTCGCTGTGGACGCTGAAGAACATGCTCAGGGCCTTGGCAGCGAAGATGGGCAGGGAAGGGGATAACGGAAAAGGGGATTAAGGATTTTGCCCTTTTTCAGAAAGATTGTCATGGACGCAATGGGGTGCTGTCGGCGCTGATCCAGGAGAAGGCTCAAATCTATCCTTGCCTTCTCAGGGATACCGTGATAAAATTACCTCGATTGCAGGAGGTGACGGCATGGCCCATACAAAATCTGCCAAAAAAAGGATAAAGCAGATAAAAAAGAGGACCGAGAGGAATAAAGCCATAAAATCCAGGGTCAAGACCGCTATCAAAAAATTCCGGATAGCCTTGGAAAAGGGAGAACCTTCAGCAGCGGAACTGTTGCGCCAAGCCCTGCGGACCATCGACAAGGCGGTGACCAAGGGAGTGCTCCATCCCAATACTGCGGCCCGGAAAAAATCCAGGCTCCAGAGACTTTTCAATAAAACCGCTTCTTTATCGGCATAGAGGCAGGCCACCCATAAACAGGAAGGATCTTCCCTCCTTTCGCAAGGCATGATAACTGTAGAAACCCTGAAAGGAGGGAATCCCATATTGCCCGAGCGGGAAGGCAGGCCGGAAAGGGGCCGCTAGGGTATAGTAGGTCCTGGAGTGGTTACCCCAGCTACGGGATATGAATTGGGTCCAGAAATAGCCCGTCCCGGCATCGAATCCCCAGCGGAGGAAAGGGTGGGGGGGAGATACCGGGCGGGGCAGGGAAAAACGCCCTGGCGGAGCCGGGTAAACCCAAGGGGAGCCTCTGGCTGCCCTTATTATTTACTCTCCATTTCAGGCTTCTTTTATTATATTCCACAGGGCCCGTTCCAGCAAAAAACCTGGTTCCCCCTGCCCCCCTTTTATGCCCACTTCTGCCCGGTGCAGTTCCTCCAGGGCCCGGGCCACCTGGGCGAAGGAGAAACGGCGGGCATGGTGGGCAATTTTGGTGACCACGAAAGGCGGTACCCCCAATCGGTGGGCCAGATCCTCCTGGTCCCTGTAAATCTGATATAAATAGATCAGCCTTATCTGCCGGGTTAAGAGGGACAAAAGGTGCAGAGGGGAATACCCCTGCTGGAGAAATTGCCTGAGATACCTTACGGCCAGGGGAAGCTGGCGATTCCCCAGGGCGTCGGTCAGGGCAAATATATTGGTATCTGCAAGGGCCTGGGGAACCAGGAGCTTCACCTTTTGTTCGTCTATTATCCTGTCCCCCCAGGCGTAGGTCATCAGCTTCTCCAATTCCCCGTAAAGAAGCCTAAGGTCATGGCCGCAGCCCTCCACCAGGAGCTGGACTGCCCGGCTGTGGATTCTATAGCCTTGGGCCTCTGCCTCCCTAACCAACCATTCCTTGAGCTTAGCCCCCTTCAAAGGGGGGAAGGCCACCGCCTGGCCCTGGGCCTCCACCAACTCCAGGAGCTTAAAACCTTTATGCAGCTCTTCGCGACAACATAAAACCAGACAGGTGGTGGGGGAAGGGGAGACCAGGTATTCTGCTAGAGCTGGGGAAGGAGCCTTTGCCAACTCCAGGGGCAAATTTTTCACCACCACCATGCGGCGAGGAGAGAGCACCGGGGGGGTGGCGGCCATCATTACCCACTCTTCCCCCCTTGCCCCTTCTCCCTCCACCTGGTGGTAATCGAAGGCTTCCCCTTGGGGAGATATGATCTTTTCCCTGAGCTTTTTTATATATCGCTCCTGGAGGAAGCTTTCTGGGCCCCAAAAGAGATATACGGGAGAAATCCCTTTCCGCCAGCTGGACTCCAGTTCCTCCCAATTCATTTCCTCTACACCCACTATTTAGATTTAAAATTGAGGAACTCCCTGACCAACTTCAGGGCGCAGAACTCCCCGCACATGGAACAGGTGGTAGCTTCAGGCAAGTTGAGCTCTTCCCTGTATTGGCGGGCTTTACGTGGATCCAGGGAGAGTTCCACCTGCCTCTCCCAGTCCAGTTCCTGTCTAGCCCGGGACATGGCTTCATCCCGTTCCCAGGCTCCCCGTATGCCCTTAGCCAGATCAGCGGCGTGGGCGGCTATGCGGGCGGCTATCACTCCCTCCCTTACGTCTTCCTTTCGGGGAAGGCCCAGATGTTCTGCCGGAGTGACATAGCACAAGAAATCGGCTCCGCAGGCCGCGGCCAAAGCCCCCCCGATGGCCGCAGCTATGTGGTCATACCCGGCAGCCACGTCGGTCACCAAAGGTCCGAGGACATAAAAGGGGGCTCCATGGCAGATCCTCTTCTGAAGCCTGATGTTGGCCTCTATCTGGTTCAGAGGCACATGCCCTGGTCCTTCCACCATGACCTGAACCCCCGCCTCCCAGGCCCTTTCCACCAATTCGCCCAAAAGGATGAGCTCCTGTATCTGGGCCCTGTCGGTGGCATCGGCCAGAGCCCCCGGTCTGAGGCCGTCTCCCAAGCTCAAGGTGACGTCGAATTTCCTGGCTATGTGCAACAGGCGGTCGAATTCCTGGTAAAGGGGGTTTTCCCGTTCGTGGAACAGCATCCAACCCGCCAAGATGGCCCCGCCCCGGCTCACTATGCCCATAACCCTGCCTTCCTTCTGGAGCCTCTCCAGGGCCGTGAGGGTCACGCCGCAGTGGACAGTCATGAAGTCCACGCCCTCCTGGGCCTGCTCCTCTATCACCTTGAAGATGTCCTCTACGGACATCTTCACCACTGCCCCATGCTGTTCTTGAGCCCTGACCGCGGCTTCGTATATGGGCACGGTGCCCACGGGTACGGGGGAATTTTCCAGAATAGCCCCCCGGCACTCCTTCAGGTTTGGTCCGGTGCTGAGATCCATGACCGTATCCGCGCCGGCCTCCAGGGCTATAGATAATTTTTCCAGTTCCTCCTCTACCCGGGAGCACACAGGGGAGGTTCCCAAATTGGCGTTGACTTTAGTTCTGAGCCCTTCCCCTATGCCGCAAGGCCGGGGTAGATCCCTCTGGCGGCTGCGGGGGAGCACCACCTTGCCCGAGGCCACTTTCTCCCCAAGCCGGTCAACAGGTATCCCTTCTTCCCGGGCCACCTTCTCCATTTCCGGGGTCACTATACCCTTCCTGGCCTGCTCCAGCTGGGTCATGATTTCTCCTCCTCCCTGCGGTTAAACCTAGGATACCCGAGAGGCCCTTCTGGGTCAAGGGCAGGGCTACCTGGGTGAGTTTAGGCCGAGCGGCGGAAACACTTTGTCCAGCTCCTGAGGTAGAGGATGAAGGCCCCTATTCCCAAAAGTCCGCCCATCCATAGCAATAAATCCGGGAAGAGCAGGGGCTGGGCGTTGACCACCTCCACCCTGCCCAACACCTCATCCCCTTGCATATAGATAAGCTCCCCTATGGGCCTTCCCGCGGGCAAGGGGGGCCTAAAGGGGTGCAGCTTCAATCTGGCTGTGGGAAGGGGGGCTTCCCGGGGTAGAACCAGGGTGAGATCCCCTGCTGCCACCAGGTCTACGGTCCCCCCCTGCCACCGGCAGGAGCCCACCCTCTCCCCCCGGCGGACCAGGGTGCATACCTGAAAATTGTCAAAGCCGTAATCCAGCAACCGGGCCGCCTCCCTCTGGGCTGCCCTTGCTGAGGGTTCCCCCAAAACCACCGCTATATACTCCTGATCCCCCCTCTGGGCATAGGCCACCAGGTTGTATCCGGAGGCAGAGGTGTAGCCTGTTTTCACCCCCTGGGCTCCGGGATAATCCCACAGGAGGCGGTTTAGGTTGACCAGTTCCGTTAACCCCTCCTCCCTCTGCCATATCCTGGTCCTGGTCCTCACCAGCATCCTGAAGGTGGGGTTTTCCAGAGCAGCCCTGGTGATGAGGGCCAGATCGTGGGCGGTCACCAGATGGCCAGGATGGGGAAGGCCGTGGGGGTTCACAAAGGTGCTGGAAAGGGCTCCCAGAGAACGGGCCTTTTCATTCATCAGCCCCACAAAACCCTCTTCCGTCCCCCCGTAATGTTCGGCTATGGCCAGGGCCGCGTCATTGGCCGAATTGAGCATCAAAGCGTAAAGCAGATCCTCCAGGGTGGCCCTTTCCCCCTCTTTTAGATATACCATGGTGCCTTCCAGTTGAGGGGGATTGGGCCCCACAGTTATCACGTCATCCAATTTCCCCTTTTCCAGGGCCACCAGGGCGGTAAGGATCTTGGTGGTGCTGGCGGGAGGCCAGAGCTGATGGGGGTTTTTAGACCATAAAACTTGTCCGGTAGTTCTTTCCATTAAAAGGGCTGCCGGAGCCCCTATCTCCGGCTGGGCCTCCGCTCCGAGGGGAAAGAGCAGGCACAGAATAAGGGTTCCCAGTATGGATTTAAAAAATCTCATCTTTGCACCCCTTTGGTTGACCTTAACGGGACCAGGGACATAGGAGGCGCTGGAGCAGGTGCAAAAGGCCGTAAAGCCCCAGACCCATGAGGGCCAGGGCCAGGATGCCGGCCCCCATGGCGGCATATTCCGCCCGGAAAAGGCCGTCGAAGATGAAGTAACCTAAACCAGTATTTCCCGCCAGGCTTTCGCTGAAGAACAGCACGGCAATGGCACTCCCAAGGGAAATTCTAAGGGCGGTAAATATATCCGGCAAGCAAGCGGGCAGAATTACATGAAGATATATATCTCCTCTGCCTGCTCCTAAAGAAGAGACCGCCAAAATGTATTCCCGGGGTATCTTCTTCACCGCGTCCCTGGAGCTGATCAATATCTGGCTGAAGACCACCAAGAATACTATTAAAATCTTAGAGGCCTCCCCTATGCCCAATAACACCAGGATAACCGGCAAAAAAGCCACCTTGGGCACAGGATAGAGGAGATATATAAGGGGAGAAAGAAAGGCATCTGCCCGAGGATCCCTTCCCGCCCAGAATCCCAAAGGGAGCCCCACCACCAGCCCCAGGGAGAGGCTGACCAATACCCGCCTCAAGCTGTGGCATAAATGCCCCCAAAGGCTGGTGGGGAACAGTTTTATAAAGGCTACGGCTACCGTAAAGGGGTAAGGAAATCCCGGATTGTCTATGAGCCAAGCCAGGAACCACCATAATCCCAAAAGAAATAAAAAGGCCAGCAGGTAGGAGAATACGGCCTGGCTAATCCTGTTTCTCGTCAAAGCCCCTTCCCTCTTCTAGAATCCGGCGTATTTGGGAGCAGGTATCCCAGAATTTCTGGTTGGAGCGATAGTTTCTCTCCCCTGCCCCAGGATTGGGTATTATTTCCCTTATGCGAGCAGGAAGCGGGCTGAGGATCATAAGCTTTTCCCCCATATATACCGCTTCCTCTATGCAGTGGGTGACCAGCACCACGGTGAGGTTATATTCCCTTTTTATCTCCCAGAAGAAGTCCTGAAGGGCTTCCCGATTCAAGGCGTCCAGGGAGGCAAAAGGTTCGTCCATCAGGAGCACCTCAGGACCTAAAGCCAAAGCTCGGGTCAGGGCCACCCTCTGCCTCTGGCCGCCGGAAAGCTGGTGGGGGTATCTTTTCTCCAAACCCGCCAGGCCCATCCGCAAAAAGAGGGGGGTAATTCTATGGCGGATCTCCCTTTCCCTCTGCCTTTTCAGCCTCAGGGGAAGAACCGCATTTTCCCAGGCTGTTTTCCAGGGGAGCAAGGCATGATCCTGAAAAATCAGGGCCACCCGAGGAGAAGGCCGGGTTACCCTTTCCCCCCCTATAAGGACGGTCCCTTCCCCAGGGGCCAACAGCCCTGCCAGGAGGTAGAGCAATGTGGTCTTGCCGCAACCCGAAGGTCCCAAGATGGCGCAGCTTTCCCCCTTCTGGACCGTAAAGCTTATCCCCTTCAGCACCGGCACCTTCTCCCCAGCAGCGGTATAGGCGAAAGTCAGATCCTTCACCTGGATCATTTTGCCGTATCACCAGGTAGATAAGATCCGTCCACCAGCTCCTCGTAGGAATAGGGCTGGGGCAGGAGGCCTTTGGCCACCATCCACCTCTGGACCTCTTCCACTTCCCCTCTGCCCGGCAGCTGGGCTGGAGAATATTTAGGGGTGAGGTAAACACCCTTCAGCTCTCCCGGTATCCGGGCCTTCTCCAAAAAGAGATCGTAGTATTTTCCTGGGTTCTCGCTCACCATCCGGGCGGCTTCATTGTAGATCTGCAAGAGCTTTTTCACCGATTGCCCCTTCGCCTTCAAGCTATCTTCCCGAAAAATTATGACGGACTGGGAAAGGTTGGTCCCCATCTTGCTGTCGTCCAAGAGAACCCGGCACCCCTTCTGTTCCGCCAGGGTGGCGAAGGGATCGGGGAGGACCGCGGCCTCCAGCCTCCCTGCCAGCAACAGCTGAAGGCGCTCGGGTATCTGGGGTACGGCCACCTTCTGCACCTCGCCGGGATTGACCCCCGACAGCTCCAACATCCTGTCGGCCACATATTCTATGATGGTGTTTTCAGAAATACCCAAAGTGGCCCCTTTCAACCCCTGGGGTGAAGCTATAGGGGATCCCGGCCGCAACAACAGCACAAAGCGCCCCTCTTCCGGAGTAGCCCCCATGGCCAGGGAGATTATCTTCACATGGGTGCCCCCTTTGCGCAGGAGGCTGGCTGCTATGATGTCCGCCTCTATGCCATCCACGCTTTTCCCCTGTATCAGAATATCCCTGTCCCGGGCGCTGTTTACAGGTATCAGCTCCACCTTTAACCCGGCTTTTTTGAACAGGCCCTCCTCTTCGGCCACGAAAAAGGGAAAATTGTCCTCCACCGGCAGAAGGGCCAATTTCAGCCCCTCCTCCTTTTTAAGGGAACAGGCCTGCCCCACCCAGATCAGGCAAGCCAAAAACAGGCAGAATATAGCCTTTTTATATCCCATGGATCAACCCTCCTAGACGGGAATACCGTATTCCTGCCATCTTTTCTCCACCAGCTCCATTATCTCTTGGCTGGTTCGGGCTATTTCTGGCCAGATATGGGTATAGCCTTCCTGGGGCAGTTTCCTGGTGGCGTCTATGCCCATCTTGCTCCCATAACCTGTATAACCGGTGGCGTGATCCAGGGCCTCCACCGGCCCCTCCACCATCACCACATCCCTCTTAGGATCTATGCTGCTGAACACCCGCCAGGCCACTTCCCGGTAATCGTGCACGTCCACGTCTTCGTCCACCACCACTATCAGCTTGGTAAACATCATCTGCCCTAGACCCCATAGGGCATGCATGACCTTTTTGGCCTGGCCGGGATAGCGCTTGCGGATGGAGACGATCACGCAATTGTGGAACACCCCTTCAGGGGGAAAATCCATATCCACGATCTCCGGAAGCTGCAGCTGGATGAGGGGCAGGAAAAGCCTCTCGGTGATTTTTCCCATATAATAATCTTCCATGGGAGGAGGCCCCACCACCGTGGCGGGGTATATGGCCCCTTCCCTCATGGTCATGGCGGTGAGGTGAAACACGGGGTAGTAATCTACAGGGGAATAATAGCCTGTATGGTCGCCGAAGGGCCCCTCCGGCCTCCTCTCTTGAGGATCCACATAGCCCTCCAGGATGATCTCCGCCCGGGCCGGCACCTCCACATCCACGGTGAGGGCAGGCACCATCTCCACCCCTTCCTGCCTCAAAAAGCCGGCGAAAAGCATCTCGTCCAGGCCAAAAGGCAGAGGGGCGGTGGCGGCATAGATCACAGCCGGATCCCCCCCTAAAGCCACTGCCACCGGGAGGGGAGCAGAAGATCGCCGGAGATGTTCGGCCGCGTCCTTGTGCAAATGCCAGTGCATGCCCGCAGTGAGCTCGTCGTAGATCTGCATACGGTACATGCCCACATTGCGGCGGCCGGTGAGGGGATCGCGGGTGAAAACCAGAGGTAAGGTGAGGAAGCGCCCCCCGTCCTGGGGCCAGAGCTGGAGCGCGGGAAGAAGTTTAAAAGAAGGGGGGTCCACCTTCACTTCTTGACAAGGGGCCTTGGCCACCCTCTTGGGCAGATAACGGCTCACCTCGGCCAACTTGGGAAGATATTTCAGCTTTTCTAACCAATTGGTGGGCAAAGCCAAGGAAAGGAGCTCCCGCAACCGCTGGGCCGGTTCCTCCAGATCGTCCACCTGAAGGGCAGCCTTGACCAGCTCCCAACTGCCGAAAAGATTTACCGCCACCGGCAGGGAAGACCCCTTCACCTTTTCAAAGAGAAGGGCTGGCCCCCCTTTCTTCACCACCCTATGGGCAATGGCAGCTATTTCCAAAACAGGATCCACCTCCACCTTCACCCGGTGGAGGAGACCCTTTTCTTCTATATATCGAAGATAAGCCCGGAGATCCTCGTGCGCCAACCCATTTCCCTTCTTTCTTTTTTCTTTATAAATTTCTTCCCAAAACGCCTAACTCCTTTTCTCTATTTAGTGCTATAATTTTTAGATAAGGCAAGGGGGCCGAAAAAATATAACTTTTGCTTATATAAGGGGGAAGAGCTTTGGATAGAGACAAGATCTGCCAAGCGGTGCGCATGATTTTGGAGGCTATAGGGGAGGATCCCGAAAGGGAGGGGTTAAAGGATACCCCCAGGCGCATAGCAGAAATGTATGAAGAGATATTCGCCGGCATTCACAAAGATCCGGGGGAGGAGCTGGGCGTCTGCTTCGATGAAAAACATGAGGAGATGGTCCTTGTAAAGGATATACCCCTGTATTCCATGTGCGAGCACCATCTGCTCCCCTTCTTGGGTAAGGCCCATGTGGCCTACATCCCCAGGGGCAAAGTTACCGGGCTGAGCAAGTTGGCCCGGGTGGTGGATCTGGCAGCCCGCAGGCCCCAATTGCAGGAGCGCCTGACCTCCCAGATAGCCGATATAATCATGGAAAAACTCAACCCCTACGGGGTGGTGGTGGTGATAGAGGCAGAGCACCTGTGTATGAGCATGAGGGGGATCAAAAAGCCCGGCCATGTGACCATTACTTCAGCGGTCAGGGGGATATTCCTGAAGAATGCGGCAGCCCGGGCCGAAGCCATGTCCCTGATATTCGGCAATCACGTCCGTTAAAAGGGGGATGACCGTGGCCCAGGACAAGATAATCCTGGAGGGTATGTGCTTTTACGGCCATCATGGCTGCCATCCCCAGGAAAGGGAGTGGGGACAACCCTTTGTGGTGGACGTGGAGCTCTTTCTGGATCTGGAAAGGGCAGCCCAGGAGGACAACCCGGACTTCAGCGTGAATTACGAAGAAGTCTTCCGCCTCGTAAAGCGAATAGTATCGGCCAAGAGATACAACCTCTTGGAAGCCCTGGCAGGGGAGATAGCCAGCCAACTCCTGGCTTCCTTTCCGATAGAAGGGATCACGGTGAGGGTAAAAAAGCCCCGAGCCCCCTTGCCAGGCCAATTTAACTGGGTGGCCGTTGAAATCCACAGAAAGATAAAAGGCCTTTAAAGGCCTTTTATCTTGTCAGGAGATACAACACTGTGGCGGCGGCCAAAACCAGGCGGTACCAGGCAAAAAAGAGGTAGCTGCCGTGGCGCAGGTAACGGAGCAGATATTTTATGGCCAAAAACCCGGAAAGGCCGGCGAAGAATATCCCCAGGAAAAAAGCCGAGTTCACGTCCTGAGGAGAAATATCCTTTATCTTTAAGAGCCCTGCCCCGGCTATGATGGGTATGGACATGAGAAAAGAAAAGCGGGCGGAACTCTCCCGGGTCAAACCCAGGATAAGGCCGGCAGTCATGGTTATGCCGGAGCGGGATACCCCTGGCATTATAGCCAGAGCTTGGGAAAGGCCTATCAGGAGGCTGTCCTTCAAGCTTATATCTTCAATGGTTTTGAGCTTCCTCCCCCATCTATCCGCGCACCATAGGAGAAAGCCCAGCAGGGCTAAAGCCCAGGCTATGCGCAGCGGGGAACGGAAGGCGGTCTCCGCTTGGGCCTCCAGCAGGTAACCAGCCAGGGCGCCGGGAACCAAAGCTACCACCAGATACCAGAAAAGCCTCCCCTCCCCTGTCCGGGGCTGGGTTAAACCCTGCCGCACCAGATCCACAACTTCCCGCCAAAAGAAAGATAAGACCGCCACCAATGTGCCCAGATGGAGGGCCACGTCAAAGGTGAGCCCCGGGTCCTCCCAACCCAGAAACCAGGGGACCAAGATGAGATGGGCGGTACTGGAAATGGGTAAGAATTCCGATACCCCCTGGACAATACCCAATACTATGGCCTGAATTAAGCTCATCCGGCTTCTCCTCTCCGAATGGATTTATATTCTCTGGATTTATATTCTCTTGCCTGGGAATTTATTTCAGCTGGCCTTTTTTACCACCAGGTTGATCAATTTGTTGGGCACCACCACCACTTTCACCAGTTCCTGACCCGCCAGGAGGGCGGCTATCCTCTCCTTCTGCAATACCAGCTGCTCGATTTCCTGAGGGGTCAGGCCCGCAGGGACAGTTATCCTATCCCTGACCTTTCCGTTGATCTGTACCGCCATCTCCACCTCTTCTGTCTCCAGGGCCCCGGGATCGTAGGAAGGCCAGGGATGCGCATGGACGCTTCCCTCCCCGCCCAGGGCTTGCCAGAGCTCCTCGGCCATATGGGGAGCAAAAGGGGCCAGGATCAGGATTAAATTCTTTAAAACCTCGCCCATGAGGACCAAATTCTGCTGCTGGGGGGGCAGCTCCTGATAGTCGTAGCAGGCATTGACCAGTTCCATGATGGCGCTTATGGCGGTGTTGAAGTTGAACCGCTTCTCTATATCCAGGGTTACCCTCTTCAGGGTGAGATGGAGCTGGCGCCAGAGTTTTCGATCCTCGAAAGAGGAAACCTCCACCGGGCCAGAAGGGAACTGCAAGCCCCTTTGGTGGAAGCTCCTGACCAGCCTCCACACCCGGTTTAAAAACCGATAGCACCCCTCTACCCCCTGGTCGCTCCACTCCAGGTCCTTATCCGGAGGGGCGGCAAACAGGATGGAAAGCCGGGCAGTATCCGCACCGTAGTGGTCTATGATATCCTCTGGATCCACTATATTACCCTTGGATTTGGACATCTTGCTCCCGTCCTTGAGGATCATGCCCTGGGTCAAAAGGTTTTGGAAGGGCTCTTCCACCCCCACCAGACCCGCATCGTAGAGCACCTTGGTGATAAAGCGGGCATACAGCAGGTGGAGGATGGCGTGTTCCACCCCTCCTATATACTGGTCCACATTCATCCAGTAATCCAACTTTTCCCTATAAAAAGGCGCATCCTGGGCCCCGGGGCTGGTGAAACGCAAAAAGTACCAGGAAGAACACACGAAGGTGTCCATGGTATCTGTTTCCCTCTGGGCAGGCCCCCCGCACTGGGGGCAGGAGGTATGGACAAATTCCGGGCAGCTCTTGAGGGGCGATTCTCCTGTGGGCCTGAACTCCACCCCTTCGGGAAGGAGGACCGGCAATTCCCTCTCCGGAACAGGTACCCAGCCACACCGGGGGCAGTGGATCATGGGTATGGGAGCCCCCCAGTAGCGTTGCCTGGATATGAGCCAGTCCCTGAGGCGGTAAGTGGCTTTCCGCCGACCCGCCCCCCTCTCCTCCAGGAAGGCCACAATGGCCTCCTTGCCATCTAGGCTGTAAAGGCCGTCGAAGGGACCCGAGTTCACCATGATTCCCGGATCTTCATAGGCGGCTTGAAGCTCCTCTACTTCCCCTTCTGGAGGCCTGATGACCACCCTTATGGGCAAACCATATTTCATGGCAAATTCAAAATCCCTCTGATCGTGGGCAGGCACCCCCATGACTGCCCCGGTACCGTACTCCATGAGCACATAGTTGGCCACCCAGATGGGTATCCTTTCCCCGCTGGCGGGGTTGAGGGCATATGCCCCGGTGAACATGCCTATCTTTTCTCCGTTTTCCTGCCGGGGCTGGGCCTTCAGCCAGGATACAAACTCCCTTACCTTCCCCTCTTGAGGGGCGCCCTTTATGATCTCTTCCAGAAGGGGATGTTCTGGGGCCAGCACCAGATAGGTCACGCCGAAAAGGGTATCGGGTCTGGTGGTGAAGACAGTTATCCTCTCTCCCCTTCCCTCCAGGGCAAAGTCTATTTCTGCCCCCTCGCTTTTCCCGATCCAATTTTCCTGCATTATCTTTACTTTCTCTGGCCATCCAGGGAGCTTTTTTAAATCCTGTAAAAGCCTCTCAGCATACTGGGTGATCCGGAAAAACCACTGCTCCAGTTCCCTCTGGGTCACCGGGGTGCCGCATCGTTCGCATGCCCCTTCCACCACCTGCTCGTTGGCCAAAACGGTGGCGCAGGAAGGGCACCAATTCACCGGGGCCTTCTTCCTGTAGGCCAGCCCCCTTTTGTACAGCAGCAAGAAGAGCCATTGGGTCCAGCGGTAATAGCTGGGATGGCAGGTGCATATCTCCCTGTCCCAATCGTAGCTGTAACCCAGGCGCTTCAATTGCCGCCTCATGGTGGCTATATTGTCCCAAGTCCACTTGGAGGGATGAATGCCCCTCTCTATGGCTGCGTTTTCCGCAGGCAAACCGAAGGCGTCCCAGCCCATAGGATGGAGCACGTTATACCCCCGCATCCTCTTGAAGCGGGCCACCACATCTCCTATGGAGTAATTCCTCACGTGGCCCATGTGCAACCTGCCGGAGGGATAGGGGAACATCTCCAGACAATAAAACTTGGGTTTGCTCTTATCTTCTACCGCCCGATAGAGGCCCTGGGCTTCCCACCGGCTCTGCCATTTGGGTTCTACCTGGCGAAAGTTGTATTTTTCTTCCAAGGCTACTCCCTCCTGATCACTGTTCCCCTGGTATAATGCGGGCGTCCCGCCAGAGGCGCTCCAGTTCGTAATACTTCCTCTCCTCTTCGTGGAATATGTGTACCACCACTGCCCCATAATCCAGCAGCACCCAGCGGCCATGTTGACGGCCTTCCCTCCTCAAGGGCCTTATCCCCCTTTCCTGGAGGATCTCTTCCACCCGGTCAGCGATGGCCTCCACCTGGACAGGAGAGGTTCCGCTCCCTATAACGAAATAGTCTGCCACCAGTGTTACTCCCCTCAGATCCAGTATAAGGGGTTCCTGACCCTTCTTCTCGGCAATGGCTTTAGCCGCCAACTCGGCCACCTGGGAAGGCTCCAGAATGATTTCCGCCCCCTTTTTTCAGTATTAGTTCATTCCGGGCGTAAACAGTATCGGGGTGAAGGGGCCAGCCCTTTTCTATAATATAGATTATAGCGGAATCCAAGGCTTTTAAAAGGGCTGCGTCCAGGTCTTCAAAAGCCAGACTCCTCAATTCTTCCACCCCGGGGAAGTTCCTCCCTGGCTCTATCAGGTCAGCCAGGTAGATGATTTTATCCAAAAGGCCCATGGAGGTTCCCCCTGTGGAGTGGCGGGCTATAGCCTGCAACACCTCGGGATCCTCCAACCCCAGTTCTTTTCGCAAAAGAAAGGCCCCCACCGGCCCATGGAGAAGAACGGGGTGGCATTTTTCTATTTCCCCCACCATCAGCCCGGCTTCCTGGGCCAAGCGGAGGAGGAGATCTTCCGGCAGATCCCTGGCATAATCGTGAAATAGGCCCGCCAAGCGGGCCTTATCAGGATCTGCTCCATATCTGTCTGCCAGCTTTACAGCCACCTCGGCTACCCTGAGGCTGTGTTGCCGGCGCTCCGCTGGCAGACGGGACAGGAAGGACTGGCAGGTTTTTTCCTCCAAAATTCTTCGATCCTCCACCTTAAGAGCGAGCCCGGGCTTCGTTCACCGTCAGGATCCGGTTGCCCAGACGGTAACCGTTCATGGCCGCGATCATGCGCTCGGCATCGGCATCGTTGACTTCCACAAAACCGAAGCCCCGGAAACGCCCTGTTTGCCGATCGGTGATGATCCGCACGCTGAGCACCTCGCCGTGGGCAGAGAAGGCCTGGGCCAGCTCTTCCTCGGTGGTGCTCCAGGGAAGATTCCCCACATACAGGGTACGCACCACTTGCCCAACCTCCTTTTTACTTTTTGATTTTATAAAATGCCCTTGCCGCCATCTCTTCTTAGCCCCTATAAAGGCCTTCCCTGTAGATGTAATCCTCCACCGGCTCGGGAAGGAGATACTTTATAGGTTTTTTATTTTTAACCCGCCAGCGTATATCTGTAGAAGAGATGGCCAAGGCAGGGACCTCGATGGGATGGATACGGTGCCTACCCTGTACGGGAACCTTCTCCAGCCGTTCCAACTGGTAACCGGGACGAGTGGCCGCGATGAAGCGGCACTCTTGGAGAAGTCTATCCACATCTTTCCAGGTAAGGATTTCCAGGATAGCATCGGCACCGGTAATAAAGAACAGCTCTGCTTCCGGCCCATAAATGCGCCGAAAAGCCAACACTGTATCGATGGCGTAGGAGTAGCCTTCCCTCTCTATCTCCATGGGAGAAACCTCAAAGTAGGGATTGGAGGCGGTGGCCAAAAGGGTCATATGGTAGCGGTGATGGGGTGCGGTCACCGGGTAATCCTTCTTATGGGGGGGACGGCCTGAAGGGACGAAGACCACCTTGTGAAGGCAATATTCCCAGCGGGCTGCCTCGGCAGTCACCAGGTGGCCGTAATGGATAGGATCGAAGGTCCCTCCCATGATACCTACTCTCAATCCCCCTAGAGGTGGATTGGGTATAAAAACCAATTTTTCCATGCCCTCTGACTCCTACTTTTTCATTTTAACAGTTATTGTCGTATCTGTCCACTACCTATTATCACATATTTATAAGTGGTAAGCTGTTCCAAACCCATGGGCCCCCGGGCATGAAGTTTCTGGGTACTGATACCTATCTCCGCTCCAAAGCCGAATTCATAGCCGTCGGTAAAGCGGGTGGAGGCGTTCACGTACACGCAGGCAGCATCTACCCGGCTCAAAAATTCTTGGGCGCAAGATATGTTCTGGGTTACGATGGCTTCCGAATGCCCAGTGCCATACCTGTGGATATGCTCCACCGCTTGGTCTAAACCCTCCACCACCCGGACAGCCAGAATAAGGTCCAGATATTCGGTGGCCCAGTCCTCCTCTGCGGCCGGCTCCGCCCCGGGGATAAACTTCAAGGTTTCAGGGCACCCCCTTAACACNACCCCTTTTTCCCCCAAAGCAGCGGCCAAAGCGGGCAGGAAAGCAGGGGCTATTTCCCTGTGGACCAACAGGGTTTCCACCGCATTGCACACCCCTGGTCTTTGGGTTTTGGCGTTTATCACTATGTTCAGGGCCATGGTCAGGTCAGCTTCCCTATCTACATAGATGTGGCAGTTTCCCACCCCGGTCTCTATTACAGGGACAGTGGCGTTTTCCACCACCGCCTGGATGAGGCCTGCCCCTCCCCTGGGAATAAGCACATCCAGGTATTCCCGAGCTCGCAGCAAGAAGCCCACCGCCTCTCTCCCGGGGCTTTCCACCATTTGGATGGCCCCCTCGGGGATGCCCGCCTCCACCGCTGCCCTGCTTATTAGGGAAACCAGGGCCTTATTGGAGTTGAAGGCCTCTGACCCTCCCCTCAATAGGACGGCATTTCCCGTTTTAAGGCATAGCCCGGCGGCGTCCACCGTCACATTGGGCCGCGACTCATATATCATCCCTATGACTCCCAGGGGAACCCTCATCCTGCCTATCCATAAACCATTGGGGCGCCTCCACATGGAAGTTATCTGTCCTATGGGATCGGGCAATTTGACCAGTTCCCGCAAACCCTCCACCATGGCCTTTATCCGCCTTTCGTTCAAAAGAAGCCTATCCAGGAGGGCAGGAGGAAGGTCCTGTTCTCTGGCCAGGTCCATATCCTTCATATTGGCGGCCATAATATCTTCCGCACCTTTCTCCAGCGCCTCGGCCATGGCCAGAAGGGCCTGGTTTTTATGTTCGCTGCTCAGCGCGGCCAGTTTCCGGGCCGCTTCCTTGGCCTTTCTGCCTTTCTCTTCTATTTCTTGCTGCGCCATAAAAGGACCCCCTTAGATAAGGACAATCATGTTATCCCGGTGTATAACTTCGTCGTATTCTTTATAGCCTAAAATTTCGACGATTTCACCGGTTTTCCTGCCTTTTATTTTGTTTATTGCCTCGGCGGAGTAGTTAGATATACCCCGGGCGATTTCCTGTCCCTGCAGGTCCAGCACCCCCACTATATCCCCGGGCTGAAACCTGCCCTCCACGGCCACTATTCCGCTGGGCAAAAGGCTCTTACCCCGAAAACATATGGCCCTCTTGGCCCCCTCGTCCACCCGCAGTTCCCCCTTGACCTGGCCGCAGACCAGCCAACGCTTCCGCATGTGCTGCTTGGGTTTGGCTAAAAACAGGGTTCCCTCCTGTTCCCCTCGCAATATCCTGGCTATTTTCCCGGGCTCTAAGCCTGAAGCTATGACCACCGGGATGCCGAAACTGGTGGCGAATTTGGCTGCCTGAATTTTGGTGGCCATACCTCCAGTGCCCAGCGAAGAGCCCGCTCCACCCGCCAGGGCTTCCACTTCGGGTGTGATCTCAGGGACAAAAGGGACAAGCCGGGCCCCGGGATCCTTTTTGGGATTGGCGGTAAAGAGCCCTTCGGTATCGGTGAGCATGATCAAGAGGTCCGCTTCCACCAGCCCTGCCACCAGGGCAGAAAGGGTATCGTTGTCCCCCACCCTGATCTCCTCCACCGCCACAGTATCGTTCTCGTTTACTATAGGCACCACTCCCAACCTGAGCAGGGTAGTTATGGTGTTGCGGGAATTGATGTGGCGCCGCCTATCCGCCAGATCCTCCCGGGTCAGAAGCACCTGGGCAGTAAGGAGGCCGTAATCGGCAAAGAACTTCTCATACATATGCATTAAAAGGCCCTGGCCCACCGCCGCCGCAGCCTGCTTTTCCGGCAGGGTGAGCTCCCTGTCCATCAGGCCCAAGCGGGACTTGCCTGCCCCTATGGCGCCGGAAGTGACCAGGACCACTTCCCGGCCGGCGTTGGCCTGATCCGCCAATTCCCTCACCAACCGTTCCATGCGGTCCAGGTTGAGCCTGCCGGTGGGATAGGTGAGGGTGCTGGTGCCCACTTTAACCACCAGGCGCCGGACCTGGGCCAGAGCCATCCTGTGCTCCCTCTCCTCCATCTCCTTCACCCTCTTTATAATAGGTAAACTCGTAGGATCCTATCCTTACCGTATCGCCGGGCTGGATACCCCGCTTTTCTAAAAGCTCTTCCAGCCCGATGCTTTTAAAATACTTCTGGAGCTTCTGTAAAGCTATGGGGTTATCCAGATAGGTCATGGCCACCCTCTTTTCGATCTCTTTGTCCTTGACCACAAAGATATTCCCTTGCCTCTCCACCTCCACAGACTCCTGGGGAGCCACCCCAGGTTCCTCTTTCACCTCTGCCCTGGGGGGAGGGGGAAGTTCCTTCAGTTTTTGGTTCAAAAAGGAGAGCAGGGCAGAGACGCCCTCTCCGGTGGCGGCAGAGATGGGAAACACAGGGTAATCTGCCCAATAGGGCTTTAGCCTCTCCAGCTTTTCCTCCCAGCCGGGGATGTCTATCTTGTTGGCGGCTATCACCTGGGGCCTTTGGGCCAGTTGGGGGTTGTAGAGGCCCAACTCCCTGTTGACCACTTGCCAGTTCTTTAAAATCTCCTCCCAGGGAAGGGTCATATCCACCACGTGGACCAAAAGGCGGGTGCGCTCTATGTGGCGTAAAAACTTCAGTCCCAGGCCAGCCCCCCGGTGAGCGCCCTCGATAAGGCCAGGAATGTCGGCCACCACAAAGGATTCCCCCTCCCCCAACCGCACCACCCCCAATACGGGGCTCAAGGTGGTGAAGGGATAAGGGGCAATTTTGGGTTTGGCTGCCGAAATGCGGGCCAGGAGGGAGGATTTGCCCGCGTTGGGCATGCCTATAAGACCCACGTCCGCCATGAGCTTTAATTCCAGTATAATCCAGCGCTCTTCTCCTGGCTCCCCTTTCTCAGCATAGGTGGGAGCTCTATTGATGGGGGAGACAAACCGGGCATTCCCCTTTCCCCCCCTACCTCCTCTGGCCACAATTACCTCCTGTCCCTCTTCCGTAAGATCGGCCAAGATCTCACCGGTGAGGGCGTCTTTGACCACCACCCCCACCGGCACCCTGAGCACCAGATCAGGGGCGTCCCGGCCATGCTTGTTCTTACCCTGGCCGTGTCCACCCCTCTCGGCCCGATAGTGGGTGCGGTAGCGGAAGTCCGCCAAGGTGCTCAGGGAGCTGTCCGCCCTCAGTATCACATTACCCCCCCGTCCCCCATCCCCTCCGCTGGGACCCCCCTTGGGCACAAATTTTTCCCGCCGAAAAGCCACTGCCCCGTTACCGCCGTCTCCCGCCTTAACGTATATTTTAGCCTCATCATAGAACATCTTCTTCCCCCCTTTCTGTCGGGTTTTTGCTGAAAACCAGCTCCAGGCGGGCCTGCTCCAGTTGAGCTAGAAAGTCCACTCCATTTTTTGGCATAAATCCTGAAGATATAACAGCTCGGAGGCGTCCAGCATTAGAGGGGGTTGGGTTGTGAAAACAAGCCTGTATCCCTTCTCCCTTTCCTCCAACCTGACCTCCAGAGGCTTGCCGTTAGAGGCCATCTTCAGGGCCAGATCCCATGAGGCCTCCCATATCAGGAGGTGTCCTTCCTGGGGGTATAAGTGTTCCAGGGAAGTGCCCACATGGAGGCGGATATCTATCCCTTGTCTATAAGCCTTTTCCAACTTGAGGAGGTAGATGAGGGCAAGGGAGGGCGATTTGAGCCTCATGAGCCCGGACGGGACACACATTTCTGATCATTTGCTGAGGGCAAGGGAGGGCGATTTGAGCCTCATGAGCTTGCCCAATTCCTCCATTTCTTTTAAAACCCCTTGCAGGTAAGCCAAAGCCTGCTCTGCCTTGCCCAACTGAAGATAGCCGGATATCACCTGCAAATGATTGAGATAATCATGCCGCTGCCATCTCAAGAAGGCGATAATGTCCCCAGCCTCCCAATCCATGCGGGCACCCCACCTAAAAATTTTTTATTTTTATAATAGCACTAAGGCCCCAACAACAAAAACCCCCTGGAAAATTCCAGGGGGTGGAATTAAGCCCACCTATCACCTTGGCTTAACAGGCGTAAACACTGACCAGCTTCTTATCCTTACCCCGGGTTTCAAAACGCACCACTCCGTCGATGAGGGCATACAGGGTATCATCCTTGCCCCGCCCCACATTGAGTCCCGGGTGGAACCTGGTGCCCCGCTGCCGGACCAAAATACTGCCGGCCCGGACAAACTGCCCGTCAAAGCGCTTAATCCCTAATCTTTTGGATTCGCTGTCCCTGCCGTTCCGGCTGCTGCCCCCTGCCTTCTTGCGGGCGAAAAGCTGAAGATCTATCTTCATGGAAATCACCCCTTTCCCTTAAAGGACTTCCTCTTTATTCTCACATATTTGCCATAATCCCTGGAGATGGCCTCCAGGCCTAAGAAAAGGGTGGTCAAAAGGGTTTGGGCCCTGATCCGGTCTTCTTCTCCCATAGATTCCAGGGAAAGAAAACACCTCAGATAACCTTTCTTCTTCTTTAACCGTAGCCCTCCGGGCAGATGGTGGAGCAATCCCAGGGCGACAGTCTGGGCCAGGGAAGATACCGCAGCGCAGACTATATCTCGCCCTTCCGGTCTGTAGCCGGCATGCCCTTTGAGTTCAAAACCTCTCCACCGGCCCTCCTCTTCCCAGAAGACCGCCCGGATCAACCCTAGACCTCGATGCTCTCTATCTTTATTTGGGTAAAGGGTTGGCGGTGGCCCTGCTTGCGCCGGTAGTTCTTTTTGGGCTTATACTTGAACACTATTATCTTCTTAGCCTTGCCATGGCCCTCCACCGTGGCCACCACCTTGGCCCCCTCCACGTAAGGGGAGCCTATCTTTAAATCAAAGCCATCATTGACCAGCAGTACCTTATCGAAAACCACCTTTTCTCCAGGTTCCGCCGGCAGCTTTTCTACCCTCAGGACGTCTCCCGCTTTGACCCAGTATTGCTTGCCTCCGGTCTCTATAATGGCGTACATCCTTCTACCTCCCGCATGGAGACTCGCCATCCCCAGGTGCCTTAAAAAGGTCTTTCAAACCCGGGATGAGCGGTTTAAAGGCCACCTTGAAAGTGTACCACACGGGGCTAAAACCGTCAAGGACATGCGTGAGACAGTGTGATTCGTCTGTGATATTGTCATGATGAAATGTCAGTATGAGCAGGGAGTGGGTCACCTTGTCTCAAAAGGAATTAAACCGCATCCAAATATTGGAGAAATCTTTAAAGTAAACAAGAAAGGCTCGCTCAGCCTCCAAGAACAGCTCCTGGGACACCAGCGCCCATTAACCCAAATCGGGCGTATCCCGAGTGAGCTGGACATCCAGCATATCCCCCTCAGGTTTCCAGGGATTATCTAGAACCAAGGCAGAACTTTTATGGTTAGGTACACTACTGTGGTGGTGATGGCCATGGAAGTCACATTAGTAATAGTTATATGGAAATCTTCTGGTAAATATCTGAATAGAAACTCAGCAGTGGGTGCTCCTATTATGGCCTCCCAGTATGCCGGCAAAAAGGGCTACAGGGAGGGTGCCCCCGTAGGCCAAAACACACGTTGGCCCCGCACTGACCACTGGAACAAAAGTGGGATACCAACCCTGCTCCACATATTTATCAAAGTAGAGAAAAATACCCGTAGCCGATCCCACTATCTGGGATAAAAGTATGGCTGGAAGCAGTCCTGAACCATAGCCGGGGTAACCGTGATTGAAGAGGAAATCTATGATTACCCCTATGAGCAGAAAGACCGCCGCTATCTCATTACCATAGAATTGAGCTTCGGAAAAATCGGCCAATACCCTTCTTAAAAACCAGGAAGGACGGCTCATCTCCGCAAACCTTTCTTCTTTAGAAAGAGGGGAGGAGCCATTTCCTATTGAAGGCAAGGGTTTCTTTTCTATCCAAGGCAAGACTTTAAAGATCTGGCACATGAGTATACCTAAAACAGCCATGGTTAAAACGTTTCCTCCCACTACTGGTATCTCAAAAATGGTTACTACTTTAGTCATAAACCAAAAGGCTATGGGAAAGGCGATAAGGGATCCCAGCAGAACACTGGTAATAAGGGTAATCCAGCTAGGTCCGTAGATGAGCATTATGGCTGGAGGTCCCCCTACCACGGTGATAAAAGTGGGCAACCATCCATATTCACCTGAGCTGAATAGGTGGGTGTAATTGAGGAAGTATATAACCAACAGCATGGATGAAATTTGGGAAGCAAAAACCCAAGGCCACAGATTGGTTCCGTAACTAATACTAAAACCTCGCCAAGGAGATTTTCTAACATCTAGCCGCCAGGCCCAGAAAGCCCCTACCAAAAGTCCCAGGCCAGTGAAAAAACCTGCATAAAACTGGGCATCAGTGAAATTCATTACCATCCAGATAGGCTTGTAGAGACTGCTTGTAACCGTTTGGGAGGGCACCGCTTCATAAGCAACCCAACAACGTAAATTGGGCAAGTGGACCAGAGCATAATAATAATCCTAAAAGAAGTGATATCAAGTAACCCATTACGGAACCCATAGGGCGATATGCATTGTTCTTACTCATCGGTATATACCTCCTGCTTGAGGCTTAAAATATATTGGATATAGATATCTGCCACGGCGCCGACTTCTGCTATCCTTATCCTCTCATCAGTTTGATGGGCCAAATCAGGATCGCCGGGCCCTAGAATAACGAAGGGAAGGTTCAGATACGGTATAACTAGAGAGGCATCAGTATAAAAAGGTAAACCTATCAGCTTAAAGGGTAAATTTTTAGACTCATATATTCTCCGAAGGCGGGTAACCAGGGGAGTCCTGGGATCAGTGTAAAGGGGAGGGCGATCGTTTAGGACTTCTATAGATATCTTTAAGCTTTCCCCTTCCACCTTTTGAGCTAGGCTTCTGGCTTGTTGAATTATGGCTGCATGATCATGTTCAGGTATGGTTCTTATATCCATTTCCCCTTCAGCTTTACCAGGTACTATATTGGTTTTAATGCCTCCTTTTATTCGGGTTAGACTAAGGGTAGACTTGCCCAAAAGAGGGTGTACGGTCTCAGAAGGTATTATCTTTTAAATTTTCTATGGCATTAACTCCCAGATGGGGCATAGAGGCATGGCATGATTTCCCCAGCACCACAACTCTCAGCCATAAAGCCCCCTTCTCCCCTATCCCTACAGCTCCCCCTGTGGGTTCGCATACGAAAATCTCATCCACATCCGCTAGATAGCCCTCCTCCCTTACTGCCCTTATCCCTAAACCATCGGCTTCTTCCCCTGCAGTAAAAACGAAAAGTAAATCCGCTGGGGGTTTCATCTTGCCTTCCACAAAATACAAAATGGTCAGAATCATGGCTGCAAGGCCGCCCTTCATATCCACGGTTCCCCGCCCATACATATGCCCATTTTCCACCGCAGCTGAAAAAGGAGGATATCTCCACTCCTTTTCGTCTTCTACCGGTACCGTATCCAGATGACCTAGAAAAGCCACTTTAGGCGTTTTCCTCTCTCCAGGCAAAAAGATCACCAGGGAACTGCGATTGGGGGAGTGCTCTATGATTTTATAATCTATATNTCGAGGAAGCATAGGTAAAATTTCCGCCACCAGCTTTTTTCATTTCCTTCAGGTAAAGTAGTATTTATTTTTACTAGCCTTTCTAAAATCTGTCTACTCCTTTCCAAATCCGTCGTTTTCCACTGCACTCCTTAAATACAATAAACAAATACAATAAACAATAATTTATTGCCGCCAGGTCACCAACTCCTGTCCTTATTAACTAGACCGAATTTGCTGACCCAACCCCCAGCCCCATATCCCTGGCGAACCAGACGATTTTCAAAAGCCACTATCTGACCATTGACGATGGTGTAAGTGGCCAGCTTATCATCTGTATTATTACAGTTATATTGGCTAAGGCCCCTATTCCCAAATGACCTACTTTTTCTTTCCACCAATTGTTTCCTGTCCTCTCAGCTATCAGGTGGGCAGGATTGCAAGTCATGGTAGCTATGTCAGATAGAGATAATATACCCNTCTCTGCAAGTTCTAAAAGGGCAGGAATATTATCCCTAGTGTCTCCAAAACCCTTCATTGTAGTATCGTTCTGGCCGTCAGAAATCAAAATCTTAACTAGCCCCTGCTTTAGGGCTTGATAAACCAGCTCTTGAGCCTTTTTATCCATAAGAAGACCCTCTCGGCTACCCCGACCTTTTCTCAACATGGTAGTGACAAATTCCGCCGTTATATTGTCTTTTTTACATTAGGTCTATAACCCTGGCCATGCTTTCTGCTGGATCTCCATGGGTACCGCACCCGGCTGCTGTAGCATGGGCTAAATGAAGAGGCCGCCCTTTAGAAAGATTTGCCAGCCTTTCGGCATGATCTGGGTCTTGAGTATGGGACATAAAAATCAGCCCAGCTTTAGAAGTCACCTCAAAAGTTTTATCCAGATCATCATCCGACAGAATAAAATGGCCCATATGGTCTTTGATGCCTATAGCCAAAGGTGCAGTTAAATACGTGATACGATTCCTGGTCATACGGCTAAAGGCTATCTCTTCTTCTAGTTCTCCTTTGAAGAGCTTTATCAACTCCTCTACCGAAAGCATAGTTGATAACATGTTGGCAGCCCCTATATAAACCCCCACATTTAAAGGCACTCCTCTATCCACCCCAGCTCCCAAGAGAGAAGGGGCCATGAAGGTATTACCTGCACCAGGCGATAAGGCCAAAGTAACCCCATCCTCTACTGCGCCTTCCAAAGGCCTGGTGGAGATTTCAAATAAATCTTCTAGGTGAAGGTGCATATCTATCAATCCGGGAACTACTAAAAGTCCTTCACAATCTATAACTATATCTCCTTTTTCTGGAGCTATACGCTTTCTACTACGTAGTCACCTTGAACAGCAATATCTCTTTAACCTCATCAACCCTGTTTTTAGGATCTATAACTCTGCCGCCCTTAAGGATAAGACGTCCGGTTAATTTTAAATCTCCTATGGGATCATGTATTTTGTTGTTCTTAGCAGAAGCTATAAAATCTGGAATTTCTCCCACTTTGGTCCTATATACGGCCATACCCTTCATCCTTTCTGTTTCTAATGTTTCTAATTTATTTTTTGCTATATTTTTTGCTATATACTTAACCATTTGTTTTGAAGATATGCATAGGTCCCTTAAAATTTTTGACCAGGGCTTTTCCCCCTATCAGCTCCTGCAAACAGGCCCCTTGTCCCCTCTCCATGAGGGCTTTGAGGACTTCCCTTTCGGACAATATGGCCTTGACGTGACCCTCCCTGTCCATGACCGCCACCAGGTTGTAACCCTTAGTATCGAAAACCCGGGCCACCCGGGAAAGGGGAGTTTCCTCCTCCACCGCCACCCAGGAAACCCTGTTGTTAATCTGAAAACCTTCGCTGTCAAACCACTTCTTCCCTATCTCTCTCCAAAACAGGTACAAGGCCTTTTCCTCCTTCACGGCGGTATAAAAGATAAACAGGGCCAAGAAAAAACCCTGAAGATCCACTAAATCAAAGAAAAAGCCCCACAGGCTAGCCCCCCCAGGAGGACGGCCAATATTTTACCCCCCCTGGATGGCCTCCCGGGTGGCTCTGTAAAGCCCCACCCGATAAGAACGCCAAGCCCGGTAGATACGCCCCCCGTCCAGAGGCAATCCCGGCCAGAGGTTGAAGAGGGCCAAAATAAAATTCACCTGTATCCAGAAGCTTATCCAGGGAACAGGGAAAAAAAGAAAAAAAAGAAAAGCCCCTATCCCCATAACCCCTAAAAAAAGCTGGACAGAGGGCCTGCCAGGGCTATCAGGGCTTCCTGGCTGTAGGTGAAGCCGGGGTATGGTTGTAAAAGGGCCACCCCTCTAAAGGGAAAAAGTTCAAGGTGCAGGGCCTTCCAGCCCAACCGCCTGGCCACCAGCACATGGCAGATTTCATGTAAGAAAACCGACAGGGATAAGACCAGAGCCTGGAGCAATACCCCCAGGAGGAGGTAGATTCCCAATAGGATTATGAACCAGTCATTGCAGGCGATCTGGGTATCTCCCAGGCGGAATAACCTCATTTTACGGCTTTCCTGAGGCTTGCAAAAAGGGCAGGGGATCCAGGGGATTCCCTTCTTTCCTTATTTCAAAATGCAGATAGCTATCCCTTTCCCCTTTAAGACTCCCTATCTCCTGACCCCTTTCCACCTTTTGGCCTTTGGCCACCTTTACCTCCCCCAAACGGCCATAAAGGGAGGTGATCCCCTGCCCATGGTCTATTTCCACCACCTTGCCCAAAAGGGGATCTTCCCCCACCCTGATCACCTGTCCACCCCAAGCAGCCCTAACAGGGCTGCGGGCCGGAGCCTTGATGTCTATCCCCCGGTGAAAGTATTTCTGCCCTTCGATTTCGATTATGCCAAAGGGACGGAACACCTCCCCCCCTTCCAGAGGCAGGGCAGGAGGGGAAAGGTTGTATCTGGCGAGGATAGGCACGGCTCCTTTCCTTTGGAAAAAGTGAAACACCCACTGGTCATGGGCGTCCAGCCATAAGGCTGTCCTGGCCATCTGAAGGAAGTTTTCCGTACGATCAGAAGCCGGATCAGCCAGATAATAGCGGAGTTCTCCCTTCCAGGGCTGAATCCAGGGTAAGGGCAGGCGCAAGATCAGGGTAAAGAGGGCCCATAGGGTCAAGGCCCCTAATATTTGGACCTGCAGCCAGCGGTATCTTTTCCCAGAGGGTAAGGGGCAGCCAGGAGAGCTGGTACCCGCCAGGGGTATGCTTTTCACTTCTTCCCATTCCCAGCCAGGCCTCATCTTTCTGTCTCCTTCCTGGGACGAGCGCCCGCTATTTTAAGTTTATGTTTTAAACAACCATGTTAGACCAAATCAAAAAAGGCCTGGAAAATTCCAGGCCTTTTTTTCTTAATATTCCATTCCTCCGCCGGGAGGCGTAGTAGGCGCCTTCTCCTCTTTAGGTATCTCCGCCACCAAAGCTTCGGTGGTGAGAACCATGGAGGCGATGCTGGCGGCATTTTCCAGGGCTATCCGGGTTACCTTGGCGGGATCCACAATGCCTGCCTTGACCATATCCACCACCTGTTCGGAGATAACGTCAAATCCCATGTTGGGTTCAGCCGACTTCACCTTTTCTACTATCACCGAACCTTCCAAACCAGCGTTTTCTACGATTTGACGGAGGGGCTCCTCCAGCGCCCGCTTCACTATCTTTATGCCTGCCTCTTCGTCCCCTTCTGCCTCGATCTTATCCAAGATGGGTATGCAGTGGACCAGAGTAGCTCCTCCTCCCGGCACTATGCCCTCCTCCACCGCCGCCCTGGTGGCAGCCAGGGCATCCTCTACCCGGTGCTTCTTTTCTTTGAGCTCCGTCTCTGTGGCCGCACCCACCTTGATCACCGCCACCCCTCCGGCCAGTTTGGCCAGCCTCTCCTGCAATTTCTCCCGATCGTAGTCGGACTCGGTTTCTTCTATCTGCTTTTTAATCTGGGCTATACGGGCGTCTATAGCTTCTTTTTTACCGACGCCCTCCACTATGGTGGTCTTTTCCTTGGTTATCTTGACCTTCTTGGCTCGGCCCAGCATATGGATATCCACGTTTTCCAGCTTGATACCCAGATCTTCGGAGATAAAGGTGCCTCCAGTCAGGATGGCGATGTCTTCCATCATGGCTTTGCGGCGATCCCCGAAGCCCGGAGCCTTGACAGCGGCGCACGGTAAGGTACCCCTTAATTTGTTCACCACCAAAGTGGCCAGGGCTTCTCCTTCCACGTCCTCGGCTATGACCAGCAGGGGTTTACCGGTTCGGACCACCTTCTCCAGGAGGGGGATAAGGTCGTTGATGGCGGAGATCTTCTTTTCATGGATGAGGATATAGGGCTCCTCCAGTTCCACTTCCATGGCCTCTGGGTTGGTCACGAAGTAAGGAGAGATGTAGCCCCGGTCGAATTCCATACCCTCCACCACTTCCACCGTGGTGGCCGTACCTTTAGATTCTTCCACGGTGATAACCCCGTCCCGGCCCACCTTTTCCATGGCGTCGGCTATAAGCTGCCCTATCTCCTTGTCATTGGCTGCGATGGCGGCCACGTGGGCGATGCTCTCTTTAGACTCTACGGGTATGTTCCGCTTCTTTATCTCGTCCACCACTGCGGCCACAGCCCGGTCAATCCCCTTCTTCAGGAAGATGGGGTTGGCTCCAGCGGTAACCACTTTCATGCCCTCTTTCACTATGGCGTGGGCCAAGACCGTGGCGGTGGTGGTTCCATCTCCGGCTATATCGTTGGTCTTGGAGGCCACTTCCCGGCAGAGAAGGGCACCCATGTTCTCATAGGGGTCTTTGAGCTCTATTTCTTTAGCCACCGTCACTCCATCTTTGGTGATCAGGGGAGAGCCGAATTTACGCTCCAGCACCACATTGCGGCCTTTAGGTCCCAGGGTTATTTTTACAGTTTGGGCTACCGTATCTATGCCCCGCTCCAGGGCCTTCCTGGCTTCTATGTTGAAGGTCAGCTGTTTGGCAGCCATTTATGCCTACCTCCCCAAACTTTATTTTTCCTTAATGGCTAAAATATCGCTTTCCCGAATGATTAAGTATTCTTCCCCTCCATACTTGACCTCAGTGCCGCTATACTTGGAGAAAACCACCATGTCCCCCACCTT
>JGI26787J52750_100004_pt1 | contig 30212 bp, 39 predicted proteins | sample WilGeyfunne61714_FD_52750 | JGI IMG/M metagenome (IMG submission 52750)
CTCATCCACAATGACCCTAGCAATAGCCACTACCCCCCCACAAAAGTTTTATTTAAAAACAAGGGTCGTGTGTACAATGATCCTAGCAATAATAGCCACTACCCCTTTTTTAGAAGCCACTTCACAGGATAGTCACTGAATGTTTGAGCGGTGTGGCCGAGATTCAAAAGTCACCGAAAAATATATATGTGTATGAGAACATAATCAAAATTAGAGGAGGAGGTGAAATGATAGGTGAAATGATTTTAAAGGATGAAGGAGGACAAGGAGCAGCAGAATACATACTACTATTCGGCGGAGTAATCGTCATAGCAATAGTAGCATTAATGATTTACAAAANNTACTTCACAGAGCATAAGTTAGAAGCTGGTAGAGACATAAATAATGTAAGAGAGAGCGTGAATGAGGCATCAACATCACCATAAGAGTTTGATTATCTTGTTAGAGGAAGAGGCCCAGCTCAGTGCTGAGATGATCTTGATCATAGGCGCATTACTAGTGATAGTGATAGTTGTAGGAGTGTATGTCAGAGGCATCGCCAATTCTATCGCTGGGAACATCACTGACGTAATTGATTCGGCCCGTGATTCCACCATACAAAAATTATAACATTATTTTTATTTTTTTGTTTTCGAAGATTTTCACGAAGTCCACTCTGTTTGATCTTTTTTCCATGTTGCTCGTGATCACGAGGATGAATGGGCGCGGATTAGGGGGATGGGTATAGTTTAAGATTCTCTCGGCTTCTTCATCTGAAAAGCCATTCTCTTTTAGGAAGAGATATGCAGGAGTTCTGTTTGATTCTAGTATTTTCTGTAGAATAATAAATGATTGTTTTTTGTTTTTGGTGTAATTATTAAGTAGTAAGTATGCGTTGTCGCCGCTTGTTGCAAGCATCTTAAATATATTTTCTGATAATGTGGGGTTATCTGTTGTAAATGCAAGGTTTATCCAATAGTCACGAGCTGTTGTGGGAATCTCCGAATCCAAACTTGGATCATACCATAATTTTCTCACGGGTAATGTTTCAATATAGGCAAGCCTACCATCGAAAAGAACAGGCCTTTGACTTTCGCTGGTAAAGAAATGTCCATAACTCCAGTCCGTGATTATAACGGTGCCATTTGAAGTGTTATTTTTTATCCATTGTGCGGCTTCATCGAAATAATCATCATATATCGGATTAAATTCCCGTGCACTATTAAGATAGGCTACACATTCTAAGAGTATTAGTAGCAAAATACTCAATTTGCAAATAATAACAACCTTATTTTTGAATGTCCTTTTTAATCTGCCTTTTATGGTTTCTTCGAATTCCCTCCAGAATATCCCCGCGAAGATATATGATGGTCCTATAAGTAACAAGATGAACCTAACTCCCTTTAATGATAACAAAGCAGCTGAAAGAATCCATAAAACTAATATAACTCTTGTCATAGGAGTGATTTTCACATGCTTATGACGTGGGATTGTTGTCACGCCTATAAATCCTAGAAGAAATAAAGGTGAAATAGCAGTTATAAAAGTTTTTATAGTGGGTGTTTGAAGTTCTGCAACGTTTTTGTAAGAATCAGGCCAAGGATACCATGGATTGCCATGAAGAAGATCTATATAGGTGAGGGGCGCCATGAATATCTTATAAAAAGCGAATATCCTGAAAATCCCAATAGGTACTATCGAAGTCATGAAAAAGGGTAATATTAAAAAGGAAAGCTCTTTGTAATCTTCCTGTCCAATTTTCAAAAGTATAATGGACGCCATGAGGATAATATAAAAATAATATAACCATCCATCCCATGCGAGTGAAAAGAGAAAAACTAGGAAACCAGCGAAAACTGAAAACATTATTCTCTTTTTCCTGTTAGCATTTTCAGCTTCAAATAAAAACCAGATAATAATAAGGGGAAGAGTTATATTTAGTATGTCAGTATCAAAAAAACCAAAAGTTGTCCTAGAGGCATATAATGGCGCTGTTACGATCAGCACGCCTGTTAGAAACCCTCCAAAATCGCCACTGATCCTACGCGAGAATAAGAATCCTGCAACACCAGCTAATGGACCGAGGATTACTGGAAGCCACAGGCAAACCTCCTTTAAACTCATGGAAGTTACAAGGTTCAAAAGAAAATAGAATCCAATTGTAGTATATGCGAGTAGTGGCGGATAATCCACTGGGACGCCAGGCGGATAATATGAGTGAAGATCCCATGGTTTTCCATCAATAATCTTGTCTCCTAAATGACCATGTCCTAACAGATTCTTTGTTAGACGATAGTTGTAGTATGAATCGCTCTCTTGGAAATATTGAAGTCCATTATCATCATAATATAGGTTTTTATTTGGGGATGAGAGATTGTAGTTTCCAAGTCTAAGGAAAAACCCGGATAAAAACACTATAATAGCTAACAGTATGATGATTATTCTATGTTTCATCATTTCACGTCCCAGATTATGGTGGAGTTATTCTTGTAGATTGATGTGGTCTGTTTCTTCTTTGAGGATTACAAGTCTTACGAAGAGCGAATCCTGGAAACTTTTATCTAATACGATAGCTTGGTTTTTATCCAAGAGGACTATTATGGAAAAATTGCTTTTATCATCACCTGCTATTATCCTCTTAGAGTTCCCATCTTTTATTATGGTATTGTATGGTTTCTTGTTCTTCCAAGACCCTCCATTATCTAAATCTAGTTTAACATTATTGGAGTAGTGTCTTATCTGGCTGGTGTCATTTGATGAACCTATAGAATAAATGTGATCGTAGCCCTTGGACTTGCTAAAGTCCCAGAAGCTATAATAGAAATACCAATGCCCAACTAATATCATCTCATCACACGTTAATATTGGTTGTTTCTTTGATTGGTGTGTATATAAGAGAAGCCTCTCTGTAAATAGAGAATCCATATTATATTTTTCTTTCAATATCTTTCTTGCTTCTTCTTTATTGACGCCAACTATATCATTTAGGATTGTTACAGTTAGTCTTGTGCTTTTTGTTTTGCTTTGGAGTAAGTTTATGGGTTTATCGCCACTTGTGGATAGCATGTTGAATATGCCGATGGATAAGCTCTCATTATTGGTTGCAAATGCATGATAGAGCCAATAACTCCTTGGGGCAACTTGACTCCCGCCGTCAATGAGTGCAGGTCTCTGAGAAAATGTTTCAACTGGAAATCCATAACTTCACTCTGTAATTACAATAGTAAATGGGCTTGTTTCACTTCTTATCCATGAAGATGCAAGTATAAGATCATGCAATGGGGGTCAAATCGTATCTCTGATACTTGGATAATGGAAATCATGGATAATAGAATCACCAGCGCCACCATGAAGATGCTTTTAAATTTAGGTTTAATCGTCTAAACTTTGAATGTTTAAGGTAGAGTCCATAACCCCTAAGTAATCCGACAAATATCATAGTTGGTGGTATGGCCAGTGAGGCGAAACGTGCACATAAAGGAATATGCTATGCTACCCACCATAATCCATGTTAGGATCAAAATAAAGGAATACAAGCTAAAATGTGGAAGATGAACCTTTCTGATTTTTTCTCTTAGCATAATGGTTCCGATGACAATAGCTCCAAATAATCCAAGACCAATATTTAATAACCCATAAAAACCTGGAGCATGTAACTCAGATATGGATTCATAGACTCCAGGCCAGCCATTAAAAGACGAAGGTTTGAAAACATAATCAAAAAAGTTGACAATGCTAAAAGATAATTTAAGCGCCCGAATAATGCTATAAGAATTAAAGAAATCGTGACAAAAATTGTTAATTTCTTGGCGAAACCCACTACCTCTTTTCTCTTGATCTTGAGCACATAAAATATGCTTGATAGGATTATTATATAGAATATGTATGGCCATCCATTCCATGCGAGTGAAAATAGGGCGAGTGAAAGAGATGATAAGGCAAGTGACGGCATATAATTTTTGTTTGTTTCAGTGGCTTTGCAAAAGAATAAAACGACAAGAATCGGGAAGAATATGTTGAACATGTCAGTATCAAAGAATCCGGGCACCGTCCTGAAGAAGTAGGATGGTGCCAGAACCAATAATATTCCCGCCAGTAAACCTGAAAGATTACTAACATACCTTCTGACAAAGAAGAAGGTTGGGATTCCCGCTAGCGGCCTAATGATCGCAGGTAACCAGAAGCACGCTTCCATAAAATCAATGGTGGTGAAAAGATTCAAAAATTTATAGAATATGATGGAAATCCACAAAATTAATGGAGGGTAATCTACTCGCCTTCCTGGTGGATTAATTACTGTGGAGGTCCCATGGTGTCCCGTTTATTATCTTGTCCCCGGGGTGTCCATGGTCTAATATGTTAGCTGCGAGACGGTAGTTGTAGTAGGAGTCGGGTTCGTACATGTATGGCAGGCCTTTCTCGTTAGTGTAGTAAGCTTTCTCGGTATTATTCAAGCCTTTAAGTTCCACTGTTTCTAAACGTGTGATGAAGCCCGTGAGGAATATTATTAGGATTATTGTGAGGACTTTTAGTTTTTCATCTACCAATATTTTTCACCTTAGCTTGTAGAGTTTTGGGTTTAAATGGGGTATCATGGCCATTAGTATGCATTGTTCTGTGTTTTCTGTCCGATCTAGTAGGCCACGAGTGAGGATAGCTATTGCTCCGGTTTTTTCGCCGAGGTTTTTTATTCCCGTGATTTTGTCCATGATGTCTCCTACTTCTCTTCTTTCTTCTAGCACTCTTTTCATGACTTGTGGGGGGTATTCGAATCCTGCGCTTACTCCTAGTGTTGTTGTTTTGCCATTGTAGGTTGCGCACCATTGTAGGTCGATGTAGCCTGTTAGTGTGTGTGGTGCTTGTAGTAGTCCAGATTCTATTCCCATGCTTAGGTCGCAGTCTTTGTATGCTCTCCGGGCCCTGTTTATGGCGCCTTTTATTGTCTGTTCTAATCCTATTGGCTGGTCTGGAACTCCTGGGTCTATTTTAACGCCTTTGATTTGGACTTCTTTGTAGATTTTTTCTAGGACGTTTTTGGCTGCTTTTATTTTGACTGGGTTTTGGGAGCCTACTTTAACCCTCATTTCAATCCCTTTTTTAGTATTTTGCCCTTTTTGTCTATTTCTCCTTTTCTGATCCTTGTGGATGATATGGGTTGGCCGTCTTCTGCCTTTACCATGCTTATTGTTATTATATCTAGTGGGGGTAGGCCTTTTTCTTCTCGGATTTTGTTTATTTTTTCTGCTCTGGGTCGGGTTTCTTCACTTACTATTATGGCGTCAAATTCTTTATCACGTATGGTTGGACCGTAGGGGTCTTCTAGTTTTTCTATGTAGAAGTTTTTGTATCCTTTTTTTTCCAGGTATTTTTTCAGGTTTTCTATTCGGGTTTGGTAGGGTTCTATTGGGTCTTTTTGGGCTGCGAATTCGTCTGATGTTACTCCTATGGCTACTGTCCCACCTACTTTGAATGCTTTTTCGACGAGGGTTTGGTGGCCTTTGTGAAATTTGTCGAATGTCCCTCCTACTGCTACCAGTTTATATTTCAATGTCATTATCTTCCCGTTAATAGGTTCCATGATATAAAATTAGATTGATGTTGCGCGAGTATAATATTGTTGTTAAGAATCCGCGGCTTGTGGATGTGAGAGTGGCTAGTGTTTATCCTAGTTTTTATAAGGTTGCTATGTCATCTCTTGGTTATCATATTATCTATGATTTTCTGAATTCCAGGGAGGATACATGGTGTGAGAGGTTTATTTATCCTTATCGTGGCAGTTTTGAATCTTCAACCCCATTGGAGAATTTTGATATTATAAGTTTTTCTATACATTATGAACAGGATTATTTTAATGTCCTCGAGATGCTTTATAGATCTAGTATACCTATAAGGAAGGATGAGCGGAGTAATTTTGTCATTGCTGGGGGTCCGACTGTAACTGCTAATCCTCTCCCATTGGCAGATTTTGTCGATCTTTTCATTATAGGCGAGGCCGAGGCCGTGTTGGATGATGTGATAGACACTTTTATCGGCTTGGATGATCCCAAGGCGGATATTGATGAGTTTAAGGATATAGATGGTGTTTATGTGCCTGATAATCCTGCGGAGCGGGTGATAGTCGAGGATATGGATAGTGCTTGTCATCCTGTCCGTCAGATAGTCTCTGAGTCTGATGATCCTAATTTTGTACCGGTACTTGGCCGTTCATTCCTTTTAGGTGTTTCGAGGGGTTGTGTGCGTGGTTGCAGGTTTTGCGTGTCAGGTTACCTTTATCGTCCGAAACGTGAAACATCACTTAAAAGATTATTTGAGGTTTCAGAGCAGGGACTGAGGGCTACTGGCCTCAATAGGATATCATTGATAGGTGCTGCGGCATCTGATTATTCAAGGATTGATGAACTATGTGAAGGACTGGTTGATATGGGCTTTGAGGTTAGTATGCCATCGCTTCGCATAGAATCTGTGACAGAAAACCTCCTAGATGTTCTAGTTGAGAGTGGTCTTAGGAGCATAACCTTGGCCCCTGAGTCCACATGGAAACTTAGAAGACTGTTGAACAAACCGATAAGGGATAATGAAATATTTAGGGTTACGAGGATGGCTACCGAGAAGGGATTTAATGTTAAAATGTATTTTTTGATTGGGGTGCCGGGGGAGACAATACAGGATCTTGAAGAACTTGCAAAGCTTATAAGAGGATTATCTAGGCTTGGATATGTTAAATTTAGTATAAATCCGCTTATACCTAAGCCACATACTCCGCTACAATGGGAAGCTTTCAATTTTAATGAGATAAAAGCTAGGATGAAATTTCTAAAATCAAAGTTAGGTGGTTTGCCTGTTAAAATGGAAAATCCGAAATTGGCACTTATACAACATGTATTATCAACTGGGGGCCCCGAAATTTCAAAGTTGATAGAGAGGGCTTGGCGGGGAGAAGCAACCTTGAGGGATTGGAAATTGAAAGCTGGGGGTTATAGGATTGGAGAGGAATTGCCATGGAATAAAATAGATGTTGGTCTAAGGGATGATTTTATAATGGAAGAATATTTGAAAATGAAAGAAGATAAGATAACACCCTATTGTGAATTAGGTTATTGTTACAAGTGCCTTAAAAGACCATGCAGGAGCTGATAAAGATGTATGCGAAAAGATTGAGGGGTATAGAGTTGTCCAGGATACGTAAAATGTTCGATATCCAGGGAAAGGATATAATAAATCTTGGTATTGGGGAACCAGACTTCAACATGCTAGAAGATGCCAAGGATGCTATAGTAGATGCTCTAGAAGAGGGATTCACACATTACACACCAAATAATGGTATAGAAGAGCTCAGAGAAGCTATAGCTAAAAAATTAAAGGTTGAAAATAAGATAAAAAGGAGCCCTGATGAGATCATAGTAACCGTAGGGGCGAGTGAAGCCCTCTACATGTGCACCCAAGCCTTAATAGACAAGGGAGAAGAAGTGCTAATACCAGACCCAGGTTTCCTATCATATAATGCATGTGTAAAACTCGCAGAAGGCAAGCCCATACCCATACCATTAGAAAAGAAAGATTTCAGGACGAAACCAGAGACCATAGAATCCCTAATAACCAAGAAAACAAAGGCTGTAATACTGAATTCGCCATCAAATCCTACAGGGGCTGTCATGGAAAAAGATGACATCAAAGCCATTGCAGAATTGGCAGAGGAAAAAAATCTTATAATAATCTCTGATGAAGTCTATGAGAAAATAATCTACGAGAAGAAACATTACAGTCCTGGCCAATTCACAGAAAATGCCATAATCATAAATGGTTTCTCAAAAACTTATGCTATGACTGGCCTACGCATAGGCTATGTCACCGGCCAACATGAAATCATAGAAGAACTTTTAAAGGTCCACCAGTATAATACTGCATGCGCACCGTCAATATCTCAGGCAGCGGCCCTAGCAGCACTCAAAGGATCCCAGAAGGTGGTTGATAATATGGTGGCTGAGTTCAAGAGGCGAAGAGACATAATGTTTAACAGATTGAAGAACATGGGGATGGAATGTAACAAGCCGGCCGGAGCATTTTACATGTTCCCATATGTCGAAGATGAAAAAAGTTTCACAGAGAATGCGCTCAAAGAGGGTGTTGTTGTCGTTCCTGGGAGTGCTTTCGGTTCCAATGGCAAAGACCATGTAAGGTTTTCATATACAACCTCTTATGATAAGATAAAAGAAGCCATGGACCGGATCGAAAAAATATGGTGAATACCCTTGAATAATGAGAGGACAGAATGGGTAAAAAAGCAGCATATACAGGTATAATAGGTAATATTTTCCTTACCTTGTCGAATTTCACAGTTGGGGGTGATGGCTGGGAGTGTTGCCCTAGTTGCTGAAGCTGCCCACACACTCTCAGATATACTAACTTCCATTATAACCTTTATAGGATTTAAGGTTGGTATGAAACCAGCAGACCTAGAGCATCCCTATGGTCATGGTAGGGCCGAGGCCCTGGCAGGGCTCATTGTAGTACCATTTCTTGGGATAGTAGCCTATGAGATACTATCAGAGGCCTATAGTAGATTTTTTATTGTGTCGGCTCCACCAGATTATATTGCCGCGATCATGGCCATCGTGGGTATAATTGCAAACTCTTTTATGACCATTTATATGATGAGAATCGGTGAAAAGATTAATAGTCCCGCTATCATAGCCGATGCTCAGCACCAGAAGATCGATATTTTTTCATGTACACTTATACTGGTAGGTGTTATAGGATCCAATCTTGGATTAAGATTCCTAGACCCACTTGTTGCCATGCTAATAGCATTTATAGTCTTAAAAACGGCATTTGATGTTGGACGTGAAAACATAAACAACATAATGGGTAAGGTTCCCTCGAGGAATATTATGGCCGAAATTAGACGATCCGCAATGTCCATAGAGGGTGTTATGGGCATACACAATATCCGTATAAATTATTTTGGACCTTATGCTGCTGTAGATCTTCACATAGAAGGTGATGGTGATATGAACCTTAGAGAAGCCCACTGCATAGCCNACAAAGTTGAAAAAAAAGGTAATTGAAGACATAGACCTTATAAGGATAGTGAATGTCCATGCATGCCCATTCAACGAAAAAAAGCACTAAATAGGGAGATCATCCTTTCTTTGTCAACTTGTAAGCTGCCAGAAGCCCCAGTAAAATATGGGTAATATTATATCAAAGTATAATGGGGCTCCAACATTTCCTGGAGCATAATTCCTCCCTAAACATATCTTGGATGTGTGGCTGCGCCCAGATAAAAGACTGCGAAGCCTATTATAGTGGCAGTCCAAAAAAATCATCTCTAAACTTCAAGCATAAAAGTTCAAGAATCCCATAGGATAGGTTAGCCACCGCGACTTCTAATTGGAATGGATTACCAGCCGGCCAACTTATATATGCCGCTATCCTAGCNCCCCATGAAGACATGGCCAATGAAAGCCCAGATGGAGGATAATCCAACCATTACCACAAGTAATGCTAAAAGTAGAGATTCGATAATCATGTTCTTTGCCTTGGGCTTCCTATAGATCAGAATCAAAGCTAATATTAGGTTAAAATTTGCCATACATATAAGATATCCATGATAAAAACCTCTGAGGTTGTTTTGAGCGCCGGGGACGGGATTTGAACCCGCGAGATCCCAAGGATCATTGGCTTAGCAGGCCAACGCCATACCAGGCTAGGCGACCCCGGCCATGATGGAAGGGGGCTTGTCCAAGAGTGGACAGTCCTCCTAGCTACTAGTGGTCCAAGTGTCCAGCTCCACCCCGCTGACCCGCAAGCATCAGCTGTCCACGGTAGGGCTGCTCCTTTCCAGGCCTGACCCGGTTCCCGTGGTTAAGATAGTTCACCCCAGCCCTCCAGCCAGGGCCCCTATCACCGCTGATCCTGCGGGACGAGGCTTCCACACTAGACACCTGGGCTAGCAACTAGTTAGACTGCCGCCTCTTGGATTTCGACCGCGCCATATAGGGGATTTGCGCTTACAGAGGACCCCTAACCCTCCGGTCTAGCCCCATGGTTATATTGTTTTGATCTGATATTTTAAGATTACCCCTTTTATAAAGACTATAATGGATAATACTATATATGGATTCTCTTCTCTTGTTAAGTGTTCTCTTGGGCTTGTATTTCGCCTTTAATATCGCGGCTAGTGATATTGGTAATTCTATGGGGACTGCCATGGGTAGTGGTGCTTTAAGTATGAGGAGGGCTCTTTTTCTAGGTGCTTTCTTCGCTTTCTTAGGGGCTTTATTATTTGGCGGTAATGTTGTAAGGACCATCGGAGAGNGTATAATACCCTCTGATGTTTTTAATGTGATTGCCGGTTTTGCTGCTATTTTAACTGCCGCCCTTAGATAATCATAACATTGTTGCATGGTATACCTATTTCTGGTTCGGATGCTATGGCTAGTGCTGTTATTGGTGTTGGTTTTGTGAGTGTGGGCTGGACTGGTATGAACCTCAATACCGTAACTTATATAATCCTGAGTTGGATTTCCTCACCCATGATAGGCTTTTTTTTAGGTTTTTTAACATACTATATTATAAGGGCGGGGGTTATCAGGCGGGTGAGGAGTGTTTCTGTCAAGGACGGGCTGGAGAAGCTCTTCGCATACCTTCAAGTGCTTAGTTCGTCTTTTTCAGCGTTTAATGTTGGCGCTTTAGACTTTGGAGTGGCTATGGGCGTATTATTCACCTTATTAGATGGGAGTTCAAGTTTTCTGAGGATTGTTGGGGCCCTGGGACTTGTTATGGGTATAGTGTTTCTTGGTGATCGGGTGACTGAAACTATAGGTAGGCGCATTACTGAACTTGTACCTACCAGGGGCTTCTCGGCCCAGGTGGCTGCTTCTGTTGTCATTTTCTTTTTTGTATATTATGGCATGCCTATTTCACCAACCCAGACCCTTGTTGGTTCTGTGACAGGGGTTGGTTTGGCCCATGGTACTTCCACGCTGAAATTCGACGTTATAAGGTTAGAATATACGTGGATTTTGATTATACCGGCATGTCTATTATTGGGTGCGGTGACCTATTCTGTCCTTAGAGTTCTTTCAGGATTTTTATGATGTCACCATCTGAGATTATACCCACGATTTTATCATCTTCTAATACTACCAGTTGGTTTATGATGCCATCGTTTTGGCCATATTGGTACATTTTATCTATGGCATCCTTTAGGGTTTGCTTGGGTGCAATTGTGGCAACGTCCTTTACCATGACCTGTTCTACTGTTGTGCCTAGCTTGTAATTGTCTAGTATGAGGTTGTGGCCGAGATTTGTGGCTGTCACTATACCTAGGAGTTTTCCATTGTCTTCAACTGGTAATGCGCTTATTTTATGTTTCATCAATTTTTCGAATGCGAAGACCACGTCCTCTGATGGTTTGGCTGTGATGGGATCCTCTGTCATAACTTCTTTGACTTTTATTTCATCCAATTTCTTTGGCAACGTCTTTACCTCCTTTGACGGTTGTCTTTGTGAGGGATTTTATGATTGAATCGATTGTGGTGACAATATCAATGTTTTCGATGACTGGCACATCATATTTCCTGGCCTGGGCTTCAAAGTACCTGTGTATCTTCCTTATAGCCCAGAAGTAGCTTATGTACCTTTTCAGCGGCCTTCTGGCCCATGTTTGTCTGCATCTTGAATAGAATCTTCCCTTGTGGACGTTCTCATCCGGCACTGTCAGGACAAACATTGCAACATTTTCCTTGTTCACGAGGTCTTCCCGTATGAATCCTGGTACGATGTGAACGCCCTCGATTACGATACTTATACTTTCCCTGAGTGCCCTTTCAATTACGGCCTCCACGCCAACACTCGCTGTGTTTACATGGTCTCTGAATCCTATCAGGACCTCGTCGAGTTCTGGTGGGGGTGGTATCCTGAGTGATTGGTATGCTGTGTAACTTGACTCATATAATGATGGTAAAAGGTCTCGGGATACTATTTTACGCATCACTTCCCTTATCATATCAGTGCTTATCATGTTCCTTATACCTAGACGGTTGGCAACTTCAAATGCTATCGTTGAGGTGCCGACACCAGACGCTCCACCTATCAGTATTATGAGAGGTTCTTTATATTTCCTTATACGCCTCCAGAGCATGTATTTTTCCGCTATCTCCTTGTCTTCCTCTTTAAGTTTATTAAAGACTATCTCTACCAGTTCATCTATTGCTATAAGGTCTATTTTTCTCTTCTTAAGGTAGGTTTCTATCTTTGATGCGAAAGTATAAGCTTTGTTCTGGTCCATTTCGGCCCTGGTTAATGATCTTGCGAGAACGCCTTTTGAGAATGGTTCTGTATACTTTTTACCACCCACTTCTCCTTGGACCATTATCATGGATTTTCATCCCCCCCAAAAGAGAAAAATTCCTTCCACGCAATCTTTGTGGGAGGGTTGCTGACCCCCTACACAACCAATAAAACCTTAAGGGGAGGATCATTTTAATTTTATGAATTCTGTAGTTATTTTCCTATCATCTATTCTTATTAGGCATGCTTCTCCCTTGGAGGTTTCTCCAGGGTTTATTATGATGGTGTCTCCTATCTTGTCCTCTCCTCTGCCCTCGTGGATGTGGCCACAGATGTTAAGTTTTGGTTGGTGTTCTTCTATTATCCTTCTTATGCTTTTGCTGCCTACATGTTCTCCGTTGGGTAGTTTGTCTGCCCGCGTACCATATGGTGGTGCGTGTGTTATAAGGATCGTTATATCATCTCCTATTGTGTCTTTTAGGATCTGGTATATTTCATCTTCCTCAAATTCTAGTGGGGTGTTGAATGGTGTTGGATTTGATCCTCCAAGGCCACAGAATGAAATTCCTTTTATGGTAGTGGTTCTTGCGTGGATGTTTAATGCCTTGGAATTTTCTATGTGGGAGTGTATACTATGGGGGTCGCAGTTTCCTGGGACTGCTATTATCGGTATTTTGTGGGTTGCTATGTCATCTAGTATCTCCCTTGCAAGTTCTGGTGGTCCGAAGTGTGTTATGTCCCCTGCTATTATTATAAGGTCTACTTTATTCTCTTCGAGATATTGGTGGATTGTACTCGGGTTCATGCCATGGAGGTCACTAAGTGCAAGTATATTCATGAGTACCACCCATGAAATCTTCTAATGGCATCGGGGGGGTGTTCACTTGTGAAAAAAGGAGCTTATCTCCTTGAGACCCTTCTTTATATCCTCTTTTCCGCCGTAGACTGTTATTAGGTCGTCCTCTTCAAATTCTATGATAAGGTTGTATTCTTCTGCTATTTCTTGGACTCTGTCTTCTGCTAATGGTTCTTGTAGGTGGACTCTTGCAATTGAGAATCCTGGGGGCGCTCCGACTATGAAGCGTGCTTTTGGCTCCGGCACTTTATATACTTCCTCTCCTAGTGAGGCTCTTTTAAGTTTTTCAATCCATTCTCCTTGGTAGTTTTTGTTGATTGACCCCGCAATCTCTAGGAGAGTCTCCTGGATTTCATTCAACATCTCGTTTATCCTTTTCAATTCTTTCATCATCCGAGGGTTGGTTGTGTCTGTTTTGTAAAAGTTTATTGACGCTTTTACTAGTCGCATTTCCTCGTTTATTCCCTTGGGTACTTCCAATCCCCTTTTTTTCAGGTCTGTTAATAATCCTAGGAGTACCATCCAAGTTTGTTCTACTGGTAGGATCATAAGTGTCCTTCCAGTATTTTTAATGTAGTGTGGTTTATCTTGGCACCTGCTTCTTTAAGTTCTTCTTTGATCTCATCCAAGCTATTATAGGATTCTAGGAATAGTATGTGGTAGCTGTTGGTGCCTACTATGTTAAGTACTGCTATTTCCTCATCCTCTTTGATCTTCTTATTTTTTAGTGCTGCGTGGAAGTCCGCAAATTTGGCGTATTCTCCGGGCAATTCTGCGTATTTGTAGATTCCGCGCAATGTTGCTATGAACAATATAGACACGCCTCAAATTTTATGTGAAATACATCCTCTCATATGGGGGAGTTTCATAGGGGGATTACCCCCATTCTGGAAGTCTTATTCCTCCACTGCAAGTCTACACCCACCCCATGTCCTCATGGACCCTGGGGGGTGCTACCTTCCTTGAAATATTATCTTTGTATTTTGAGTTATTTAAAGTTAAATACTCACCTCCCCTTGGGAGGGATGGTCTATTGCAAGGAACGGGAAGATGAAAAAAACTAGGGTGTTTGTTATATAAGTAATTTTCCAAGAAGAATGGAGAAAAAGGATAAAAAATTGGGGGGTTCTATTCTCCCCCTATTGTGATATCTTTTTCGGCTAAGGATTCTTCTATCTTCCTTATCACTGGGTCGACTTTGATCTTGTGAGCGTCTATGACTATGTCTCTTATGTCGAGGTCCATTGCAAGTCCTAGTAATTGTGCAAGGTGAAGTACTGGCATATTGAATTCTTCTCCGAACTTCTCTTTGATCTCTATTTGTCCCCTGTCGAATTGTAGGTGGCAGAATGGGCATACGTTGACTATTACGTCGGCTCCAGCCTCTTGCATGTTTATTATCTTTTCTCTTGTGAAGTCTAATGCCACTTCTAAGTCTCGGGATCTTACACCTCCACCTGCTCCACAGCACATCATCTTATCCTTGTATGGTACTGATTTTGCGCCTGTAACCTCTACTAGTTCGTCAAGGATTGTTGGATCCTCTGGATTGTCTATTTCGAGCTCTTCCCTTGGTTTTAAGAGGTGACATCCATAATGTACTGCCACGTTCAAATTCAAAGGCTTTTTAACTAGTTCTGATAATTTGTCGAGTCCAACATCATTGTATAGGATCTCTGCTAAATGTCTTACGTTAATTGTTCCTTTGTATTCCCTGCCAGCTTCTTTAAGGACCTGGTTGACCTTTTCTCTCATCTCTTCGTCTTTTTTTAGGAAACGATTCGCCTCTGCCAGTGAACCGAAGCATCCGTTACATTCCGTCATAAGGTCAGCGCCCATTTCCTCTGCGATTGTAAGATTCCTTGCTGCTATGGTCGCCCATGTTGTCCTGTCGAATGATCCGAACACTCCAGGGGCTGGACAGCAAGATGCACCTTCCATGTCCTTTAATTCTACTCCTAATTGGTCGAATAATACGCGTGTTGCTTTTTCTATCCCAGGGTATCTGTTAGGCATTATACAACCTAAAAAGTATGCGAATGCCATCTTTTCAGCCTCCAATTATTCTATTTCACCTGTTTCCCAGTTATATCTTATGAGCGAATCGAATTCTGTTGCTTTTATGATCTTCTGAACTTCCTCTAGAGCTCCTGGGAATGAATGCGTTGTTGGTGGCAATTCTCCTAGGCCTACCGCATCTCTTAACTGTTTTGTGGCGTCGTCTATTGGCACTGCATGGCCTGTTTTTATGACGAATGAACTGACGGCCTTGTGCGCTGGGGACATGTATCCTGCTTTGGCTGCTTCGTTCCTTATTAGTTTTATAACATCAACTATTTTAACTTTCCTTGGGCATCTTTCCTGGCAGGTATAGCAGGTTGTGCACATCCATAGTGCAGGGTCTGATAGGATCTGATCTTTCAAGCCCATGTTTGCTTTTCTGATTATCTGCCTTACTTTATAGGGTGTTCTCCTACCTGATGGGCAGGATCCTGTGCATGTTCCACATTGGAAGCAGTATTCAAGACTTTCTCCACCAGCTGCTTTAACTTTCTCGGAGAATTCCTTGTCTACCTCGCTTCTTCTTATAAGTTCTTCTTCTCCTTTTAACAGAGTCATTATATCACTCCTTTCAGATTTTTCTTCCCTCTTCAGTCTCTTCGACTTCTTCCTCTGGTTCTTCCTCAGCAACTTCCTCTTTAGGTTCCTCTGGTTTCTTTTCTTCGGGCTCTTTTTCACTTCTTAATAATTTTTTTAAGCGTTCTAATATAGACATTGTTTTCACGCCCTTATTGGGAGTGTCATTGGTTCCCATGTTCTCAGTCTGGAAGTGCTCAGTATATATAAGTTGCTAAAAATCACAAGAGTGTAACCTTTTAGGTTACACTATATATGCTAACACAAAGAAGATAGTTCATGCAGGGAATGGGGGGATAGGCTTTCATATATCGGTGGCAAATATGAAAAAGTTTGAGATAAAACTTCATGATGGCCCAGCCCGTCTAGGCATGATAAATGGGATTGAAACACCAACAGTCATAGAATATGAGACTATGGACTTTGCACCGGATCAGCCCACACCCTACAATGTGCCCATTGAAATAGCCAAATGGAGCGTGGAAGAAACAATAAAAAATGCCAAATCTTCAAAGGGTGAATATGCCGTTATACACGGCGCTAAATACTTAGATCTAAGGATTAAATGTGCAATAGAACTTGAGGCCTTAGGCTTTAAGAAGCTTATAATAGCAAATGGGGATGAATTACTCACAAAACCCATGGATCTTGTAAGATTAACGGTTAAACTCCGTGAAAGTATAAAACCAGACACCCTATTATGTTTTCCATACTCTGAGGCATCATTCATACCTATATTGGCTTATATGGGCATTGATTTTTTCACAGATGCTATATGCAAACTCTACAGTTACCTTGACATTCTAATGGCACCTAACCATTCCTACAGGTTAGACAAATATGAGATATACAAATTAAATGAGAGCGAACTTTACAACTATAATAAGGAAACCCTTGATTTTGTTATAAGAGAAGTGAGAGAGCATATAAAAATGGGAACCCTCAGGAACCTTGTAGAGGAAAAAGCAGCCACTTCACCAACTAACATGACAGCCCTGCGCATGCTAGACAATGAATTCCAAGAATACCTCCAGGGGTATACACGATTATACTGACTTCCTCGCCACTAGAATATAATGGTAGGGTCCAACGTCCTCTACCTTTACTGGGTGAAAACCATAAACTTTTATAATATCAGAGGTTTTATCAGGGTCTAATCTTAGGGAGGGGTGAGGTCCTAGTTTGCTTCTTTTTTTGAATTCTACAATGGCCAGTCTACCATCAGGTTTCAGCACCCTAATTATCTCCTTCATAGCAGGTTTAATTCTCTTATTGGCTACTAGACCATGTAATACATTAGCCATGAAATATATATCTACTGTAGCGTCTGGGATTGGGAGTTTCCTTGTTATATCCCCGAGTATTGCTTTGATGTTTTTTATGTTCTCCTTTTTTATTGTTTTCTTTAGTATGTTGATGGATTTTTCATAGATGTCGATGGCATAGATTTTACCAGTGTCAATGGTCTTTGAGGCTTCAATGGATATGAAACCGTCACCGCAACCTGCATCGACTAATATCATCCCATCTTTAATTTTTAAAGCTTTTATGACATTCTTTGCATTTAGTATGTCTTTTGTTGTTTTACCGGCGTCGTGGTGTTTCATATTCTCTCCTCTAGTATTTCTGGTGGTGCTCTCCCTATTTCTATGAGGTATTCTGCTTCAAGGAAGTGTAATTTGGATGGGATGATTAGACAGTGCAGGGGGCCCCCAAAATCTTCCACTATGAGTTTCTTTATCCTATCGGCCCTTATAAGCGGATTTGATGACCCCACCCTGGCTAATACAACAGCTAGCGAATCTAAGCTGATTATATTCTCCTTTCTCTCTTCTTCAACTTTTAGGAGGTATTTTAGGCCTTGGTTTGCGTTCATATATTTGTCTTCTTCGGCTTTTATATCTAAGAGTATTAAGGTGTGGGCATCATATTTAAGGTTATTTTTGATTGTGAGATATGGTGAATGTGGGAAATAGTTTTCTTCTGGGAATGGTATTGTTGTTGTTTTACCGAACTTGTATATTTGTAGGCCTGCGAGGCCCGGGGCCGCTGAGAAAATAGATGATGAGTGTATGATCCTTGTTTTAATGTTTTTTCTCTGGGCCTCTAATATGAGAGTGGAGTGTGTTGTGGCGGCTAACGGATCCCCTGGCACTAGTAATGCCACGCCTTCCCTTTTAGCGTATTTTAGTGGTTTCATCTCCTCTTCTATCTCCTTCCTTTCTATGATCTGAATGTCTTTCCCTGTTTTCTCTTTTATTGTTGATAGGCTCTGGTCTTTTAGTTTTGCCGTGTAAAATTCGGCGAATATTCTATCACATTCTTTTAGTGTTTTCATGCCTTTGATTGAAATGTCATTTTCATCATAGAGTCCTAAACCTATAATATAGAGCATATGGAATCTGCCCCCGGATACAAAATTTAAATCATATTATGATTATTTAGGATTTAAAGACTGTCTAACTAAAGAAGAAAAAGTTATGGTTATTATTATTGCAGGATTTAAAGTGGGGAGGCCAATTATTTTGAAGGCTCTTAAGGTTCCTAAAAAGTACGCGAACACTATAATAAAAAGACTTGCTAAGGACTCCATTATAGATCCTAATTTTAAGATTAAAAGGGGTCAAGGATCCGTTTTCATACCATTAAAAGAATCTGTAGACCCTAAAACGATCCATGAAAGCGCTTCCATCGTTGAAACGAAATTCCAAGAGAATGAAAGGCGTCCACGAAACTTTAAAGAGATCTTGGAGGATAAAATAGAAGATAGACTCCTTGTGGATATAAGAAGATCCTTTGACATTATAGGAGACATTGTAATTTTAGAAGTCCCAGAAGAACTAGAAGAATACAAACACTTAATAGGAGAGGCCGTGTTAAAATTCACGAAAAGGCGCGGAGTATTCCGGAAAAAAAGCAAAGTTAAAGGCGTTAAACGTATAAGGGAGTTTGAGCATCTTGCAGGTGAAGATTCAACCGAGACAATCCATGTCGAATATTCCACAAGGATAAAACTAGACATAAGAAAAGTCTACTTCAACCCCAGGCTCGCGAATGAAAGAGAAAGAATCGCAAGACAAACAAAAAAAGGGGAAGTAGTCCTTGACATGTTTGCGGGTGTTGGACCATTTTCCCTTGCCATCGCAAGACACAAAAAGGCTTCCCGGATCTATGCCGTTGATATCAACCCCGCGGCCATAGAATACCTAAAAGAGAATATTAAGCTTAACAGGGCCAATGAGATCATACCATGTCACGGAGACATAAAAAAAGTTGCAAAGAAAATCCCCGAGAAAGTTGACAGGATCATAATGAATTTCCCAGCAAATGCCAAAGAATTCTTAAGCTTAGCATTAAAACTGATAAAGGAGAATGGGATAATACACTATTACGAGTTCGCAAGGGATTTCAAAACCCCAATAGAGCATCTGTTAGAGGCTGCAAGACCATTTAAGGTGAAAATGCTCCACAAGAGGATGGTTAAGTCAAAGAGTCCGGGGGTTTGGCAGATTGCAATCGATGTAAAAATCCAGAAAACCTAAATGGGGTCTATTACACCATTCTCAGTGATTATAGCAGTTATAAGATCAGAGGGTACAATATCAAAAGCAGGGTTAATGACTTGAGTATCCCTTGGGGCTATCCTACAACCCCTATAATATAAAACTTCATCAGGGCCTCTCTCCTCGATAATAGTATCATAGATACTATTCTCCTCATCAAAAGTGCTGCTAGGGGCCGCCACATAAAATGGCACCCCAAACCTCTCAGCAGCTAATGCAATCATCAGGGAGCCTATCTTATTAGCAACACCACCCCTGGCAATTCTATCAGCTCCGATTATAACCTTATCGATTTTGCCTTGTTGCATAAGGTACCCGACTGCACTGTCCACTATAAGCTTTACAGGGATGTTGTCCCTTTGAAGTTCCCATACACTTAAACGGGCCCCTTGGCCTAGTGGCCTTGTCTCATCACAAATTACTTTCACGTGTTTACCATTATTATGGGCTGCCCTTATAACTCCAAGGGCTGTCCCATAATCCACACATGCAAGGGCCCCGGCGTTACAGTGTGTGAGAATAGTATCCCCATCATCAATTAGAGCAGCCCCATGTTCCCCAATGGCTCTTGTAATCTCCATATCCTCCCAGTATATCCTTAAAGCTTCTTCTAGTGGAGAATCAGAGGATACTGTTCTTTCAACTGCCCATTGGAGGTTTATGGCTGTTGGCCGTGAATTTTTAATCTCCTCAGCGGCCTTTTCAAGGTCTTCGTTGGCTAGGTCTGCTAGTGCAACTGCGAAGGCTGCTGAAACTCCTATTGCTGGGGCTCCCCTTACCACCATATTTTTTATGGCGAATATAACATCCTTGTAATCTTTGCATTCGAAATATTCGAGTTTATCTGGTAGTTTGCGCTGGTCTATTAGTAGTAGGCGGTTTTCTTTCCATTTTATGGTTTTCAATGGGGGTCACCATCCCCTAGTAGTGGCTTGCTGGTGTGATGTACAGGTGTTTGTCTTTTTCACCTGGTATTCCATAGGCGTCTGCACGACATTGCATACAAGCCCTAAAAACTGGTAGTATCCTCTCTACTTCGGCTCTTGCCTTTTCTATCTGTGCACATGTTGGCCTGGGATAATCTTTCATCTCACCTAAGGGTATTAGGGGTATTATGTTCATTAGAGATGCTCCCCTCTTTTTAACCTCATGGGCTATATCAATGATATGATTGTCATTTAATCCTGGTATGAGTACTGTGTTGACCTTGACTATGATACCCTTTTTGGCGGCTTTTTCTATGCCTTCGAGTTGGTTTTTAGAGAGTATCTTGAAGGCTTCCTCTCTCTTGTAGATTTTCCCATGGTAGGTGACATGTGAGTATATTTTCTTTCCTATTTCAGGGTCTATCGCGTTTACTGTGACTGTTATTGTCTTCACGCTGAGTTTGGCTAATTCATCCGCCTTTTCGAGGAGTAGGAGGCCATTAGTGCTCATACACTTTATGAGGTTTGGGAATTTCTCATTGGCCCGTTTAAAGAATTCGAATGCTTCCTCGTTGGCTAGGGCATCGCCAGGACCTGCGACGCCTATAACGGATATTGGCATCTCACTTGTGACTTTTTCAACGTGCTTTATGGCGTCGTCCACGCTCATAATCCTCGCTGCCACCCCTGGGCGCATTTTGCATTCGCTTATCTCCCTGGTGCAAAATTTGCAGTGTATGTTGCATTTGGGTGCGATGGGTAAGTGTATTCTTCCTACTTCGTCGTGGATTTTTTCATTGAAACAGGGATGGGCCTTTGTTATGTGGGCGAATCTTGTCTGGCGTGGTATAATCATTCTCTTTTCAGCTCCTTACTTCTTCAACTATCTTATATGCTTTTTTTATCCACTCTTCGGGGAGTAGTTCATCGGTGCATACCATTGCTATTATATTATCCTGGGAAATGTCTCTTATGACGCGGAATCCCTCTGGTATTATTCTGAAGATTGCATCATATATTTTCTTTTTAAGGGTTTCCTGGGGGTCGTGGACTATCAAGCCCTCTATTTTTCTTGTGGGGTTTTCGATTATTATCTCGAATCTTGTTGGTTGTTGTATTTTTTCTCTTCCTTCTAGTCTCCAGAGTTTTTCAAATAATTCTGGTAGGTATGTTTCATCTGTTATGCATAAGTGGAGTTTGTTTTCTTCTTTGTCATATTCTTGTATTGCCATGTCCTCTAGGTAGATTGGGGATGCTGCTCTGGCGAATTTAACCACTATTATGAAGATGGGTTCTCTCGGGTCTGCGAATATTCGCAGATCATCTATTGCCCGTCCGAGTTGCAGGTCCTGGAGTACCTGTTTTACTACTAGTTTATATGCTTCGGCGCCTTCCCGATCATAACATTCTATTTTCATCCCCCTTCCCCTATTCTGTTTTTGCCATGCCTGATACTAGCAAGGCTGCTCCAACAGCCCCTATGTATTGGGAGTTTTCTGGTACTATTATTTCTATGCCTCCTAGTATGTCGCTCATGGCCTCTACTAGTCCTTCAATGAGTGATGTGCCACCTACCTGTATTACTGGTTCTCTCACGTCTATTTCTTGGAGTTGTTGTTCGTAGACTTGTTCTGCTACTGAGTGACATGCTGCTGCTGCAGCGTCTTCTTTGGTGCTTCCTGCTGCTAGTGCTGTTACAAGGTCTTGGATTCCGAATACTATGCAGTAGCTGTCTAGTGGCGTTTTATGGTAGTCTCCTTGGATGGCGAGTGAACCTAGCTCGGTTATGTCTACCCCTAGTCTTTTTGCCGTTATTTCGAGGAATCTTCCTGAGGTTCCTGCGCAGATTCCCCCCATTGTGAAGTTGTCTGGTATGCTGTCGTGTACTGTTATGACCTTGTTGTCCATTCCTCCTATGTCTATGACGGTCGCTTCACCTTTTTGGTGATTTGATAGGAATACTGCGCCTTTGGAGTTCACGCTTAACTCTTCTTGTATTAAGTCTGCGTTGAAGTGTCTTCCTATTGTGAGTCTGCCGTATCCTGTGACTCCCATGCCTTCTATGTCCTGTATTTTGTAGTCTGTTTCCTTGAAGGCTTCTTTCATGCCTTCTTCCGCGGAGCTTATAACGTCTGTTGTAGGTATCCATCCCGTGCCTATGATTTCATTGTTTTCCATTAACACTACCTTGGTTGTTGTCGAGCCTGAGTCTATCCCTAGTGTGAGTCCTTCCTGTTTTTCCCTTGCTAGTATGCTTTTTCTTGATACTATGGTTGAAAGTGCTTCCATTCTAATGAATAGTTCGTCTGCCTTAGTTCTTTCCGTGAATGAGTAGGTTACAACTGGTAGTCTTGTATTTTGTTGGATGAATCTTCTTATCTCATTTCTTACTAGTGCTCCTTCAGCGCATCTGAAACATGTCGCTATGAATATGGCGTCAGCGTCTGTTCTTCCCTCCACGACTGACATGGCCCTTGCTATCATGAGTTTTATACCTGAACTTGCGCATTCAAAGCCGAATTTTTCATATGCTTCTTCTATATAATCTAGGTCCGTTTCTGGGATGATTATTTCGGCTCCGAATGTCTCAGCCGCCCTTTCTATCTCTTTTTGAACGCCACTATATTCTGTACCACATGATATTTGGACTATTTTAACCATTTTCAGCCTCCAATCTATCTAAGAATGTGTTTATCTTATTAACTACTTCTATTGTCTCTTCGCGACTTCTTGGATACTTTAATTCTAGTATGGGTACCTTTTTTTGTCTTAGGTAGTGTACGCAGAGTTCATTGGTCCTTGAGCATCCCATGCAACCGAAGCCGAATGGGGCGTCTTCCATGATTATAGCAGCGTCGGCTTCCTCGATTAGGTGGCCGAATATTGACATTCGCCCTCTAACTCCTGATGGGACTTCTATCGCGGCATATTTGAGCCCTTTTAAGGGGTCTTCTTGTGTTATGTTGAGTGGTGGTGAATCGATTTCAGGGTCTGTTACCTTTTTCCTTATCTCTTTTTGTAGTATGAGGGGTTCGTGGCCTTTTCTCTCCACAAGGTCTGCTAGTATAAGGGAGTTTGGTGGGAATATCGCCACTTTCAATGTTTTACTCCTCCTTTCCCTTGTTTGTAGGGGTTGGTCTTCTTGAAATTTCTTTGATGTCTGTGAATATGCCCTTTGTTGTGTCGACGATGCCTATGGCTCCTATAATTTCCTCTTTTTCTTTCAGTGGGACTACGATGACTGGCGTGCCCTTGTATGGTCCTGTTTCTGGGATTTCTCTCGCGGTTTTCCCTGTTTTTAGAACTTTTTCAAGTACTGGTCCCGTGTAGTTGTAATCTAATATTTCGCCCTCTTTAGTCTGAGGCCTTTTTTCTCTGCTTCTTATTGTGGGGATAGGCGTCCTACGAGTTCGTGTATACAAGTTGCAAGTTCTTTGAGTTCTTTCCCGGTTGATGATGGGGCTATTTCCATTTTAAACCTTCATTATATTTTCAGCTATCTTCTTGAAAGTTTTAATGTCTATTCTTTTCTTCTCATGGAGGCTTACCTTCTGTGGCTTTGATAAGGCTTCGCTCACATATCCTAATAATTTGAATTCTTTTTCGAGTTGGTGGAAGCCTTCTCTGGCACCACCCCTGTGTGCCCTGCACCTTCTAGGGTCTCCTGGTGGGAATCCTCTCTCTTTTAGGAATATGTTGTTCGGGTCGAATTCCCTTATCTCCTTGGCGGCTCTTTCCACGAGTTCTTTTTCTCCGTGGATTAGCGCACCATAGCAGGTGGATTTTATTGTGAGTGGTAGGCCCATCATGTGAATCTTGTGGACGAGTTCGGCTGGGCTTAGGTTTGCATTCGGCCCCAGTATTACCATCTTCGTGGATTCATCTTGACTTTTTTTCTCTAACATAGACTGTATCTCCTTCTTTGAATTTTTCAACATTTTCCAGGCCCTTTGTTATCCTCCCTATTATGTTTGTGGCGTTGAATGGTTCGCCTGTTGGGCCGAATTCGTCGTTGTCTTCGAGTCTTATTCCGATCAGGCCCACGTGGTGGCGTGACATATTAGTCACTCCTAGTTCCCCTGCCCTGACGCATCCTGTTGGCGTGTTCTCTGGTATTATACCCTTGGCTTCGCTTTTCTCGCCTTTGAACATCACTACTTTCATGGCTGGGAAGGCGAAGTGGACTTCTATTGATCCTATGGGCGAGTCTATGAGTCCTGAGATTTTTTTGAAGTACCATGTTGAGCGTGGTGCTTTTTCATCCATCTCTATTTCTAGGAGTTTGTTCTCTTCGACGCCGAATGTTTTAACTTTCTTCTCTTTTAGGATGTCCATTGTATATTTAGGGTCTTGTTTTACTATGATGGCTTTATCGTCTTGCAGGCCATCTCTTATCTGCTCTATTCCATGTTCTTGGAGGTATTTTTCCGCTTCTTTTTGTNTCATGTTAACTGTCATTATTCTGCCTGGTTCGCATTCTATTGTTATTTGGTCTCCTTGTCTTGCTATATCTATTAATTCCATTCCCTTTTTGACTGTTCCTATTAGGTTGTGTGATGGTGTTGAAACTCTGTCTTCTCGGTAGATGTATACGCGTCCAGCCCCTCTCCCTCTGTTCCTAAGGGTTACTGTCCCCCTTTTTCTCTGCTCTATGCGCTCTAAGCCTTTCCTGATACCCTCCAACGTGTAGAATCCTATGAATGAATTGGATTCGTAATCTACTTTGACTTTACCATCCTCTACTAGTGAGAAGAAGTGTTCAACCGATTCTGGAGAATCCTCTGTGGGTTTTACTTTGACGTAGGTGAATATTTGGTTTCCATCTTCTAGTATGGTGTTAAGGTCTGTTACGGCGGCGCTTTCGATTATGCTTCTACGTTCTATCACGGGTTCGACTTCTTTAATGTGGTCGTCTTCTGTGAGTAGTAGTAGTGTTCTTCTACCTCCTGTTATCTTCGCGAAAACCCCCCTGTTGTATGGTGGAGCACCGTATATGCTTGAGTGTTCATCTTTGCTGAATATTACATGTGTAGATTCCGGGCTGAAACCTGAGAGGCTTAATATTACCTCGTTTTTATTGTATTGGTGTTTTTGGTGTGTGGGTTCTAGGCTTGTTTTGATGGGGCCTATGGCCACCTCGTCTGGTGTTGTCCATCTTATTCTTTGGCCTTTGAATTTTTTGTAATTTTCTCTCCAGGCTTTTATGAGTGGATTGATCTTTTCATCTTCTAGTATTTCGATTATGATGCTTCCTGCTGTTGTTTTGATCTTGTATTTGTTGATGTGTTTTTCGAATTCTTCTTTTCCTTTTATGAGGCCTATGACTGAACCTTTTATGTGGAGGGCTTTTGTGGCTTTTATAGCATCTTTTACTGTGGAGCCTTCGGGTAGTTCGACTTCTTGGCCGTTGATTTTAATCAGCAAATTATTCTCCCCCATTTTTTTGGGTTTCTTCTCGTATCCCCATTATCAGGTCTTTTTCAAAATCGAATAGTGTCCTTTTTTCATCATCTAGGGTGATGTAGAGTTTTTTTTCGTTTATTATCTCCCCAGCGACGGTTGAGGTTATGTTAACGGATTCTAATAAGCTTATACATTCTTCTGCACTTTTGGGTTTTGTTGTGAGGACGAAGCCGGCGCCTGGGTATAATCGCAGCCAATCCTCCCATTTGATGCCTTTTTTCTTGGGAATTTTTTCTAGTTGGATGGTTGCGCCAACATTCGATGCCTCTAAGAGCATTCCAAGGGTTCCTAGCGTCCCGGGGTTGCTTATGTCCTTGCCGGCTGTTACTAGTTTTTTTGATGCGATTTCTTCCATGATTTTTATCTGGGCTTTTACAAATTCTGGTTCTTTGTGGCTTGTGGTGTCCCAGTTAAGTGGGAAGCTTGGGTGTTGTCTGCCATCTAGGTCTATGCCTATTATTATCTTATCCCCTGGTTTCGCATCACAGCTTGTTATAACAGCATCCTCAGAGACTAATCCCGTTATTGAAACGTCCAATGCATTATAGGGGGTGTCTGGATGTACGTGGCCGCCTATCATGGGTACTCCGAATTTTTCCACACCGTCCTTTATGCCTTCCAAGACCTTCTGGCAGGTTTCTTTGTCCTTTACTGATAGTACATTAACCATTCCAATGGGTTCCCCGCCCATCGCTGCAATGTCATTGACATTGACTAGTACTGAGCAGTACCCGGCCCAGTATGGGTCTGCTTCCATCAGACGTTCCCAGATGCCATCAGTGGCTATTAGGAGTAGTCTACCGTCCCCGATGCGTATTGCTGATGCATCATCTCCAAAACTAATATATGTTTTACTTGATACCTTGTCAACTTCATTGAGTAGGGATACAACCTCTCTTATGGGTTTTTTCCGTGTTATTCCCTCATAATTTTTCACGGATTCTATTATTGAATTTAGGTTCAATTGCCCACCTCAAAACTTATATTTCTTTTATAAGGTAGTGTACATTCATGTTATTTATAATTTTTAAGATCTTTTTTTTAAAATTTTCTATCTTCTCTATTTCAATTGTATACTTTTTCTTGAAGATTTCATTGAAGATTTTGCGGCCTATTATATCATCCCATCCCTTTTCGAATTCTATTATCATGGACCCTTTTGTTTTGAAGCCTTTCTCCACTACTTTGTCAATGTCCCCGTCTGTGATCCCAATGATTGGCACGTCAAACCTATAGAGTATGTCAGCCGCTACAAGGCTTGTGTCATCCCCTACTGTGACAACCAAGTCAGAGCCTTTTAGGGTGTAAATGTCCTCCGCGGCATGATCTAGGAACGCTACTTTAAACTTCTTTTTGGGTTTTCTTGTCTTCACTTTCCTTGGTTTAATCTTATCAGATCTTCTGAGGAGTCCTGTTTTGACTATGGCCTTGTCAAGGTCTACTGGTCCCAGTTTTTCCACTCCATGTTTTTTCAGTTGCCCNCCGATGATCTCTTTTATTATCCTATCCTCAGCGACTAATATGACATTGTTTGAGGTTGCTTTGCCTATTACTATACCATTTACGAAGATGTTCTCATCCTTGGATACCCCTATTATTCTCCGGTATACTCGCCCATCAGAGGGTCTATTATGCTCGTCTATATGCATTTCTTTCATTATATTTTCTGTTTTGACTAGTTGGAGGCCTAATTTGTCTGCGATTTCCTTTGCAAGTCTTTTGGCCGACTTGTGCCAGGGGATTACTGTACCGTCTTTTTCACCGGGTCTTTCGATTTGTATGAATTTTGGTTTTGTTTTTGTTTTCATGAAGACTTTGTAGCCGAATCCATGGCCTGTAACCTTTGATTTTCCATAGTTTAGTAGGAAGATTATGTCGTGGCCTTCTTTTGCGAGTTTGTCTATTGATTGACTTGGGAGTCTTTTTTTGGAAATGTCGATTAGGTTTTCTAGGTGGGCGTCGTAGACTGCTGTTCTCCCCATTGTACCGCCGAGGAGTGCTTTGATTTTCCCATATTCTTTTAAGAGTTTTATTATTTTGAGGGCGTATCCTGAGTCTACAATCTGTGGGCCGTGGACTACTACACCGATTTTCATGGGTTATCATTTCCTTTTCTTTTTCATGATCTTGGAGCCACAGATTTCACAGTGTGTTGATGGGTAGTTGTGGGGATATCTTTTTTTGCATCCTATACAGATTTTTTCCCATTGGTATATTTCATTTATGCCCTCTGTTATGATTGCCTTGAATGGCACTTTTATTATTTTCATGATGTTTTGGATGGAGTAATCGTCTGTGATCATCATCACTTTTTTTTGTTCGTTTTTTAATTGTAGTGTTAATGCTATGATTTTTTTGTCTATCTTTGACAATCTTAGAATGTCACCGGATCTTTCAGCGAGCTTTTCAGTTTTTTCAATGTATTCTTTTTTGGGGTTGATTATTTTGAGGTTGCCATCCTCTAGTGATTTTTCGAAGAGTATCCTCGATTTTAGGTCTTTTAGTTCTTCTGTAACCTCTGGTATTGTATAATTTTTTTCATCGGATGGGGTGTACCCTCCAATGAATGTAGAAGAATCCAGTATTTTATGATATTCTTCTAGTTCCATCTTTTCACACCATATTGGATCCCTATTCTTGGATTGGGGGTTCTATGATCATCCTATTATTGTATGGTACCATTATATTCTTTTTATTAGATCTGGCGAAAGGTTTTAAATGCTTGAAAACATATACTTAGAACGGGTAGGGTTTGGGACATTCAAACTTATTTTGGTCGTCCAACTTGGAATCGAAGCCGCCTCCAATCCAAAGAAAAACCCTACCCCCACCATTTTAAGGTAACTATAATATATTATCTCTTTGATAAAGGGGTTTTAGGTATGAAGAGTAGAACTATGGAAGAGCATAGGAAAACGGCACCCTCCATGATAAAATGTGCTATAATAACCCTAAGTGACTCCCAGGCACGTGAACATGGAACAGTTGAAAGACCCCCATCTACTGACATTTCAGGCCGGTTACTCTATGAAAATTTAAAGGAGAAGTATCAGGTTATGGAATACAAGCTTATAGGTGATGATCCAGAAAGTCTTATAGCAGCGGTGAATGAGATGATCCGCCAGGGTGCTATGGTCATATTCACAACTGGTGGTACAGGGATTGGGAAAAGGGATATTACCATTGAAACTTTAAGGGGATTATTCGAAAAGGAATTGGAAGGTTTTGGGGAGATCTTCAGATATGAGTCCTATAAGGAGTTAGGGGCTGGTGTTATTATGACAAGGGCCACTGCAGGCATATACAAGGATTCTCTTATCATAGCCCTCCCAGGTTCTCCTAATGCCGTTAAGATGGGGTTAGGTATTATCCTAGAGGAGCTTGGACATATTATCAAACATGTGAGGGAACACCCAAACCATTAAGTTTATATATGAGAACCCTTAGAGGTAGGAAATGCAACTTCACCCCCCCAAAAAAAGACTATTTTTTATTCCATAGAAGGTGGCTTCCAAAAAATAGTGAGAGAGTTTCCAGCTCCCCTCACCATCTAATTTGTTTTCACCCTAACATATTTATTAGAATAAAAACTCAAACCATATTATATAAAAACCCTTGTAGCATATTATTCAAGAAGTGGGAACACTCGTAAAGTCGCGAAGAGGATTGCTTCAACACTCAAATGTGACATCGAAGAAATACATAGCAAACAAGACTTTTCAGGCCTATTGGACTTCTGAGGCTAGGCTATCATGCTCTAATGAAAAAAGAGGCCATGATAAAAGCCTATGAAAAGGATCCTAGAGATTACCTATATGGGCTGCTAGATCATCACTCCCCATCATCACATATTTAAAAGAGAACAAAGAAAAGTTCAAAAAAAGTCGCCTTTTTCTGCACATATACTGGTTCAGGATTTGAAGATACAATAAAGGTCATGAAAGAAATAACAGGAAAAGAACCAGTAGCCACTCTAGATGTTACCGGCTCAGAGATAAAAGGCAAATTTTCATGAAAGATGTGAAGGCGGGAGATTAGAGCGAGTCTATATCCTCAAAGTAGGGTTTTATGTCGATGACATAGGAGCCGTCAACAGCATCTAAACCATTCACAGTAAGATCACAATCCTCCACCTTCTTCAATTCAACAAGACATAAACCTATGGGATTAGGCCTTGAAGGCGCCCTTGTTGAAAAAACACCCCCTTTTTCTCCCACCACCCCTTGGAACGACCTTGAGAAGGTTACGCTCAGCCTTATCCATCCAATAAAGGATGAAATAATATTTATATTTCATGATACCATCTAATGCTTCCTGAAATTCTGGGAAGATATGGATTACACTGTCTTTTTTTGAATAAACGCCCTGAGGCGGTGCCTCTGAAACATTTTTATAAGGGGATTTAATAATACCCACAGGCTTCAAAATTATTTTCATATAAACTCCACCCAAGCACATGCTAAACATAAATTATATGACATATCTATATCAATA
>JGI26787J52750_100005_pt1 | contig 29820 bp, 29 predicted proteins | sample WilGeyfunne61714_FD_52750 | JGI IMG/M metagenome (IMG submission 52750)
CACCCCCCCCTTTAATTTCAATCCCTCCTTCCGGAGAAAAAGGCCAGCAGCCTGAGCACAAAGAGGAAGAGGTTCACCAGATCCAGATACAGGTTCAACACTGCATAGGGCATCTCTTCCGGAGCCACCCCCTGCCGGTACTGGGACACATCATATAAAATCCAGCCGCTGAAGATCAAAACCCCTCCTGCACCATATAAAAAATCCACCAGGGAATTCAGTTTTATAAAGAGGCTGGCCACGGCCAGGACTACGAGCCCCAAGGTGGCGGCAAAAAGAAATCCTCCCAGAAAGCTAAAATCCCTCTCGGTGCTCCGGGCATAAAAGGCCAGAGAGCCGAAGATCACCGCAGTGGCCAGAAAAGCCGCTGCCAGAAGGTTGGCTCCCAGGATAGAGGCGTAATACTTCACCACGGGATAGAGGGTGGCTCCAGAAACGGCGGTAAAGGTATATAGAGAAAACCCACCCCGATGAACCTTTTGCTCATCCGGATTATAACTGCAGCCACGATCATGCCCAATTCCACCAGGATCAGGGGGAAAATCCACTCCACGGGTATATAGAGGGCGGCCAGGATTGCTCCCAGAAGGGAGAAGACCAGGGAAAGGATGTGGCTTAGGCTCCCCCTGCCCTGGGTTGCCACATAGGTGTTATCTATACACATCCTCTCCTCACTTTTTGGTTTTTAAATATCTATCCCTTTCGCTGTAAATGCACCCACAATACTTCTGCCGGTAGAGTTCCAGCTGCCGGGAAAGTTCCACCCCCTCCCTGTATCCCTCCCGGAAATCTCTATAGTAAAAATTAACTCCATACTCTTTTTCCAGATTATAGCCTATATCTTTTATGCTGTCATGTTGCTGATAGGGGCTCACCAGCAGGGTGGTGGAAAAATAGGCATAGCCCCTTTCTCTGGCCTCCAGAGCCGTCCTGGCCATCCTCATGAAATAACATACAGGGCAGCGGTGGTTTTCCCGGAAAACCACCTGGCGGAGGAAGCCCTCCAAGTCATAATGATCCTGATAGATCACCTCCAAGCCTATCCGGTGGGCGTATTCCTTCAGGGAGTTTAGCCTGTTCCTGTACTCGGTATAGGGGTGTATATTGGGGTTATACCAGAAACCGGTAATATGCCATCCCTCTTCCTGGAGCACCTTTAAAGGGTANAGGAGGCAGGGGGCACAACATATATGAAAGAGCATCCTTTTCTCCATTCCCGCACCTCCTTAAGCTCAGCCTTCTAAGCGATAGCCCACCCCGGGTTCGGTTATTATATATCGAGGCCTGGCTGGGTCAGGCTCCAGCTTGCGCCTCAATTGCCCGATATATACCCTGAGGTAATGGATCTCTTCCTGGCATTCTGGCCCCCACACGCTGCGGAGCAGTTGGCGATGGGTGAGGACCTTGCCCGCATTGAGGGCCAGATGTTTCAGGAGCTCGTATTCAGTCGGGGTGAGCTTGATCTCCCTATCCCCCATCTTCACCTGCCTCCGGGCCATATCGATGGTCAGGTTGCCCACTTTGACCACCGGGGTATTCGAAGATTTGGAGGCATGTCTCAGGGCGGCCCGCATCCGGGCCAAAAGTTCCCCCATGCCGAAAGGTTTTACCACATAATCGTCGGCCCCGCCATCCAAGGCCTTGATTTTATCCCCCTCCTGTTCCCTCACCGAAAGGACGATAATGGGGGCTGCTGTCCATTCCCTCAGCCTTTTGATGACCTCGAGGCCGTCCATATCCGGCAGCCCCAGATCGAGGATTATGATATCAGGGCGAAAAAAGGCTGCCGCTTCTAAGCCCTGGAGTCCGGTGGCAGCCTGCTGCACCTGGTAACCGTGGGCTTCCAGGGCCACCTTCAAGAGCCTTCTTATGGGGGCCTCGTCATCTATCACCAGCACCCTCGGGGAGGTCAATCGTCTCCTCACCCCCTTCTTCCCGCATAAGGCTGGGGGGAACAGAGGGCAAGGGCAGGGTGAAGGTTATCCGGGTGCCTCCTTCAGGTCGGTTTTGGGCCCAAATCCTTCCTCCATGGGCCTCTATTATACCCTTGCAGATGGAGAGGCCCAGACCGGTGCCTGGCACATGGCTGTTGCTCCCCAAGCGGTAAAACTTTTCAAAGATCTTATCCTCTTCTCCAGGCGGTATGCCCGGTCCCTGGTCGGCCACGCTCACCTCCAGCTCCCTTTCCCCCTTCTTCACTTCGATCTCGATCTTGCTGCCCACAGGGGAATATTTGGCAGCGTTGTCCAGGAGATTGAGCATCACCTGCTCCATAAGGCTGAAATCGGCCTTCACCAGGGGGAGATCCGGGGGGATGCGGACCTCTACGGTGTGCTCCTGGAGAACCTCCTTGAGGTTCCTCAAGGCAACACCCACCACATCCTCCATATCACACCACTCCAGCTTCAAAGGCAGGATTCCGCTCTCCAGGCGGGCCATATCCAGGAGGTTGCCCACCAGCCGGTTGAGGCGCTTGGCCGCCTCTTTTATGGTGAGCAAAAGGGCCCTCCTGGCCTTGGCATCATAGACATCCTCCCCTTCCAGGAGGCCGGTGACGGCGGCGGTGATGGAGGAGAGGGGGGTGCGCAGGTCATGGGAAACGGAATTCAACAGGGCTGTGCGCAGCTTTTCCGAAGCGGAAAGGTACTTGACCTTGTGGGCCTCTTCCGCCAGCTGCTGGCTCAATATGGCCATGGCCGCCAGATTGGCAAGGGCCTCCAGAAGATGTTTCTGTTCCGGATCCAGCCTCCGCCCCTGAAACTTCGCCCCTAGAACTGCCAGGGTCTTTCCTTCGGCCTTTAAAGGCAGGTAAAAACCTTCTGCCCCTGCCAAGGTATCCGTCCCTTTGCCCGCAGGATGGCCGTGGGTGAATACCCAGGCAGCCACGGTATACTCGTTATTGTTCCACCATTTTCCTATTATGGAAGGGTACATGGCCCTCAGGCGCAACTCCCCCGTCTCATCGGGCATCAGCAGTACCGATTCTCCCTCCACCGTCTCGGCAGCGGTCTCCGCGATGGCCCTGATCAAGCTGCCCATATCCGCTGCCACCGCCATCTTGCGGCTAAAGGCATAGAGGGCTGCAGTGTGCCTCTCCCTCCTGCTGGCGTTCTCCGCTTGGGCCTTTAACCTGGTGGCCATGTTCCCCGTGATGAAGGCCATCCCCAGGAACACCAAAAAGCTTATAAAGTAACNCAAATCCAGGACGGTGAAGCTGAAGGTGGGCTCCACGAAGAAAAANTCAAAGGCCAGAATGCTCAAAACCGCGGCGAACAGGGAGGGCCCCAGGCCGAACTTCAGGGCGCTGAAGAGCACAGGCAGGAGATAGAGGAGGTGGATATTGGTCAGATCGAAGAAGGGCTGGAGGATTTTATTGAGCACCGTCACCGCCACCACAGAGGCGGCTGCCCCCCCATAGGGCCAGGACAGGGTTGGGGGAGACGGGATCTTGGCCTTCTTCTCCTCCTTGGGCGGCACCTTGCCTGGTATAACGTGCACGCTTATACCTTCGCTGTTTTTGACGATTTTGTCCACCAGGGAACCCTGAAAAAACTCCTTCCAGCGGGTTTTGTGAAGGGGCTTGCCTATCACTATCTGGGTGACGTTCTTCCTCCTGGCTAAAGCCAGGATCTCCTCGGCCACGTCTTTACCGCTCAAGGTGATCACTTCAGCCCCCAGTTCCTCTGCCAGCCTCAAGTTGCGGGCCAGCTGTTCCTTCTCCCTTTCGTCCCCGGGAAACTGATCCGGCACCTCCACATGTACCGCCAGCCACTCCGCCTTCAAAGCCGCAGCCATACGCCTGGCTGCCCGGATGACCTGGGCGGAGAAAGGGCTGGCGCTTATACAGGCCATAACCTTCTCCGCTGCTGGCCAGGGTCCGGGAATGCCATGGGCCCGCATATAGCGGCCCAGTTCCCCCTCCACCTTCATGGCGGCATAGCGGAGGGCCATTTCCCGGAGGGCGCTCAGGTTTCCCAGGCGGAAGAACCTCTGCATGGCCCTTTCCGCCTGGGGAGGTATATACACCTTGCCCTCCTTCAGCCTCTCTATAAGATCTTCGGGGGGCAGATCTATAAGTTGGATTTGATCCGCTTCCTCCAGCAGCCGATCGGGAACCGTCTCCTGAACCTTTACTCCGGTTATCTGGGCCACAATATCGTTGAGGCTCTCGATGTGCTGGATATTCAAAGTGGCATATACGCTTATCCCCGCCTGCAGGAGTTCTTCCACGTCTTGATAGCGCTTGGCATGGCGGGAGCCCGGTATGTTGGTATGGGCCAATTCATCCACCAACACCAGCTGGGGGCGACGGGCCAGGATGGCATCCAGGTCCATCTCTTTGAATACTTTGCCCTTGTAAACTATCTCCTTAGGTGGGATGACCGGCAGCCCCTTCACCAAGGCCTCGGTCTCGGGCCTCCCGTGGGTCTCCACCCAGCCTATTACCACGTCCACCCCTTCTGCCAGCCGTTCATGGGCCGCCTCCAGCATGGCATAGGTCTTACCCACTCCCGCCGCAGCCCCTAAAAATATGGTGAGCTTGCCCTTCTCTTCTGCTTTGACCTCGGCCAACAGCTCTTCAGGATCGGGGCGAAGATCCTCCCCTTCCCTCTCCATCATAAACAACACCTGCCCTAGGAATTCAGAGGCAGGGGATCCCCTGCCTCTATGGGGTGAGCTGATCCAGCTCTAAATTTAATTTTAGCACATTCACCCGGGGTTCCCCCAGTATGCCGAACTGCCGGGGTATGATGTTTTTGTCCACCAGCTCCTTCACCTTTTCTTCCGGAAGGTTGCGGGCCTTAGCCACCCTGGGCACCTGGAGGTAGGCAGCCGCCACTGAGATGTGGGGATCCAGGCCGCTGCCAGAAGCGGTGACCAGATCGCTGGGAACCGGAGCGTCTGGGGGCAACCCGTTCAGCTCCCGCACCTTTTCTGCCCGCCGGGCCACCTTGTCTATGAGCTCTTTGTTGGTGGGGCCCAGATTGGATCCTCCGGAATCGGCGGCGTCATACCCTTCCCCTGCTTCCGAGGGCCTGCCGTGGAAATACCNGGGGCTGGTGAAGGACTGGCCTATCAAAAGGGAACCCACGGGCTGCCCATCCCTGTACACAAGGGATCCATTGGCTTGATGGGGAAAAAGCAGTTGGGCCAGTCCGGTGAAGGCCAGAGGATAGATCAAGCCGGTGAGAACTGTCATGACCAGGAGCATAAGAGTAGCGGTGATGATCCTCTTGATCATATTTTCTCCCCCCCGCAGTTTTTTAGGCTAAACCCAGAGCCACCAGAACCATGTCTATCAGCTTTATCCCTATAAAGGGAGCTATCAGACCCCCCACCCCGTAAATCAAGAGGTTTTTCCTCAGTATGGCGCTGGCCCCTATGGGTTCGTAAGGGACCCCCCGCAAGGCCAGGGGTATCAGGGCCACTATTATCAGGGCATTGAATATAACCGCCGAGAGGATGGCGCTCTGGGGGGTGGCCAGGTGCATGATGTTCAGGGCCGCCAGTTCAGGATAGGCAACGGTAAACATGGCGGGGATTATGGCAAAATACTTGGCCACGTCGTTGGCTATGCTGAAGGTGGTCAGGGCACCCCTGGTCATTAGCAGTTGCTTGCCTATCTCCACGATCTCTATAAGCTTAGTGGGGTTGCTCTCCAGATCCACCATATTGCCAGCTTCCCGGGCAGCCTGGGTGCCGCTTCCCATGGCCACCCCCACATCGGCCTGGGCCAGGGCTGGAGCATCGTTGGTCCCGTCTCCGGTCATGGCCACCAGGTGCCCCTGGGCCTGGTATTCCTTGATCAGTTTTAGCTTGGCCTCAGGGGTGGCTTCAGCCAGAAAGCTGTCTACCCCCGCTTCGGCAGCTATGGCGGCCGCGGTGAGCGGGTTATCCCCGGTAATCATGATGGTCTTTATGCCCATGCGCCTCAATTGGGCAAAGCGCTCCTTTATGCCCCCTTTGATTATATCCTTTAGGTGGATCACCCCCAGAACCCGGGGGCCGTCGGCCACCACCAGAGGGGTCCCTCCCCTTCTGGCCACCTCTTCCACCTTTTGCTTCACCTCCGGGGGCAGGCTGCCGCCGTTCTCCTTGACAAAGGCTTCCACCGCATCGGCAGCCCCTTTCCTTATGCGCCTTCTCTCCACGTCCACCCCGCTCATGCGGGTATGGGCGCTGAAGGGGATAAAAGTGGCGTTGAGGCTGCCCAGATCCCTTTCCCTCAGGTTATACTTCCTTTTGGCCAGCACCACTATGCTGCGGCCTTCAGGGGTTTCATCAGCCAGGGAGGAGAGCTGGGCCGCGTCGGCCAGCTCTTCTTCCGTGACCCCAGGGGCAGGAATGAACTCGGTGGCCATGCGATTTCCTAAAGTTATGGTGCCGGTCTTATCCAGAAGCAGGACGTCCACATCCCCCGCGGCCTCCACCGCCCTGCCGGACATGGCCAGCACATTCCGGCGCAGCAGCCTATCCATACCCGCTATCCCTATGGCGGAGAGCAGGCCCCCGATGGTGGTGGGTATGAGGCAGACCAGGAGGGCGATGAGCACCGGCACCGAGACCACCACCCCTGAGTACATGGCAAAGGGCTCGAGGGTTACCACCGCCAAGAGGAAGATGAGGGTGAGGCCTACCAGCAGTATGGTCAGGGCTATCTCATTGGGGGTTTTCTGCCGTCTAGCCCCCTCCACCAGGCTTATCATACGGTCTAGAAAGGTTTCCCCGGGATTGGCGGTAATGCGCACTTTTATCCAGTCGGATAGGACCCTGGTTCCTCCGGTAACCGCGCTCCTATCTCCCCCGGATTCCCTTATCACCGGAGCCGACTCCCCGGTCACCGCGCTTTCATCCACCGAAGCTATGCCCTCTATGACTTCGCCGTCGCCGGGGATGATGTCGCCCGCCTCCACCAGCACTATATCGTCTTTCCTCAACTGGGAAGCAGGCACAGTTACTATCTTTCCGTTCACTATCTTTTTGGCCATGGTCTCGCTACGGGTACGACGCAGGCTCTCTGCCTGGGCTTTACCCCGGCNCTCGGCCATGGCCTCGGCGAAATTGGCGAAGAGCACGGTGAGCCACAGCCACAGGGCCAGCTGTATGTTCAGGGCCATATGGGTAAAGATGCCGGCCAAGGCATCCCTTATGATGAAGNCGGTGGTTAAAAAGGCCCCCACAGCCACCACAAACATTACGGGATTTTTGACNTGGACCCGGGGATCCAGCTTTAAAAAGGCATCCTTTATAGCCCTGAAGATCAATTCTCGAGTGTAGATGTCCTTAACTGTGCGCCTGTCCATTCGGCTCCCCTCCTAAAAGACCTTACCGGCTATCATCAAGTAATGTTCCACGATGGGGCCCAAAGCCAGAACCGGGAAAAAGGTCAAAGCTCCCACTATGATGATGACCGCCACCAGCAAATTGGTAAAAAGCAGACCGGTGGTGGGAAAAGTGCCGGGACTGGGGGGAATGTACTTTTTCCGGGCCAGGCTGCCTGCTATGGCGAATACGGGCAAGAGGACCCCAAAACGGCCTATAAGCATGGCCCATCCTACACCCAGGTTGTAAAAAAGGGTGTTGGAATTCAATCCAGCAAAGGCGCTGCCGTTATTGGCAGTACCCGCGTCAAAGGCGTAGAGCATCTCGCTGAGCCCATGGGGCCCGGGATTCAGAATAGAAGAGGTGCCTGCCGGGGTGACGGCAGCTATGGCCGTGCCGATGAGGATAGAGGCGGCAGGTATCAAGACAGCCAGCACCGCCATCTTCATCTCAAAGGCCTCTATCTTTTTGCCCAGGTATTCAGGGGTTCGGCCCACCATGAGCCCAGCTATGAAGACGGTAAGGATAACATATACCAGAATCCCATAGAGGCCGGCGCCGGCGCCTCCGAAGGCCACCGAGAGCATCATCAGGAAGATAGGAACCAGCCCACCCAGAGGGGTCAGGCTGTCGTGCATGTTGTTGACCCCTCCGCACCCCACCGCGGTGGTGACGGTGGTGAAGAGGGCCGAATTGGCGATGCCGAACCTAACCTCTTTGCCCTCCATGGCCGTGGGATGATCCACCCCCAAACCCCTTATTATGGGGTTGCCGTAGTATTCGCTGCCGTAGCAGACCGCCAGGGAAAAGACGAAAATCAGCAGCATGGCCAGCAGGATGGCCCTCCCCTGGCGCCTGTCACCCACCATCTCCCCAAAAGTGAACACCAGGGCAACCGGGATAATCTGTATGGCCAGCATCTCCAAAAAATTGGTCAACGGGGTGGGGTTTTCAAAGGGATGGGAAGAATTAGCACCAAAAAAGCCTCCACCGTTGGTACCCAGGAGTTTTATGGCTTCCTGGGAGGCCACCGGCCCCATGGCTATAGTCTGAGTCCCCCCCTCCAGGGTCCTCACCGTAAGATAGGAGCTGAGGTTCTGGATAACCCCTTGGTGTACAAAGATCAAAGCCCACAGCAAGGAAAGGGGCAGCAAAACCCACAAGGTGCTGCGGGTGAGGTCCACCCAAAAATTGCCTATGGTGTTGGCGTTGCGCCTTATCAGCCCCCGGATGAGGGCCAGAGCCCCGGCAATGCCGGAAGCGGCGGAGAGGAAGTTTTGAACCGTAAGGCCCACCATCTGGGTGAAATAGCTCATCGTTGTCTCCCCGCTGTAGGCCTGCCAGTTGGTGTTGGTCATAAAGCTNGAGGCGGTGTTGAAGGCCAGATCTGGAGGAACTGCCCCAAAATGTTGAGGGTTGAAGGGCAAAAAGCCTTGCCAGCGCTGGATCAGGTACAGAAGGACCATGCCCAAAATGTTGAAGATGCTCCATACGAAAGCGTATTCCTTCCAGTTCATCTCCCGGTGGGCCTCCACCCCGGTGAGCCTATAAAGGAGCCGCTCCAGGGGTACCATCACCGGATCTAAAAAGGTCTTTTCCCCGGTAAACACCTTGGCCATATACCTGCCCAAGAGCCATCCTGTAAAAAGGAGCACCAGGATATAGAGGCTGAACTGAAGGATATCCCATGTCATGATCTGAGGCCCCCTTATTTAAAGATAACCTTAAAGCTCTTCTGCTTTAAAAAGGGCGTACAGCAAGTAAATTGTCAAAGCCAAAGCCACCAGGGCTCCCAAGATGAGCTCTCCCATAATCTTCCCCCCCCTGGCCAGATCTTTAACCTCGGGTTCCTGCTTTAAATTCTCCCCGCTTTCCAGTTTCTCCTCCCCCCCTTATTTATCCATGGCAAAACCGGTTTTCATTTTAACATCCCGGTCCATAAAAAAAATATAAAAAATCGGGGGGAACAGGGTAAAAAAGGCATAAAAACCCCGTGGAAGAACCCCTTCGATGTGGCAGAGCCCAGCCCCAGCTGTTAAAAACCCTAGAAGACCTTGCCGGCCATCATGAGAAAATGCTCCACAATGGGCCCCAAAGCCAAAACCGGGAAGAAGATCAGAGCCCCAACTATCAACACCACCGCCACCAGGAGCACGGTGAAAAGTATACCTGTGGTGGGAAGGTCCCTGGGCCTGAAGGCGCAGATCTCTTTCTCGCCAAACTACCCCCGATGGCCAGGGCAGGGAGAAGCACGCCGAAGCGGGCCAACAGCATTGCCGCCCCCAGAGTCAGATTATAAAAAGGGGTATCTGCTTCCAGACCGGCGAAGGCGCTGCCGTTGTTGGCGGCAGCAGAAGTGAAGGCATAGAGCATCTCGCTGAGCCCATGGGGTCCGGGGTTCAGAATGGAGGAAACTCCAGCGGGGGTTATGGCAGCCGCAGCTGTGCCCACCAGAATGCAGGCAGTAGGGATGAGTACCGCCAGCACCGCCATCTTCATCTCAAAGGCCTCGATCTTTTTGCCCAGGTATTCAGGGGTTCGGCCCACCATGAGCCCGGCTATGAATACGTCAAAAGGGCAAAGACGATCATGCCGTAGAGCCCCGCCCTCACACCCCCAAACACCACCTGGAGCATCATCTGGAAAATCAGTATCAACCCGCTCAAGGGGGTGCGGCTGTCGTGCATGTTATTGACCGTACCGCAGGTGGCAGCAGTCATAACCGTGGAAAAAAGGGTGGAGTTGGCGATACCCAGCCTCAGCTCCTTTCCCTCCATAGCTGTAGGCGCTTCCACACCTAAAGCCTTTACCAAGGGATTGCCGTAGTATTCTGCCCCATACCCCATTGCCAAAGCCAGCATAAACAATAACAGCATAGCCGCCAGGAGAGGCCATGCCTGACGCCTGTTACCCACCATCTCCCCGAAGGTGAAGACCAAAGCAGCGGGTACAATAATTATGGACACCATCTCCAGAAAGTTGCTCAAAGGTGTGGGATTCTGAAAGGGATGGGCGGAGTTGGCAACGAATACTCCGCCCCCGTTGGTGCCCAGGAAAGTGATGATGTCGTGGGAAGCCGCTGGTCCCATGGCTATGGTCTGAGCCCCCCTTCCAGGGTTCTCACCGTAAGATAAGGGCTGAAGTTCTGAATGACCCCCTGCTGCACCAACAGGAGCCCGCCCATTAAAGATTAGGGGTGAAAAGAGCCAGAGGACGCTGCGGGTGAGGTCCACCCAGAAATTGCCCAATGTGTCGGCCTCCTGCCTGACCAGACCCCTGATGAGGGCCATAGCCCCGGCAATCCCGGTGGCGGCGGACAGGAAATTCTGAACCGTAAGGCCGGTTATGCGGGAAAAATAACTTATAGCCTTCTCACCGCTGTAGGCCTGCCAATCGGTATTGGTCATAAAGCTCACGGCAGTATTGAAGGCCAGATCCGGCGTTAAGGGGCCCAACCCCTGGGGGTTTAAGGGCAACAGGTGCTGTAATCTCAGGAGGGCGTACAGGAACACCGCCCCTAGAAAATTGAACAGAAGGAGACACAAACCATATTCCTTCCATCCCATTTCCCGGTGAGGGTCTACCCCAGTAATCTTGTAAATACACCTTTCTAAAGGCAGAAAAAAGAAATCTGCAGGAGTCTTTTCTCCCTTAAAGACCTTAGCCATATATTTTCCTAGAGGATAAGCCAAGATCAAAACAACAAAGAGGAAGAGCATAAACTCAAAGATATCCGCCCTTACATCTCCACCCATCCCTATACCCCCTTAAAACCCCATGGATGAGTTTTGAAATATTGTAGGCCATAAAACCTAAAAAGGGGATAAAAAGGCCGGGCGCTAAAGTAAAAAATATAAACTAAAAATAAAAGACCAGCGGATAACGCTGGTCTTTTAGCGGCCTTTTTTAATCGAGGTGAAAAGGGGTTGGCGGCTGGCCCCCACGTCCTGACCCACCACCCGGCCCAAACTTTTAAGCTTTTCCTGCCAATATCTATAGGGATCCTTCTCCGGGTCAGCCTGGCCCTTCCCCGGGTAAATCTCGTAGTGAACCCGCAGGGATAGGGGGGTGATATCGGGCATCACCACGTTGGCCCCGCAGAGCAGAGCTGCCTCCCGCCCCCCCCTGCTGGCCACCGCCGTGGCGGTGGTGGCGGGGAGATTGGCTCCCGGAAGGATCAGCCTGGTCAAGGCCAGCACTTTGAGGGCCAGGAGGGGGGAACCAGGGGGAGCCTGAGCTAGGGGGGTGTCCGGGTGAGGGATAAAGGGCCCTATTCCCGCCATTTCCGGCTGAAGTTCCTGCATAAAGAGCAGGTCTTCCACCAGGCTCTCCAGGGTTTGGCCCGGCAACCCCACTATACAGCCCGCTCCTGTCTCATATCCCAATTCCTTTAACCACCAGAGACATCGCTGCCTCTTTTCCATGGTGGTATCGGGCTTCATCTGGGCAAAGAGCAGGGGATCTGCCGTCTCATGCCTGAGCAGGTAGCGGTCAGCCCCTGCCTCTTTGAGGAGCAGGTAATCCCTGTATTCCAGTTCCCCCACCGAAAGGGTGACCGCCACGCCCCAGGATTTTATCTCTTTTATCACCCCTGCCAGCCGGCGGGGGGACCACCAGGGATCTTCCCCCGACTGCAGCACCACTGTCCTGAACCCCAGCTCCACGGCGCGACGGGCGGCTGCCAGCAGTTCCTCCTCCTGCATGCGGTAGCGCACCAGACGGGTATTGTCCCTCCGCAAACCGCAGTAAAGACAATTATTCTTGCATATATTCGAAAATTCTATTATGGCCCGCAGGTGCACCACCGGACCGAAAACCGATTCCCTCACCCGATCGGCAGCCAAGAAGAGGACTTCTTCCAGGCCCTCTTCTTTCAGGAGAAACATCAGCTCCTCCCGGCTCCAGGGGCGGCCCGCTAGGGATTTGTCCACCAGATAAGCCACATCTACATTCTTCATTGGGCCCTCTTTTCACCCTTCATGAAGTATTCCACTATCTCCTGTAGGGCCCTTACCAAGGCCTCCCTTTTCTCCTTGGCTAGAGATTCGCTTCCCTCCAGGAAGGCATAATAACCATGGCCTATATTCACCTTCAAAGGGGGCAGGTATATCTCCTGGCCGAAGCCGGTAAGGTGATGAAGACGGCGGCCTATGGATCGGGCAAAATAGACTTTGGGGAGGCCGAGGAGCCTACAGGCCCCTTCGGCCGCCACCTGGAGAGCCCGGAAAAGATCCTTTTCTTTAAGGGCTTCCTGCAGGATGAGCTCCGTCTCCGGGTATCTACACGTAGAGGTCACGCTCACCAGCCTCCATCCTGGCCAGATATTCCCTCACCTTCCGGGCCAGCACCGGCTGCCACTGCTCCACCTGCTGGAGGTAGTTCTCTATAACGCTCTCCCCCATCTCCCGGGTCCGGGGCGAGGCGTAATCCAGGAGGTATTCCTTGAAGGTGAGGATGGCATTGGGTACGCAGAAGTTTTTCACCAACCCTTTTTTGGCGAACTCCATAAAGTGGCATCCTGTCCTGCCGGCCCTATAACCTGCTGTACAGAAGGAGGGTATATAGCCGTCCTGGCACAGATCATAGATGAATTCGTCCAGGCTGCGGGTATCGTTGATTATAAACTGCTGCCGATCCCATATGGTCTCCTTTTCCATCTCCTTGTAGCCGCCCACTGCTATACGGGAACCGGCATCGGTCTGGGAAACCCCCAGCCTTATCAATTCCCTCCGCAGCTCGGGCCTTTCCCGGGCGGTGAGGATCAGCCCGGTGTAGGGCACGGCGCAGCGCAGGATGGCGATAATACGCTTTAATTCTTCATCTTTAACCAGGTAGGGAGACCTGGTGGTAAAGGGGGTGTTCAAGGCCGGCTCCAGCCTGGGGAAGGATATGGTATGGGGTCCCACCCCGAACTCCCTCTCCATGTCCATGGCATGGTACAGCAACCCCAAAACTTCAAAGCGCCAATCGAAAAGCCCAAAGAGGACCCCTATGGCCACGTTGTCTATGCCCGCCTCATAAGCCCGGTGCAGGGCAAAGAGCCTCCATTTGTAAGAATGCTTCAAGGTCCCCTTGGGGTGGAGGCGGCGGTAGGTGTCTTGATGATAGGTCTCCTGGAAAATCTGGTAGGTGCCTATGCCCACATCCCGCACTATCTCATACTCTTCTTTAGAGAGGGGGGCGGCGTTCACGTTAGCCCGCCTTATCTCATTCCGCCCTTCCTTGGTGCTGTAGATGGTTTCCAGAGCCCTGCATATATAGTGGACATCGCTGTCGGGATGTTCCCCAAACACCGCCAGGACCCTCTTGTGGCCCACGCTGGTGATGACCCTCACCTCTTCCGCCAACTCCTCCATGGTCAGGGTCCTCTTCTCCACCGCTTCGTTGCTGTGACGGAATCCGCAGTATACGCAATCGTTGACACAGGGGCTGGAGACGTATAGGGGCGCGAAGAGGACTATACGGTTACCGTAAACCTGATTCTTTATCCAAAAAGCGGTATCGAACATCTCCTGTATAAGCTCGTGATTCGGTGGTATTGATCAGGATCCCCGTCTCCTCCGGAGTCAGCCCTTTCAGCTCTTTGGCCTTGGCCAGCACCTCCCTCACCTGGGAAGGCTGGGGATTAGAAGTTTTCTCCAAAATAGACCATATCTGGCCCTCATCGATGAAAACCTGGCGCTTCTCCTCCTCCTCATACCTCCTTATCATTTCCAGCCGGTTTTCCCGCCAAGATAATTCCCTGGCGCTCAAAGCCATTATTATCCCTCCCTTTTATTTGTCCCTGGTGGTGAGAGCAGCTCTTACTTTAACCCCCGGAAGACTCCCCAATTTTCCAGTCATAGCCCCTATCCCGTCCGTGGTACCGTCCACGATGAGGGCTATGACAGATATTCCCCTTTCTCTATAAGGCACGCCTAAGCGGCCCACTATGAGATCTGCGTATTCGCTCAAAATGGCATTGACCTTGGATGCCATCTGCCGGTCCTCTATCACTATGCCCACCACTCCTAGACGGTTCTCCATCCAGTTCACTTCTTATTAAAATCAAAAGGCCTACCAGAGCTTTCCAAAAATCGAGCTCCGATAAGCCTTATACTCCCTTCATGTCTTCCCCCCTCTAGCTCAGGTGACCCCTCGCCATCAGCCGTTTTTTCCCTCCCGTACGGGATACCCCCTACGGTCAGGTACGGTAAAATTGTTCTATCAAAAATAGTTCTCAATGCAAGGGCATAAAAATCCCCTACTCGTCACCGAAGCTTATGCCTATGGCCCGGGCGGTCTTTATAAGGGGGTGATCCAAAGGCACAGTGCGGGGAGGCCCTGCCGCCTCCTCCAGGGGCACATATTTTATCTCATTGCACCTCAGGCATACCATGACCCCGTGGATGCCCTGGATGGCCAGCTCAGCCGCTTTCACCCCATAAGCAGTGGCCAGAATGCGGTCGTAAGAGGAAGGGGAACCTCCCCTCTGGATATGGCCTAAGACCGTAACCCGGGTTTCTATCCCCCCCAGCTGCTCTATGAGATCCCCCACCACCTTGCCGATTCCCCCCAGGCGGATCTTTTCCACGCTGCCCTCCACCAACTTGTGAACAACTAATTCCCCTTTGGGATCCCTCACCCCTTCTGCCACCACTACTATGCTGAAGGGCTTGCCCTCTTCCTTGCGGGCATCGATCTTTTTCAGCACTGCCTCTATGTTCCAGGGTATCTCCGGAATAAGGATGACGTCTGCCCCCCCTGCTACTCCGCTGTAAAGGGCTATCCATCCGGCATAACGCCCCATAACCTCCAGCACCATGACCCGGTGGTGGGATTCGGCAGTGGTGTGGAGCTTATCCAGGGCTTCCACCACTGTCCTCACCGCGGTATCAAAGCCGAAGGTCTGATCCGTAGCCCGAAGATCGTTATCTATGGTCTTGGGTATGCCGACGATCTTCACACCCTTGGCCATAAAATCCCGGGCAGCCGCCAAGGTGCCGTCCCCTCCTATGACCAGCAGAATCTCAATCCCCAGCTCTTCCAGATGGGCCACGGCTTGATCAGAAAGGTCCCTGTAGACTATCTTGTCCCCTTCCCGGACAGGGTAATAGAAGGGGTTGCTCCGGTTGGAGGTGCCCAGGATGGTTCCGCCCCGGGGCAGAAGGCCCGATATGGCCCAGCTATCCAATACGCGATAGCGTTTTTCCACCACCCCGGAATACCCGTCCATAAAACCTATCATCTCGTAGCCGTGGGCATGGGCCACTTTGGTGGCAGCCCGGATCACCGCATTCAGTCCTGGACAGTCTCCTCCTCCGGTGAGAATCCCCAATCTTCTGGCCATAACGATCACCCCCTATGATTTCCTGTTGCGCTTGAGGACCCGGCGCAGGCTCTCCAAGTCGTAAGTGTTGACCACGTTCTGGGGCTCCAGCCAAGCCCGGCGGGCCACGTAGAGGCCATATTCCATATCCCCCAGCCTGGCGGGGTCGTGGGCGTCGGTATTGATGGCCAGGAGCACCCCTTTTTCCTTGGCCTGGCGGGCAGCCACGTCGTTGAGATCCAGCCGGTCGGGGCTGGAGTTGATCTCCAGGATAGTCCCCGTCTCTGCGGCCAAATCCAGAAGGCGCTCCAGGTTCACCGCATAGGGCCGACGCCTGCCCAACATGCGGCCCGTAGGGTGACCTATGATGTCCACATAGGGATGCCGCATGGCCGACTCCAACCTGGCCATAAGGCTCTCTTCCCCTTGCTTGAAACCGCTGTGGATGGAAGCTATAACCAGATCGAATTCTTTGAGAACTTCGTCCTCATAATCCAACCTGCCGTCCGGGAGGATGTCCACCTCTATGCCTGCCAGGATGGTAATGCCCTCCAATTCCTGGTTTAAACGGCAGATTTCTTCCCTCTGGCGGGCTATATCCTCCACCTTCAGACCCCCAGCTATTACCAGGGAGCGGGAATGGTCGGTTATGGCTATATATTCATATCCCCTGGCCCGGGCCGCTTCCGCCAGGGCCCGGATGGAGGCGGTGCCGTCGCTGTAATTGCTGTGCATGTGTAGATCTCCCCGGATATCCCCCCTCTCCACCAGGCGGGGCAACCTCCCCTCCAGGGCTGCTTCCAGTTCCCCCCTATCTTCCCTCAGTTCTGGCGGTATATAGGGCAGACCTAGGGCTTGGTAATAAAAGGCTTCCCCTTCTGGATTGAGTTTATCGGCAGGAACACCCCTTTCCTCCACTTCCTCGGCTGGAAGCGATATGCCCAGTTCTTCCATGACCTCCCTCTCCGCTTGCAGCCACCTGTCGGTGCACAGACCCAAGGAGCTGACCCTTTTACCCTGAGACAGGGCCAGCTGGAGGAAGCGCTTCCTATGGGCTTTAGAGCCGGTGGAATAGAAAAGGGCGGGCAGGAAATCCTCTGGAGGGACCGATATTATCTCCACCACGGTGCCGATCATGGTTTGCAAGGCCATACGTCCAGAAGAGATCTCGGCAATCCCTTTGACTTGGGGATGCTTGGATATAACCTCCTGGATCTGATGGAGGGAGCCCTCCCAGACCACCACTATATCCACGTCCCCCACCATATCGCAACCCCGCCGCACGCTGCCTGTAACCTCTGCCTGCAGCACTCCGGGGATGGCCTTCAGTTGCTGGATAAACAGCCGGGCCAAAGGTAGAGCTATGCCCAAGGGGACCTTCCTGTCCGTTTCCTTCAGCATTTCGATGCCCCGGAGGATGGCCAGCTCCGTCTTGCTGCCTATGCCGGGAATATTCCTCAATCGCTTCTCCTTAACAGCCTTTTCCAGTTCCTCCAGGGCGGTTATCCCCAGAGATTGATAGATCTGGCGGACGGTACGGCTGCCTATGCCCGGGATGGCCAGCATATCCCTGAGGCCAGGAGGCACTTCTCTGCGGAGATTCTCCAGAAAGCTGGAGCGGCCCGTTTCCAGGAGTTCGGCTATCTTCTTGGCCAAATTTTTGCCTATGCCCGGTATCTTTTCCAGATCTCCCCGGGCATATATGGTGGCCACTTCCTCTTCCAGGTTTTCTATGGCTTGGGCTGCCCTGTGGTAAGCCCTGACCTTATAAGGCTCTTCTCCTTTTATATCCAGGAGATCCCCCATCTCTTTCAGGGCCCAAGCCAGCTCCAGATTGGTCACCGACCTCTTTCCTCCTGAATCAGTTTGATCAAGGCTTCATAATCTTCCTGGATTTTATAGAGCTCGTCGGCAATGTTCAGAGCAGCCAGCACCGCCACCTTTACCGGGGAATAGTGGGGGAAGCGCTGGCTGATCTGGCGCATCACCTTGTCCACATGGAGGGCCAGACGCTTTATGTGCTCCGGGCTGGCCCCCTTAACCACATATTCTTGGCCGAAAATGTTAACTGTTACCCGTTCTCCCTGGGATCCTGCCTGGTTCAAGGGGAAACGCCTCCCTTTTTCCAAATTCGCCCTTCAGGGGAAAAACCCTTTTCCAGACAGGCCTTTAACGCCTCACGCTGGCCCCAATCCGGGAAACCAATTCTTCTTCTATCCTCTTTATTCGCCCGTTGACCTCTTCCTCCGTCAGAGTTCGGTGGGGCACCCGGAATACCAGGGAGAAGGCCAAGCTCTTGCATCCAGGGGGCACAGGGTCTCCCCGGTAGACATCGAAGAGGCGACAGCTCCAGAGCATATCCCCTCCAGCCTCTTTTATAACTTCCTCCACTGCTCTGGCCGGCACTTCCTCCTTGACCACCAGGGCCAGATCCCTCTCCACTGAAGGGTAACGGGGTAAAGGCTGATAGCGGGGATAGTCCTGGCTGTGACGGCCCACCCTTTCCCAATCCAATTCGAAGACACAGGCCCTGCAGGGCAAATCTATATTTTTCAATACCTGGGGATGGAGTTCCCCCAGGTAGCCCAGGACCTCCTCACCCTTTTCCAAGAGGGCAGCCCTTCCCGGGTGCAAAAATGGCAGAGAAGAGGTGGCTTCAAAGATAACCCCTGGGCACCTCACCCGGGAAAGGATGTTCTCCACCACGCCCTTTAGGTAATAGAAATCCAGGGGAAGGGCAGGCCGGTTCCAAGCCCGCTCTCTGACTCCCATGACCAGCCCCGCTAAGCGCAGGGGCTCTTCCGGCAGATCCCCTTCCCTGGGCAGGAAAACCCTGCCCACCTCATATATCTCCAGGGATGTTACCTTGCGGTTGAAATTGCGTAGGGCCACCTGCAAAAGCCCAGGCAGGAGGGAAGGCCTCATTACGCTGTGATCTTCCTTTAAGGGATTGGCGATCTTAAGGGCCCGGCGCCAGGGATGTTCTGGAGGCAAAAGGAGATGGTCCCAGATACGGGGGCTTATAAAGCTATAGGTCACCACTTCGGAGAGCCCTGCCAGAAAGGCCGCCTCCCTCCCCTTCTGCTCCCACTTCTGCCTCCAGGTCTGTTTGGGGCGAGAAGTGACCTGACCAGGGAGGGTCGGGGTTATCCTATCATAACCGTAAATCCTGGCCACCTCTTCGATGAGGTCCGCTTCCTCCTTTAAATCCCTCCTGAAGGAAGGCACCTTCACCTGAAAGGGGCCCTCTCCCCTCACTTCCAGGTGCAATCTTTCCAGGAGCTCCTTTATTTCCCGGGAAGGCAGGGAGGTGCCCAGAAGTTCGTTCACCCGTTCCGGCCTTAAGGAAATGGTCACGGGGGAGAATTTCCGGGGATAGGCGTCCAAGCGTCCCCCTATGANTTTTCCCCCCGCCAGCTGGGCCATCAGCTGGGCAGCCCTGTCAGCGGCTTTGGGCACGGCCTCCACATCCACCCCCCTTTCAAACCGGAGGGAGGCCTCTGAGCGCAGCCCCAATCTCTTAGAAGTCCGGCGGATGGAGATATTATCAAAGCAGGCTGCTTCGATCAATACGCTACAAGTAGAAAAAGTTACCTCGCTTTCCAACCCCCCCATAACGCCGGCCACCGCCACCGGATCTTTCTCGTCGGCTATCACCAGCATGGAAGGGTCCAGAAGCCTCTCTTCCCCGTCTAAAGTGACGATCTTCTCCCCCGGCCGGGCGGTGCGCACTATTATCCTCTTGCCCCTGAGCTTATCGTAGTCGAAGGCATGGAGGGGCTGGCCCATCTCCCACATGACGAAATTGGTTATGTCCACCACGTTGTTTATGGGCCTCAGGCCACAAGCCCGAAGAAAACCCTGAAGCCAGGCGGGGGAAGGGGCCACCTTTACCCCGGTGACCACCCGGGCAAGATAGCGGGGGCATAGCTCTGGAGATTCTATCTCCACTGCAATCCATTCTTCTATGTTTCCCTCTTCTTCTAATTGCAGGTGGGGCCAACACAAAGGAGCCCCGGTAAGGGCTGCCACCTCCCGGGCCACACCCCATATGCTGAGGCAGTCGCCCCGGTTAGGGGTGAGTTCCAGCACCAGAACCTGATCCTCCAGTCCCAGGGCCCGGGATATGTCCTCTCCCGGGGGGCTGTCGGGGGGCAGGGAGATGATCCCCTCCCTCTCTTCCGCAGAAAAAAGACCCGGATCCAGCCCCAATTCCTGGGGGGAACAGAGCATGCCCTGGGATACCACGCCCCTGAAGGAAGCCCTCTTGATCTCCTGGCCATCGGGCAACCGGGCCCCTTCCAAGGCCACCGCCACCTTTTGCCCTGCCCTGACGTTGGGGGCCCCGGTTACCAACTGGATCACCCGTTCCCCCACATCCACCTGGCAAACCCAGAGGCGATCAGCATAGGGGTGAGGCTCCAGGCTCCTGATCTCTCCCACCACCACTCCTTTGCACTTTAAACTCAGATCCTCGATCCCTTCCACCTCCAGGCCTGCCATGGTCAGAAGATGGGCCAGTTCTTGGGAAGGGAGGTCCACCTTTACGTATTTTTTAAGCCAATTGTAGGGGATACGCAAATCCCTTCACTCCCTTTTAAAACTGCTGCAAAAAGCGGTGGTCGTTTTCATAGAAGAGCCGCAGATCATCTATACCATACCTCAGCATGGCTATGCGGTCCACCCCCAACCCGAAGGCAAAACCGCTCACCTCCTGGGGATCGTATCCTGCCATCTTCAGCACCTGGGGATGGACCATCCCGCTTCCCAAAATCTCCAGCCAGCCGGTCTGCTTGCAAACCCGGCAGCCCTCTCCATTGCAGATTACGCAGGACATATCCACCTCGGCGCTGGGCTCGGTAAAGGGGAAATAGCTGGGGCGGAACCGCACCCGGATCCCTTCGCCGAACATCTGTTTCAGGAAGGTCATCAGGGTCCCCTTCAGTTCCCCGAAGGTGACTTTTCTATCCACCAGGAGGCCTTCCACCTGAAAAAACATGGGAGAATGGGTGGCATCGTCGTCCCGGCGGTATACCTTGCCCGGAGCGATTATCTTTATGGGGATTTCGGGATAGCGCTCCTCCATCACCCTTATCTGGACCGGGGAAGTATGGGTGCGCAGGAGTATTTCTTCGGTGATATAAAAAGAATCCTGCATATCGCGGGCAGGATGGTCTTTGGGTATGTTCAAGGCTTCAAAGTTGTAGTAATCCTTTTCCACCTCCGGACCTTCCACCACGTCGAAACCCAGCCCTACAAAAATGTCCCGGATCTCCTCCAAGGTCTGGTAAATGGGATGGCGATGCCCCAAAGGCAAGGGGTAGCCGGGCAAGGTGACGTCGATTTTCTCCCTTTCCAGACGGAAGGCCAATTCCTGCCCCTCCACCCGTTCCCTGGCCTGCTGCAGGGCCTTTTCTAAAACTTCCCTCACCTGATTGGCCAGCTGCCCTATGCGGGGGCGCTCTTCCGGGGGTATCTGCCCCATAGCCCTCAAAACTTGGGTCAACTCCCCCTTCTTGCCCAGAAAACGNACCCGGATGTTCTCTACTTCCTTCAGGGTACGGGCTGATTCNAGGCACTGCAGGGCCTCTTCTTTTATGGCCAGAATCCTGGCTTCCAAAACCTCATGCCCCCTTTAGATTTTAAGAGCCATATGATCGATTTTGTCTTAAAATTTCATATAGAAAGATGGCCCCTGCTATGGCCGCATTTAAGGACTCCATGCCAAAAAAGGGTATGCGGAGAACTGCCGAAGCTCCCGCCAGCAAGGGGGCGGACACCCCCCTGGCTTCTCCTCCCACAGCCAAAGCCAAAGGAAAGGAGAGATCTGCATCCCATAGGATCTCCTCGGCCCTCACGTCCCCCACTATCAGTTTATACCCCCAAGCCCTCAATTTCTCCCCCAAGGTCTCCGGCTCTGCCTCGGCTACAGGTAGCCTGAAGAGGGCCCCCATGGAAGCCCTGACCACCTTGGGATTGAAGGGCTCCACTGTCCCCGGAGTTATGAGGAACCCCCCGGCCCCTGCTCCCAGGGCGGTACGCCACAAGGTGCCCAGATTGCCCGGGTCTTGGAGGCCCTCGGCTATCACCACCAAAGGGGGTTTATCCCTAAAAATCTCTTCCAAGGGATAGACGGACCTGGGAGCTATGGCCAGAATCCCCTGGGGGGTGACGGTGGTGGCCATGGTTTTCATTAAAGAAGGGGCTACCGCTAGGCAACGATAACCCTGGAGTTCCAGTCGGGCTATCAAGTCTCGGCCTGGAGCAGTATCCCCGAACTCCGGGGTGTAGAACACCGCCTGCAGGGGATACCCGGCCTCCAGAGCTTCCCTCACCAGCCGGTAGCCCTCTATTAAAAAGAGGTTTTTCTTCTCCCGCCAAGATCTCCTTTTGAGGAGGCGGGCCAATTTCACCTGGGGGTTGTCTAGAGAAGAGATCATGGTCTAGCTCCCCAAATGCTCTTTAGCCACCTCTACCAATCGGCTGAAGGCGGGAGAATCGCTCACCGCCATGTGGGCCAGCATTTTGCGGTTTATTTCCACCCCAGCCTTCTTGAGGCCGTGGATGAGACGGCTGTAGCTCAATCCCTGTTCCCTGGCTGCGGCGTTAATCCTGGCTATCCACAGCTGCCGGAAATCCCGCTTTTTGAGGCGCCTGTGGGCATAAGCATAGGCCAGGGACTTCATGACCTGCTCGTGGGCGGGACGGAACAATTTAGATTTGGCCCCAAAATAGCCCTTAGCCAGTTTTAAAATTTTTTTATGCCGCCGGCGCTTGGTTACTCCCCGTTTCACTCTAGGCATAGCTGCTACCCTCCTCTTAGGATTTATAAGGCAAAAGCCTGGCCACCTGTCTGTAATTGGAATCGTGCACCAAAGCCGGCTGGCGCAGGCGACGCTTTCTCTTGGCGCTTTTTCCTTCCAAAAGGTGGCTCTTGTAGGCCCGGTAACGCCTGATCTTGCCGGTGGCCGTGTAACGGAATCTCTTAGAGGCACCGCTATGGGTCTTCATTTTGGGCATTTTATCACCCCTTGTTTTTCTATTTGTATTTGGGAGCCAAAATCATGCTTATGTTGCGGCCTTCCACCTTGGGTGGTTTCTCGATGGAGGCAATATCAGCCACCTGTTCCGCCAGTCTCTGGCACAGCCTCAGGCCCAGTTCCGCATGGGTTATTTCCCGCCCCCGGAACATCACCGTCACCTTCACCTTGTCCCCTTCCTGCAGGAACCGGATGGCATTGCGCACCTTTATCTGAAAGTCATGCTCCTCAATATTGGGGCGCAGCTTGATCTCCTTGACGTCCACCACATGTTGCTTTTTCCTGGCTTCCCTTTCCCGCTTGCTCTGCTCGTACTTGTACCTGCCGTAATCCATGATCCGGCACACAGGGGGAGTGGCGCTGGGAGCCACCTCCACCAGATCCAATCCCTGTTCCTGGGCCATCCTCAGGGCTTCCTTGAGGGGCATGATGCCCAACTGCTTGCCGTCCGTGCCCACCAGCCTCACTTCCCTGGCCCTGATCTCCTGGTTTACCCTCAAATCCTTGCTGATAATGCCCCACCTCCGATAAAAATTGGCCACCCAGAAGGGAAGGTAAATCTGGCTAAAAATTCAATAAGCGGGTGGTAATATCCACCCGCCCTTACCCAGATCTATTGTCCGACCTTACTGGCTGGAGCCGTAAGGTGAGAAGCGGATGGCTTCTGCTTTCGGTTGACAGTATAACATAAGGATACCCGGCCGTCAATTACTTCCGCTGGGCTATCTCTTTTTTTATCTTATCTATAAATTGGTCCAGGCTCCAGGCCCCCAGATCCCCGGCCCGCCGCTCCCTCACAGCCACTGTGCCTTGGGCCTCTTCCTTAGCCCCCACTATAAGCATATAGGGCACCTGCTCCAGTTGGGCAGACCTTATCTTATAGCCTATCTTTTCGTTGCGGTCGTTTACTTCCACCCTTATGCCTTCTTCCCTCAGCCTGTCCCTCAAGGTAAAGGCGTAATGGTGCTGTTGATCGGTGATGGGCAGGATTTTAACCTGGACCGGAGCCAGCCATACGGGAAAGGCACCGGCGTAGTGTTCTATCAATATGCCTATGAACCTCTCTATGCTGCCAAACACCACCCGGTGGAGCATGACAGGCCGGTGTTTCTGTCCGTCTTCGCCTATATAATAGAGGTCGAATTTTTCCGGCATGAGGAAGTCCAGCTGGATGGTGCCACACTGCCAGGTGCGTCCCAGAGAATCTTCCAGATGGAAGTCGATTTTGGGGCCGTAAAAAGCCCCCTCCCCCTCGTTGATCTGGTAGGGTAACCCTTTAACCTCCAGCGCCTCCTTGAGGGCTCCGGTGGCCAACTCCCATATCTCCGGGGAACCCATGGCCTTCTCCGGACGGGTGGACAGTTCTACGTGATAATTGAAGCCGAAAAGCTTATAAAAACGATCTATAAGCTCGATAACCCCTATTATCTCTTGGGTGACCTGGGAAGGCAGCATGAAGATATGGGCGTCGTCCTGGGTAAAAGCCCTCACCCTCATGAGCCCGTGGAGCACCCCGGATTTCTCATGGCGGTGGACCAGCCCCATCTCCGCCAGGCGGATGGGCAGATCCCGATAGCTGTGTTGCTCCCATTTATATACCAGCATGGCCCCAGGGCAGTTCATGGGTTTTATGGCGTATTCCACGTCGTCTATGAGGGTAAAATACATGTTCTCCCGATAGTGCTCCCAATGCCCCGATCTTTCCCACAGGGACCGATGCAGCAGTATGGGGGTGCGGATTTCCTGATAGCCAGCCTTTATGTGTTCCTCTCTCCAGAACTTCTCCAGTTCGTTGCGGATCACCATGCCCTTGGGGTGGAAAAAGGGGAAACCCGGCCCCTCTTCCTGCAGGCTGAAGAGGCCCAGCTGGGCCCCCAGGCGACGATGATCCCGCCTTTTGGCTTCCTCCAGCCTCTCCAGGTACTCCTTTAAATCCTTCTCCTCCGGGAAGGCCGTGCCGTAGATGCGCTGCAGCATGGGGTTGGTCTCTTTTCCCCGCCAGTAAGCCCCTGCTATGCTGGTCAGCTTTATCACCTTTAAATAGCCGGTGCTGGGCAAATGGGGGCCAGCGCACAGATCCAAAAATTCTCCCTGGCGGTAAATGCTTATGGGAACATCGGGGGGGAGTTCCCTTATCAATTCCACTTTATAATCCTCGCCCAGTTTTTCAAACAGCTCCATGGCCTCCTGCCGGTCGATCTCTTCCCGGATCAGGGGGTAATCGGCCTCGATTATCCTGTAGATCTCCTCCTCGATCTTCTCCAGGTCCTCCGGGGTGAATTTATGGGGGCTGTCGAAATCGTAATAAAAGCCATCCTTTATGGCTGGCCCTATGCCCAGCTTGGTCCCGGGAAATAGCCTTTTTACCGCCTGGGCCAGCACGTGGGCAGCCGTGTGCCGGTAAGCCTCTCTGCCCCCTTCATCCTCAAAGGTTAAGATTTTGAGCTGGCCATAGCGGGGGGGTAGGGGACGGGTGAGATCCCATACTTCCCCGTTCACCTGAGCTGCCAGGGCCTTGCCCTCCATCTCCGGCATGTCCCTCTTTATTATTTCAAGGGGGGTTATCCCCGGCCTATCCCCTTCAGGCTGTTTTTGCGGCAAGGTTATGGCCATTTCCTTCCCTCCTTTTATTTTTATATTAAAAAACCCGTCCCTGGGCAAAGGGACGGGTTGAGCCCGTGGTTCCACCCTTCTTCAGGTGCCCTTCCGGACACCCCTCTGGGGCTGGATAACGGCAGCCAACCGGCTGGAGGAGGCTACTGGCAGTTCGCCCCCGCGGCTCCGGAGCGGTATGGCCCTTCCCCTGCCCAGGGCGCTCCCACCTCCCCGCCCCTCTCTGGAGGGCCGGAAAGAAGGCCACGTGTCTCCTTCCTCGCCGTTTTCTTTATGGCTTTTTGTCTAATTATATATCCAGCAAGATCCGGGGTCAACTCCTTTACCCTTTATCCATAGACTCGGTACAATTACAACAACCCGGGCACAGGAGGAGCCGGTCCCCGAAAACCTGTACCAAGGTCTCCAGCACATGGGGAGAGCTCCTGTCAGCTCCGTGGATTATGATAAGCTTGGGAGCTAGAGTTATAAGGGTGCTTATTAACAGATCTTCGTAATGAGGATCCCCGTTGGACATATCTATATAAAAGCCGTCCCAATCTTTAAGGTAGCGCTCTTCGCTGTCGAAGAGCTGGAACCCGCCTCCCGGGCATAAAACCACATGGACTTTTTCCACCCGGCTCTCCTGGGTCTCTAAAAAATAGCGTAAAAGGCTTACAAACTCGCCGTGCTCCTTTTCCTCTGAATACCGCTCCACCGCTTCTTCTACGGCCTCTTCCAATCCGGCTAAATAGTGGGGTATCCGGAAACGAACGAAACCGTCGATGTTTAAAAATTGATTTTCTTCCAGATACCTCAAAACCTCCTGGGCCACCAACTTTTCCCTGAGGCGCTGGGATACGAGGCCTTGGGGGTTTAACAGTGCCCTGGCCCTGAGACATATCTCCTTTATCTCCGCAAGTTCCCACCCCTCGTATTGGTCCAGCAGGATCTGGGCCAGAAGGAGGGGTTCCAACTGCTGGATTCCAAAGGCCGCCACCACCTCCGCCACCTGTTCCTTGAGGCGAACTTCAAGGTCGGGAGGATAGGAGGAAGTTTCCAAAAAGCACCGGCGAAAATTATATTCCCCTTCCTTCCACAGGTGGAGGCCCAGGCTGTAGCCGAATCTGTGATTGAACTCCGACTGCAAAAATCCAGAGGGTGGGTAGTAACCAGTGTAATCTCCATGGTCAAAAACCCCCTTGCCTCTGCTATTATACGTGGCCCTTTTCTCAGGTATACAGTAAGGATATGGGGGGTAAAATAAAAAAACCCCAGATTTGATCTGGGTTTCTATCTATGGTGGGTTCGGCAGGGATTGAACCTGCGACCTCCTCCGCGTCAAGGAGGCGCTCTCCCACTGAGCTACGAACCCTTTTTTAATATTATGCTCCAAAAATATCCCCTTGTCAAGATCAGCGGGAACCTTTCTGCCCAGCAAGTTTGGCCATGACCTCATCGGCCAGGTAGGAACTGCGGATAAAAGGACCGGAGGCCACATGGAGGAAACCCATCTCTTCACCTTTATGGGCATACCAATCGAAAGTGGCAGGAGTCACGTATTCCTCCACCTCCAGATGCCGGGGAGAGGGTTGGAGGTACTGCCCGATGGTGAGGATATCGCAGCCCACCGCCCGGAGATCCGCCATGACCTCCAGTATTTCTTCCCTGGTCTCCCCCAGGCCCACCATAAATCCCGATTTGGTGTAAATACCAGGATCCATTTCCTTTATTTTCCGTAGAACCTCAAGGCTCCGCCTGTAATTGGCCTGGGGCCTGACCTTGGGATAGAGGCGGGGCACGGTCTCCACGTTGTGATTGAAGATGTCTGGACGGGCCTGGACCACCAGAGCCAGGGCCTCCTCCTGTCCCTTAAAGTCAGGGGTCAACACCTCCACGCAGGCCTGGGGCAGCTTATCCCTTATGGCCTTTATTACGGCTGCAAAATGGGAAGCCCCTCCATCAGGGAGATCGTCCCTGGTTACTGAAGTGATCACCACATGCTTGAGTCCCAGCCTCCTGGCCGCCTCTGCCACCCGGTAGGGTTCTTCCTCGTCCACGGGCTCGGGCTTACCATGGGGTACAGCACAAAATCTACAATCCCGGGTGCACACGTTGCCCAGGATCATGAAGGTGGCTGTGCCCCGGGCAAAACATTCCCCTCGGTTAGGACAAAGGGCGCTCTGGCACACGGTATTCAAACGCAGATCCTGCAACAGAGCTGTAACCTTTTCCAGGTTGCTGGAGGAGGGCACAGATTTCTTTAACCACTCGGGAAAGCGCCGGGATTGGGAAACAGCCTCTTTAGCCATCTAAAAATCCTCCCTTAAGTAAAATGGTCAGAGGGGAGAAGAGGGCTTCTCCCCTCTGAAGGATTCTAAGCGTGGATGCACCTGCCGTGGACCGCTTCCGCCGCTTCCATCATAGCCTCAGCCAAGGTGGGATGGGCGTGTATGGTATGGGCTATCTGCTTGGCAGTCAAGCCCTGAGCCACCGCCAGCCCTCCCTCGGCTATGAGGTCGGTGGCATGGGGGCCCATGATGAAAACCCCCAGGACCCTGTCGGTCTCCGCATCGGCCACGATCTTCACCATTCCCTCGGTTTCCCCGATGCAGTGGGCCTTGCCCAGGGCCTGGAAGGGGAATTTGCCCACTTTTACTTTATAGCCCCGAGCTTCAGCCTGTTCCTGGGTGAGCCCCACCGAGGCTATCTCCGGCATGGTGAAGATGCAGCTGGGCACAGCATCATAATTGACTTCGGTTGGTTCCCCTAAAATGGTGGCCACCGCTGCCAGCCCTTGAGCTGAAGCCACGTGGGCCAGCTGCATCTTGTTGGTCACATCACCGATGGCGTAGATTCCGGGGACATTGGTCCTCATATGCTGGTCTATGAGAATCTCTCCCCTGGAGCCCAGCTGGACCCCGCACTCCTCCAGGCCAATATTCTTGGTATTCAGGCTCCTGCCTATGGAGATGAGCACCTTGTCCGCGGTGATCACTTCGCCATTTTCCAGGGTTGCTTGGACTTTGCCGCCTTTATCCTCCACCGACTGGATCTTAACCCCGGTCTTTATCTCCACCCCGGACTTCTTGAGCACTGTGCTGAATCTCCTGGCTATCTCGCTGTCTATCATGGGAAGGATGGTGGGCATAAGCTCCACTATGGTGACCTTGCTGCCCATGGTGGAGAACAGGGTGGCGAACTCGCAGCCGATCACTCCTCCCCCTATCACCAGGAGCTCCTCGGGCACCTCGGTCCAGGCCAGGGCCTCGTTGCTGGTAACCACGGTGGTCCCATTATATCCCAGAGCAGGGATGATGGCCGGCTCGGAACCGGTGGCTACGATGATGTTCTCCGCCTCGATGGTCTCCACCTTGCCCTCGGGCGTGGTGACCTCCACTTTCCCGGGAGCCTTTATGTAACCCCTGCCCTTGATATAATCCACCTTGTTCTTTTTAAAGAGAAACTCTATGCCCTGGCGGAGCTGGGCCACTATTTTGTCCTTCCTGGAGGCCAGCCGGGGATAATCCACCCTGTATTCCTTTACCTCCACCCCGAACTGGGAAGCGTTTTGGATGCCCTTTACCAGGGCAGCTCCGGCCAGCAGGGCCTTAGTGGGGATGCAGCCCCGGTTTAAACAAGTCCCTCCTAGGGCGTCCTGCTCCACCACCACCACTTTGGCCCCCATCTGGGCAGCCCTGATGGCAGCCACGTAGCCTCCCGGGCCTCCTCCTATGACGGCGATCTTGTAGCTCATGAGTTATCCCCCCAAATAAATTGTTAAAAAATCTGCGGGCCGTATGGGGCCGATTATAACACTTGGTGTCAGCACCGGCAACAATTTCTTTAATGTTTTATTTTTTTTATATACAATTCTGGATACGGGCCCGGATTTCCTCCTTTTTAGCCTCAACTGCTTTAAAATCCATAGCAGGTGTATAATAGCTCTCTAAACGATCGTGTATACCCTTGGCCTGCCGCAAGTGGGAGATCGCCCGTCCCACCGCGTCCCCGAAGCGCTCCTTGGCTTCCTGCACCTCCCTCCGGGATAAGGCTTTCCCCTCAAGAAAATCGTTGAAATCCAGCTCTCTGACCTCCACGCCCAGCCCCCTATGAAATCGTCCCCTTCGTAGGCGCGCATGACCGCGGTCTTTAGGGTGGGCAAGATTACCAGATCCACCTCCCGGGGATCAAAGGGGGAATGGTACACCTCCCTCGGCAGGCCCCTCTCCTTGGCCTCCAGGACCACTGCAGCTAAAATTTCAGGGACCCCTGAGCCGGGCTCTCCCCGCAGCAGGAAAATCCGTTCCACCTCCCATAAAAGTGGATATATTGTCCCTGACCCAGCCCGCGGGGGTAATACCCCCGGCAAACAGATGCCTTTCTTTGNGGTGGCTGTCCCCCTCCGAATCTTGAAACACGTCCCCCAGCAACCTCCTCTTGGCCCTGTAGAAANAAGGCCAGTGCCGGGCCTCTTTTATATGGAGCTCCCATTCTTCCCTTATGATCCAGGCCTCCTTTAGATTGTTATAGGCCAGCTGATAAAATTTCTTTAAA
>JGI26787J52750_100006_pt1 | contig 29344 bp, 34 predicted proteins | sample WilGeyfunne61714_FD_52750 | JGI IMG/M metagenome (IMG submission 52750)
TAGTGTCTTTATTTTATTATTAATAGTTTTTTCTGTTGGAAACTCCCCCTCTTGAAATTTGTTGATGTGAAACCCTTGGTGAGCATAAAAGGTCTTGTCTGTAAAATAGCCCGCCGTATCTTAACCCCCCGACACTTATCTTTCCCATTATTAAGATTTGAACTGTTGGTACTCTTAGATGGCAGTAGTTTTTCTTGGTCATTTAAGCTTTGGGTTAACCTTTCAAGTGCGGTTCTCATTAGAGGAGCACCACCCATTTACAATCCATTATGGGGGGTAAGTAGATAGATTAAAATTTAAACAAGAACGCCAATCTAAAATTTCGAGTCATTTTCAGGGTTTATCAGAATTTGATTGGGTTTAAACGAATTAACAAAATCAGAGATCCGGAAGTCCCGGCGCTATATAAAACTGGAAAAATAGGATAATTTATGGGGGGTGGCTTTGAATGAAATTCACCCCCCTTTTCAAACAGGAAAAAGGTCTATTTGGGTAGAAATCTTCACCTTTGGTTTTTTGTCGATGACTTTCTCCCCCCTTGCGTGCAAATTACCACCTTGTTGATGTGGGCAAGTGCACTTTTCATACACCATGCAAAGTACTGTTCCACTGTAAATCCGGATGTATGAGATTTGAGGGATTCGGAAGAGGAATTTCAGGGATGTGTACAAGATGCACAGCTACAAGGATGCAATAGTCCACAGTGTTGGTGCCTACATCCTCTACCCTGAGGACAGAGAGATCATATTTCAGGAAGGTCCATTTTGATGTGCCATCTGTCGGTGCGTTTCCATTAAATCCTGGTGAAAGTGAAAAATGAAGAAAAAAGACTCTCAAAGATTTCATCTCTGAGAATCCAAAGCAATGGCATCCATAGCTACCCTCCCCTTTTTCGTAAATGAAAGGGTATTGGAGGTGCTGCTAAGGCCCCAGCTGCCAGAGTCCATTTTTATTAAATTGGGCCATAATTTCCCCCCATAGGTTAATTTTTTTGGTTATATTGTCCTGGTGGAATACTATAGTGTTGGGGTGTGTTGACACTGAGCTGAGAGTTTTTTTCGATGCTCTAGTTTGAATTTTTTTTGCTTTGAAATTCTGCAAGTTTTTAGGCCATCCACCGTTGCTTTTTTATTGGGGAGGGGGTCTGTTCTTGTTTTGTTGCCATGGAGCACCTTTATCTAATGGGGTGTGATAGTTTATTCTAAAGTGGGCTTGGAGTATGATTGAGGAAAATAGCTTATTTTATAAAAGGGATAACGATACTATAGTTTAGGTTTTTCCTTGTGGTGAGTATAGTGAAGAATTTGATTTTCCCATTCACGGCAATAGTAGGACAAGAAAAAGTGAAAAAGGCCCTGATCTTAAATGCGATAAACCCATCTATAGGTGGAGTTTTGATAAAGGGCGATAAAGGCACTGGTAAGACAACGGCAGTCAGGGCACTGGCAGACTTGCTACCATCAATTAAGACTGTTAAGGGGTGTCCATTCAACTGCGATCCTGAAGATGAGGATTCGCTCTGCCAGCTTTGTAAGCCAAGGGATAGCATAGAGGTTGAAGAGAAGAAGATGAGAGTCGTTGAATTGCCATTAGGTTCGACAGAGGACAGGGTTGTTGGGTCATTAGATATAAAAAAGGCGCTCAAGGAGGGTATAAAAGCCTTGGAACCTGGGATACTCGCAGAGGCGAACAGGAACATACTCTATGTTGATGAGATAAACCTCCTAGACGACCATCTCGTGGATGTTTTGTTAGACGCGGCGGCCTATGGCGTTAACTATGTTGAAAGAGAGGGTATCTCAATATCCCATCCATCCAGGTTTATATTAGTGGGTACAATGAATCCGGCTGAAGGGGAGTTAAGACCGCAACTAGCAGACCGTATAGGTTTACATGTTAATGTGGAGACCATCCAGGATGTTAAAGAAAGAGTGAAGATCATGGCCCGCAGAGAAAGGTTTGAGGAAGACCCTGAAGCCTTCAGAAGAAAATTCCAAAAAGAGCAGGAAAAATTACTGAAGAGGATACTCAATGCAAGGAAACTATTATCCCATGTTAAAATAGATGAGAAACTATTGGAACTTATCGCGAGAATATGCGTTAACGTGGGCGTGGATGGTCACAGGGCTGACATAGCNATCCTTAAAACATCAAAGGCTATAGCGGCATACAATGGTAGGACAAGGGTCTTCCCCGAAGATCTTGAAGAGGCTGTTGAACTGGTCCTAGGAGAGAGAATACCTGAAAGATCATATGCCCGCCAGGATGTGAAAAGGCAAATACAAAAGGCAAAGGATGAAATGGGACAGGAAGAATTTGGAGAGTTTGAGGACGAGGCCATGGGGGGTGAGAACCCCCCGCCGGATGAGAAGGGANANGGTGGTGAGAGCAAACAACCCAGTTTAGGTTCTGCNGATTTGAAGATGGCGCCGAATCCCAGTGAAAGGACAATACAAGAAGAGGAAGTTGACATAGACCTTAAAAAGATCCTGAAATTTAAGGGTAAGAAGAACAGAAGACTCTACGGTAGCAGAGTAGAATCAAAAACAGAAAAGGGAAAATATGTAAAGAGCAAAATGCTAAAGGGAAAATCAAAGGACATAGCCATAGATGCAACATTGAGAGCAGCAGCCCTCAAATCAAAAGGTCGTATAATGGTGGAACCAGAGGATCTCCGCGAGAAGATCAGAAAACATGGTGCAAGGGCTAGCATAGCACTTGTAGTAGATATAAGCGGGTCCATGTTCACAGACCAGAAAGCAGCCAAGATAAAAAACATATTAAAAAAGATAATACAGGATGCGCAACGTCACAAGGACAAATTAAGTGTCATAGGATTCAAAGGAAGGAAAGCAGAGATAATAATACCCACGACAAAGAGGGCTCAATCATTCCAACAAAAAGTGGACAATATTAGAGTAGGTGGCACAACACCAATGGCCCATGGCATAAAAAAAGGACTCGAAATACTTAAAGAAGAGAAGAAAAGGAAAGAATACGTGCCTGTGATGCTAATATTAAGTGATGGGATGCCCAATGTCGGCATAGAGGGCAGGCCAATCCAGGACGTCATGGAACTCGGAAGAGAACTGAATAAGAACGAGATACACACAGTAGTAATAAACTTTGAGAGAAAATTCCAACAAGGCCGTAACATAAACATGGAACTTGCAATGCTATCAGGTGGAAGATACTATGACCTGGATCAGTTAGAAGACCCATCACTTGCAATACCAAGAATAATGGACTACGAAAGGGGCCAATTCTAGGAATATGAGGATCATTGTATATCATGCAGAGGAATGTGACAGAAAAAAGTGTACAAGTTTAAAACTGGCTAGGATGGGAAAAGTTAGGATAGTGACAAGCCCTAAGCGCATACCATGGGGTAGCATAGTGCTCAACCCATTCGCTGAAAAAGCATTATCCCCAGCGGACAATGAAAGGATCCTCAAAGGGGGTGTTGCGGCCTTGGACTGTTCATGGAAGGAGGTTAAGAAATCTTCGCCAATCTTCGCAGTTAAGAGATATCACAGGGCGCTACCATACCTTGTAGCTGCCAACCCAACAAACTATGGCAAACCATTTATATTATCAACTGCAGAAGCCCTATCAGCAACTTTTTATATAATCGGATTAAAAGATATAGCAGTCAATATAATGTCCTCGTTTAAATGGGGTCTGCACTTCCTAGACCTCAACAAAAAATTATTAGAAGCGTATTCAAAGGCTAAAAACAGCCGAGAAGTTGTTAAAATCCAGGAAGAATTCATGAGGAGATGATATTCATGGCAAAATTCGGAGTGGCAGAGGAGAGAATATTCAACGTTAAGACATGCTTTAAATGTAATGCAAGAAACCCGCCAAACGCTACAAGATGCAGGAAATGTGGTTATAAAGGTTTAAGATTTAAGGCAAAAGACCCTAGAGGCTAAAAACCCCCCACACCCTTTTTTGTGTCTGATATGAAGGTTGAAGATTATTTCAATAACATTCTTAGGGAGAGGAAAATACACCTCACCCTCATAGACCCTGAGGAGCAAACATCACAGGAAGCCCTTAAAATGGCAACTATGGCAATCAATGGGGGATCTGATGGGATAATGCTCGGCGGGTCAACAACCAATGGCATAGAATTAGAAGCAACGGCAAAAACCCTCAAGGAGAATTTGGATGTTCCCATAATATTGTTCCCAGGTAATATTTCAGGGGTTACAAAGTATGCTGATGCCATATTCTTCATGACTCTTTTGAATTCCACAAACCCTTATTGGATAATAGGTGCCCAGGCACTATCAGCCCCCACCATAAAAAAGATGAAAATAGAACCACTACCCATGGGATATCTAGTAGTAGAACCAGGTGGTACCGTAGGATGGGTTGGGGACGCTAAACCGATCCCAAGGGACAAGCCAGACATAGCAACAGCCTATGCAATGGCCGCAGAACTACTAGGAATGCGACTATTCTACCTAGAAGCAGGGTCTGGAGCGGACAGACCAGTGCCGGCAAAGATGATAAAACAGGTGAAAGAATCCACAAACTTAACACTCGTAGTAGGTGGGGGTATAAGAACTGGAGAGGACGCTGAAAGGGCGGTGAAAGCCGGAGCCGACATAATAGTAACGGGTACAATAGTAGAAGATACTATAGACATCCAGGAAAAAATATCAGAGATAACAAAGGCCATAAGAAAACCCTAAGAATATCATTGGTGTATAGATGAAAAATGCGCTAGTTGCCAAGATCTTAAGTAGGGTGGCGGATTTTTCTTGAGTTGAAAGAGGAAACCTTCAGGGTCAGAGCTTACAGGAGAGCANCCCATACCATACAACTACTGCCGACAGACATAGAAGAATACGCCAAAAAAAGAAAACTAACAGAATTGCCAGGGATAGGCCATAACATAGCCGAGAAAGTGGAAGAAATACTAGAAACAGGCCGACTATCCTACCTAGAAGAACTGGAAAAGGAATACCCCATAGACATGGACAGTCTATTCGCAATAGAAGGGATAGGCCCTAAGACGATAAAGATACTCTATGAAAAATTCAAAATCAAAAACCTCCAAGACTTGGAATACCATGCCAGGAGGGGTGACCTCCGAAAAATAAAAGGAATCGGAGAAAAAAAGAGGAAAGAATACTCCAGAGCATCGAATTCGTCCGTTCAACCTTGGGGAGAAGACTCTTAGCCTATGCTGAGCCCATAGCAGAATATATAAAATCCCTCATCAAAGGCCATCCAGCAGCTGATAAAGTGGAAATAGCCGGATCCATAAGAAGGGGTAAAGAGACCATAGGGGACATAGATATCCTCACAACAATCAAAAAAACCAAAGGAGATCATAGACCATTTCACATCNTTGGAAGTGGCTGATGAGATAATAGCAAAGGGTACTAAAAAGGCTATCATACGCTTAGAGGATGGGCTAGAATGCGAATTGCGCATTTTCAAGGAGGAGTTTGGGGCGGCCTTATTATATTTCACAGGGTCGATGGAGTTTAATGTTGAGATGAGAAAGCTAGCACGTTCAAAGTCGATGAAATTAAACGAGTACGGATTATACAAGAACGGCAAGAGGATAGCCTCGAAAACGGAAAAAGAGATTTTTAAGGCCCTTGGATTAGAGTACATCCAACCAGAGCTCCGGGAAAACAATGGAGAGATAGAAGCCGCGGCTCGGGGAAACCTCCCAAGCCTGATAAGAGAAGACCAGATCATGGNAGACCTCCATATTCACACCATATGGAGCGACGGCACAGAAACCATAGAGACCATGGCCAGGGCAGCTGAAAGTTTAGGATATGAGTATATAGCTGTTACAGATCACAGCGGCTCACTTAAAATCGCCGGAGGTTTAGACGAAGAAAAACTCCAAAGGCAGATAGAGGAAATAGACAACCTAGACCTTAAAGTGCACATTTTCAAGGGTATAGAGGTTAACATAAGATTAGATGGTCAACTAGACATCCCAGATGACATACTATCCAAGTTAAATATTGTAATAGCGAGCATATATTCACCAGGAAGAGAGGATATGACAGAGCGTATATTATCAGCGATACAAGACAAACACGTTCATATGATAGGACACCCCACCGGGAGAAAATTATTCCAAAGAGAAGAATATCCCTTGAACCTTGATAGGATATTCGAGGAGGCGGCGAAGACAGGTACAATACTGGAAATAAACGCCAACCCCATCAGATTAGACCTCCGAGATATTTACATTAAAAAGGCCATAGAACATGGTTGCAAACTTGCGATAAATACTGATGCTCACCGGCTTCCAGACCTCCACAACATGAAATGGGGTGTTAAAACAGCCAGAAGAGGATGGGCAACACTCCATGATATAATAAATACTCTAAAAATAGAAAAAATAAAAAGAATATTCTAGGCTAGTACAAGTTCTTGTATTACTTGTTTTATCCGCTTGTTCTTTATCTTCCTAGTTTCTTGACAAGCTTACATGGCGTGTGCTTGACTATCCCCGTATATTTCGTGCCATTGACCACTATCAAGTACTTTATTATCATATTCTTGTTTAAGATTATTGGGGGAAGTGTAGAGTGTGCTTTTGTTCGTCGGCTCCCTGCCATTTACTGTATAGTATACTGTCAGGTTTTCAGGGAAAACNAGGGAAAGAGCAGCCCCCATTAAATGATATTATTGAACATATTGTCTGGTTTTTTTGTTCTTCCTTGTCATTTCGTGTTTAATTATACCATACTTTGTTTGTTGTATTGTCTTTTATCATCTTTATTTGCATTGTCTTATTTAGGCCTATTGGCGCAGTATATGGGGTGCTGTTTTCTGTGGGTATTGAATTATTGGTATAGAACATTGAAGTCGCTGATCCAGCACTCATTCCAATGAACACTACAAGCGCCGCCAATACCACTGCATATAATCTATTCAATAATATTAACCACCCCCATCATCTCCCTATTTTAGTCATAAAGTTGAATATTGATCTTAGGAATCTTGCAAGGAATATTTTCTCTCTCCTTGCCAGTATACTCTCTTGTAATTGTCTTGCTATTCTTTTCACATAAACGTCTGGTTGATGGGTTGCATAATGATATAATGGAACTCCGATAAAGGTTAGAAACAAGCCCCAGAGGATGGAATCGAGTGGACAGTTAATCATAAGGTAAACACATACAAGAAATCCTAGTATGGCCTTAATAGGTATTCTTTCTTTTTTGAGTAAAGGTAATGAGATGCAGGTTAGAATGTAACAGAAGAGTAAGGTGAAGACAGAGATGCTGATAAGTTGTGTGGCGGTTCCTAAAAGCGCCGCCACAAGGGCTGTTAGGTTTTGGAAAACCAAACTTACATGAGGTGTCCTATACTTTTGATGTACTTTAGCAAAGGCCTTTGGAAGAAGACCATCAGAGGCCATGGCATATAATATCCTTGCAGTTGAGAGTATACCAGCCTCTTCCGAACCAGATATTGAAAATAGGGCGCCCATTGTCATGAGCAGAGCCCCTGAGGATCCTAGTAGCATGTAACCTGCAAGTGCCAGTGGTGCCCGGCTATCAGCAAGCAGATTCCATGGGACAACACCTAATATGACAAAATTCGTTACAAGATAAAAGAACATTATAAATATCATCCCAAGGACTATAGCCTTTGGTATTGTCTTTTCAGGGTCCACAACCTCATCAGATGGTACTGTTACAAGTTCAAAGCCCACATACGCCCAGAAAACTAGTACGACAGCACCACCCAATCCTCCCAACCCATGAGGTGTGAAGGGCGTATAATTGGCTATGAGAGCATCAGCTTTCATTAGAAAATAAACCAGACCAACAATAGCAAAAATAAAAAGTGGAGCCAGCTTCAAAACAGTTAAAGCATCATTAACCTTACCAGCCATTTTCACACCCACATAATTTACCAGGGTTAAAGAGACTATGAAAGCAACTTTAACAAGGGCTTGAAGAATGGAATCCAACATTATGAAATGGAGTAAATATGAGACAAATGCGACAGGGAAAACCGCTATAGCCATCCATGATGACACCCAAAGGGACCAACCCACAAGAAAACCTATAAAGTCTCCGAAAACATGCCGAGCATATGCATAGGGTCCCCCGACCATGGGTAATATTGATGAAGACTCAGCGAACACAAGTGCGATTATAATCGCCATAACCCCAGCTATAAACCATGATAGTATAGATGCGGGTCCAAGGGCCCCCGCGCCAACAGCAGCCACTATATAAATATCAGCGCCGACAATAGTACCAATTACAAGGTTCACAACATCAAATAATGTAAGAACCCTCCGAAGCCTCATAGGATAACATTTCTATCAAGCTAGTATTTAAGAAATACCTCCCCTTCAGGGTACCCTTACTAGAGTGAAAATGGGGAAGAAGCTAACCCATATATACTTGAAAAATTAGAAGAATATAGTTGNGGTGAATACTATNGTATCCACTGAGGAGATGAAAAGAAGATTAGAAGAAAAAAGGAAAAAGGAGATGGCTGAACCCTCAACTCCTCCAAGAGAAGCACCAGTCAAATATTGTCCAAATTGTAATAGGGAGTATGAGCCTGATGCTAATTTCTGTGAAGAATGCGGCACTAAACTTGAAGAAAAAAGCTTGGAAGAGGAAAAGCCAGTAGCACCCACTAAGTATAAGGATGTTATTGTTGTAAGTTCAAATCATGTCCCAGGATATCGTGCCGTTGAAACCATAGGTTTTGTTTACGGGCTTACAGTTAGGAGCAGAGGACTTGGAGGCCAAGTAGGGGCAAGTTTAAGGTCCATTGTGGGTGATGAAATCAAGGAGTACGTCACCATGATGGAACATGCACGTAAAAATGCTATTGATCATATGATAGAACATGCAAGGGAGCTTGGAGCTAATGCTATTATAAGCGCACGTTTTGATTCTGATTCTATCTCCAATGTCATGCAAGAAATTCTAGCCTATGGCACGACTGTTATAATAGAAAAGGAGTAGACAACCCCGATTTGAAGGGAGGTTATGACGTTGGGGGTTGTTGAAAAGATAATTAAAGCTCTTGAGGAAGATGTTAACAGGGGATTGGGTAAGCCATATCTACAATCAGGAAATTATAAGATTTATGATTTTAACGAGGAGAATTTTAAACCTCTCAAGGATGTTGAACCTCGTTTAATGGCGTTCGTCGACGGTGGAAACAATACTGTTCTAAATGCTCCAACATTCTCCCTCCAAATAAACAGAGTATACTTCAACCTTTTCAGGGGCAAGGAACGTCAAAGACCATCATCCGGGATGCCTGAGAAGATAGAGTTCTTATCATATCTTAATGTGTCCAAGGATGGACAAGTAGGTAAGGTGAAGATATTCCCGCTTTCAGAAGAGCATTCAAGATATCTGCCAAGAGAAAAAGATTTAAAGGTTACTCTTCCAGGGCCTCCAGATTTTTACCAGCGGAGCAGAATGTTTTCAGTAGCCCGAAGATTCGCTGAGTGGAGCTTCAGCACGCATATAATAGAAGAGGAACTTGATGATGGTGACATACTCGTGAAGGATGGTTCGCTGCAAGCATCATTTGAAGGCGAAAACGAATACTTAGACAGAGTAATGAAAACCGCCCATAAGATGGAGATTAACCTCGTCGGCCTTTCAAAGACTTCAACATTATCAACAGATACAGGGAATTCTTTGATAGCATCCATTAAAAAATTTGCTGAGCATAAAAAATATGATAGATGGTGCTATTATCCAATAGCAAAAGAGAGAGTGAATGGGGAGCGTCCGGGTTCCATGATAATGGCTGTTAAGCTGCACAAGCTTACAGAGTATATTTTTCGTATGGATTTCCTTAAAACAGGCCATGACGAAGTTGAAGTAGTATCTGCTATTGGCGAGAACGCAGTTGATCCTACATTCCCAGGCTACCCATATGGTCTCATAGATGCCGATCTTAACGCAAGGGTGAGAATGGATGAAGTGAAATTATATAGGACAACGATACTTTCAGCACTATCAAAGGATGTCCTAGAAAAGTTGAAATCTCATATAAGGGCGCTTGATGCCCATGAAAGATTAAACATGATAGCGAACATGATCAAAGATTAAATGTGATATGGGGGGTTCAAAAATCGATGTCATAGGACAGATCATAGGAGGGGAGACCTCCAGGATTTTTATAAGGGAAAAGAGCGGTTCAAGGATAGAACTTGGAGACTTATTAGTTGCTAAAGAATGATGATAGCAACTATAGCATATTACAAGTAAAGGATTTAGTTTATCAATCGCAGATTCCTCAGACCATGAGAGAACACGTCTCAGGGCTCCAACTTGAAGGCCACGGCTCTCACACGGAGTTCCTGGACGAAGAGCTTAGGAATTATATAATCGCAGAGGCTAAAACCATACTCCAAATACGGGATAATGAACCACAGTTACCCAAGACACTCCCTAATTTCTTCAGTCAGGTAAGACGCATAGAAGATGATGATCTCAAATTTTTAATGGAGGAGAAGATAAAAAATCCGCTCTACTTAGGTAATGTGAGAAGTGGCTCCAAAGAACTTAAAACAAGTATACATATTGATGCTAGAGAAGCAATACCACACCATATCCTCATACCTGCAACAACAGGTCGGGGTAAGAGTAATCTAGTAAAGGTGATGCTCTGGGAACTTATGGATATAGAGAATATAGGTATGCTAGTTCTCGACCCCCATGACGAATATTATGGCAGGAACGAACTAGGGTTAAAGGACCATCCCAATCAGGAAAAACTTAGATACTATTCTCCAAACACATCTAGCATCCATGGCATGGTAGAATCCCTCAGGATAAACATCAAATCTATAAAACCAGAACATTTCGATGGTATAGTTAAATTTACAGATGCCCAGAGGAGCGCTTTAAGACTCTACCATAATACACACGGAAAAGACTGGATACAAAAGATAATCACCGAGAAAATTGAGGAAGTGAAACCTAAGACACTTAGCGTTATAAGAAGGGAGTTTAACAACATCCTAGGAATCTACGCAAAAAATGGTCGGATAAAGTCCCGTGGAAGCGTTTTCAAAACAAATGATGGCGAATCAACTATCAAAGATATTATAAACTCCCTAAAAGATGGTAAGATCGTTATAATAGACACTTCAAAGATTACAGGCAAAGCTGAATTATTAGTAGGTAGCATAATCGTGGGAGCCATATTCAATGAATATCAAAGGTACAAAGCAGAAGGTAGTCTAAGGGAGAAGCCGGTGATTGGCATAGTGATTGAAGAGGCCCCGAGGGTCCTTGGCAAAGAAGTTATAGAAAGACAGGGCCACAATATTTATAGTACGATTGCAAGGGAGGGTCGGAAATTCAATATTGGACTCGTTGCTATAACACAACTTGTAAGTTTAATTCCAAGGACTATACTGGCGAATATGAACACGAAGATAATCCTCGGGAATGAAATGTCACAAGAGCGGGCTGAGATTATAGCAAGCGCTTCACAGGATCTTTCAGATGATAATCGGACAATAGCAAGCCTTGACAGGGGAGAGGCTATAGTGACGAGTGTTTTCACAAAATTCGCAGTACCCATTAAGATACCGCTCTTTGATGAACATGCCAAAGACAAAATAAATAAAATAAGAGAGAAACCCCCACTTTTATCCCTTGAAGACTTATAATAGGTGCAGATTATGTATAAGTTCGCTCATTTAGCAGATTGTCATCTTGGAGCCCACAGGTACACGGAACTTAAAAGGATAGAACTTGAAAGTTTTAAAGAGGCTATTAAGGAATCTGTCAATTTAAAGGTTGATTTTATTGTAATATCAGGGGATTTTTTCCATTCTAACATTCCTAACATGGAAGTTGTTAAGGAAACTGCTAAAGTACTTAAGGATTTGAAAGAGGCTGAGATACCAGTATATGTATGTTATGGGAGTCATGATTACAGTCCGACTAGAACATCAATGATTGATGTGCTTGAAAGCGCAGGCTTGTTAAAAAGGGTTGATAATATCCGCAGAGGAGAAGAAGGGTATACCCTAGATTTTATCAGGGACCCGGTGACTGGGGCGAAACTTACAGGCATATCAGCCCGTAGAATGNGCATGGAAAGAGAACAGTTCAAGTACCTTAACAAGGAACCGCTAGAATCTGANAAGGGCTTCAAGATATTCCTTTTCCATAGTGCCATAACAGAACTTAAACCAGCATACTTTTCAGAGATGGAATCCATCCCATTAAGCCTTTTCCCCCGAGGCTTTGATTATTATGCTGGGGGCCACCTACATGAAAAAATAGAAAAGTATGAGGAAGATTATGGTATTATAGTCTACCCTGGACCATTGTTGGGATCATATGCAACTGATCTTGAAGCGAATGCTAACGGTGAAAAACGGGGATTCTATATTATAGAATTTGATGACACCATAAAGAATGNGAGTTTTTTGCCTTTGGATCTTGTTGAATATGCCTATTTTCCATATGATGTTACTGGTAAGAGTTCTCAGGAGGCTATGGATGATATAATCTCCGAGCTTCAGGGTNGTGACGTGGATGGTAAAGTTGTTATGGTGAAGATTTGTGGGGAGCTTTCATCGGGTAAAACAGCTGAGATAGACCCTTTAAGGATAAGGGATCTGCTCGTGGAGATGGGTGCTTTACATGTTAACATAAACCGTCATGGTCTCAGGCGCCGTGAGAGGCGGAGGATAAGGATTAAAGTGGAAAATATTCCACAGGTTGAAAGGAGTCTTTTCAAGGAGAATAGGGAGAACTTGGATGTTCTCAGGGAGTGTGATGTTGATGTTGCCATGGAACTTTTAGATACTTTGAGACGTGATAGGAAACCTAATGAGCGTAAGGTTGATTATGAGGATGGGTTGTTTCGGGATGCTCTCCGGGTATTGTCGATTGACAAGTCTTTGGGTGGTCTTTTATGATCCTTAAATCCTTGGAACTTAAGAATATTCGAAGTTACCAGGAGGCGAGGATCGATTTTTATGATGGTGTCACGCTTTTTAAGGGTGATATAGGCTCTGGTAAGACGACAATACTCTTAGCGGTTGAATTCGCCCTTTTTGGTTTGGGTGGTCAACGTGGGGCTGGTCTGCTCCGTTTAGGTTCAAATAGGGGTTATGTTTCCCTCACATTCCAAGTGGATGATAAAACATATACTGTTTATAGGAGNCTTAAGAGGAGTGATGGGAGNATAAGTCAGGATATAGGCTATATTGAGACAGAGAATGGTAGAGTGAACCTGAGACCGACAGATATGAAGGATTGGATCCTTAGGGAATTGGAGTATAATGAGCCTTTAAATCCGCGTGCAAAGAGTCGCATTTATAGGTATGCTGTTTTCACCCCACAGGAGGAGATGAAAAATATAATAAGTATGAATCCTGAAGATCGGCTTAAAACCATCAGAAAGGCTTTAAGATTGGAAGATTATAACATAGCTGCCATGAACACTAATATGGTGGCGGTTCGGATTGATAGGAAAGCTGATGAGCTTAAGGGGAGGATACATGACCTCCAGGGGTTAAAGGATAAAAGAGATGAGAGGAGATGTGAAATAGACAAATACAAGCTTTTGATTGAAAAAATAGAAGATGAGAAGAAGAGAATGGAAGAGGATAGAAAATCCATAGAATATGAGCTCGCAGAGCTTGAAAAAGAATATGAAAACATTAAAAACGCTAATAATAAGAAAAAGAGTCTAATAGATAAGATTAACATTATAATTGAGCGAATAGAAGAGGCCGAGAAGAAAAACAAGAAAATAAAGGAAGAATACAGGAGACACATCATAGAAAGAGATGAAGANGAAAAGGAGAAATTCAAACAAGAAAAAAGACTAGAAACAGTGGAAAAAGCCTTGGAAGAGATAAAAGAGAAGATAGAGAACATAAAAGAAGATTATGAAAGCATACAATTAGATGAAAACCAATTAGAAAATTTGAAAAAACAAGAACAAGAATACCTCGAAAGACTCCAAGAAATCCAAGAAGACAACGAAAAGATCATAAGGGAACAATCCAAGATCACCCAAGAAATTGAAAGCTTAAAAGAGATTAAAAGACCATCCAATCNGAGCCTAACAGAAATTGAAGAAATTATAGAAGAATATGAAAGAAAAAAGGGGATAACAGAGGAGAAAATAGGNGAAGTTAACGCTAAGATAAATGACTATTCCTCAATAAAAGAAGAAAAAACCTGTCCAACATGTGGAGCTCCAGTTGACCCATCCAAGATCAAAAAGAAACTCGAAGAAAAACAAAGCCAGAAAAAAGAACTCGAAAAAATCCGAAAAGAATACACTACAAGAATAAAAGAAAACAAAAAACTCAAAGAAAAAATAAGAGAATACGAAAACACTAAAAGAGAACTAGAAACCCTCAAAGAAAAACTAGAAGACAGGGAACAAAACCTTCAAAAAATCAATAGAACAATAAAGAAAATCAGAGAAAAAACAAAAGAGATAAAAAATATGAAAAAGAGCCTAGAAGAGAGGATAAATGCGAAATCAACCATCCCAGATGAAATGAAACGACTCAAAACAGAAAAAGTGAGTTTAGAGGGTGAAAGGAACGCATTAAGAGAAAGAATAGCCAACCTAAAAGCCTCGATACGCTCACACCAAGAAATGATCAGAAAACTAAAACCAACCCAAAACATGGAATACCAAGAAAACAAAAAAATCATAAAAGAAAAGAGAAGCCAAATAGAATCTATCCAAGAAGAGATAGAAAAACTAGACCAAATATTAGAAAGAAAGGATGAAGTAAAAGAAAAAAAAGACCAAACACAGAACAAACTAGAACACATCATAGAGAAGATAAGAAAATGCGAAAATGAACGTGCAAGAAATCTTGGAACGCTCAAAAGGATAAAAGAGGAAATCAAAGACTTAGAAGCGCAAATAAAGGAAAAGAAAAAAATAAAAAGATCTATAAAGAGACTGAAAGAATATGTGAAATGGCTCAAGGAATATTTCATACCAACGCTACACGACATCGAAACCCATGTAATGACACAAATAAACCAAGAATTTAACAGCCACTTCCAGCGCTGGTTCCAAAAACTCGTAGAAGACAACGAAAAAACTGTAAGGATAGACGAGAACTTCACACCAATAATAGAACAAGGAGGCTACGAACAAGACATAGAACACCTCAGCGGAGGTGAAAAAACAAGCATCGCACTAGCCTACAGACTAGCATTAAACACCATCATCCAAAGATACTCCACAATAAAATCAGACATACTCATACTAGACGAGCCAACAGACGGGTTCAGCAAAGAACAACTCCTAAAATTCAGAGAAATACTAGAAGAGTTGGAATGTTCACAGGTAATAATAGTATCCCACGAAGAAGAACTAGAAAACCTAGCAGATCACACATTCACAGTAGAAAAAAATGGTGGGGTTTCAACAATCCAAACAGGATAAAACTAAAAATCGAATCTTCGATCAGAGTCCTGGTGTCCACAATGAAAGCTGCAGTGATAGGATTGGGCATTGAAGGCAAAAAAGCCGTTAAATCACTTAGAAAACGTGGATATAAGGTATACGCCACTGACATCGACACTAATCTAAATTTAAAGGGTCTAGATGATGTTGAAATAGACTTGGGCTACCATGATATGGATAAGATAAAGGCATGTGACATTATAATATTAAGCCCAAGCCTTTATAACACACCACTCAAAGAAAAAGTAAAAGATAAAATAATCTGCAACATCCTAGGGCAAAAAAAAATATACACCATAGGGATCACCGGAACCAACGGCAAGACAACAACAGCCCTCATGCTCACAAAAATACTAAAAAAGTGGGGTAAAAAAGTCCTAGTAGGTGGCAACGCAGGAGGAGGATTCCAAGGCTACACAGAACTCATACTACAAGCCGCAGAGGACAAATATGACATCATAGTCGTTGAGATATGTGACATGACACTAGATTTCGCAGCCCAATGTTTNAATCCAAATCTTGTGATCTTAACCAACATAGGCCGAGACCACNTGAACCATCACAAAACCATCAAAAATTATAAGAAAAGTCTCAAAAGATTCCTAAAAGGCAAAAACGTCCTGCTAAACAAAGAAGACCCACTATCACTACAATTAAAAACCCCCAAGTCAACACTATACGGGCCATATAATGGTAAACTTAACCTTTTCGGGAAATTTAACAAGTTAAATGCCGGCGCCGCCGCGAAAGCAGCCCAAATACTCGGCACGCCTAAAAATATAATAGACTCCGTCTTGGAAAATTTTGAAGCCCCAAGGGGGCGTATACAAACATATAAATTAAATAACGCGAAGATAGTCATAGGGAAGATTGATAATCCCTCAGCCATGAAAACCATATTAAAGGAAATTGATTTTGACATAATATTCCTCGGAACCCCAAGAAGAAACGAGGACTGGAGATTCGAAACACTACAAGAAATAGGTAAAAAACCGCCAAGAATACTTATATTATTCCCGGGCCTCGAGGACACAACAGATATCGCCCTAAAGTGTGCAGAGAATCTACCCTCAAAGGTTTTAACCGCAAAGAGCGTGGAAGAAATCATCAAATTACTCGAAAAGTTTAGTAGTGAATATCATAGGATACTTATAGGGGGTAATGGACAAGAAAGGATCATAAAGATCCAAGAAAATATAGAAAAAATGGTGGGACAATGAGGAATAAGAAAATACTAGTGGTCGGTGCGGGGAATGCTGGCAGACCCGCTGCAAAACTACTACACCACCTCGGCAATGAAGTGCTAGTCACAGAAATCAAAGAATTCGAAAAACTACCCCCAAAGGCTAAAAAAAGGATAAAAGAGATGCAGGAGAGTGGTATAAGGTTCCATTTTGGGAAGCATCATCCTCAAGATATAGAATGGGCAGATGCCATTTTCATCTCACCTAACATCCCAAAAGACTCGGTAATACACAAACTAATAGAGAAAAAGGATATTGAATATATAACGCCTTCAATAATTGGCGACATGCTTAACTCCCTCATTAAGATTCCAATGGTTGGGGTGGCTGGCACAGATGGTAAAACCACAACTACAAACATGATAAAGCATATCCTAAAGGGGAAGCATACCACGATATCATTTTCATCATTAGAAGATTCACTTGTCATTGAAGGCCTGGTTGATTTGCTGGTAAAGGATAAACTGGAGAGTGAATTCGCAGTTTTTGAACTGCCACATGGCACCATAAGAATGACACAAGGCCTTGAATTATGTGCTGGTATCATAACCACGCTCACCCCAGACCACCTCGACGAATTTAAGGATTATGATGATTATATCAGGCGTAACCTTCTCATTAAAGATCTTATCAATGAGAGGGGCTTGCTCATACTCAATGGAGATGATCCCATAATAGGCAGATTCATAGATGAAATAGACGCACGCATCATCTATGGCTTGGGCAAGAAGAGACTGGTCGAATTCCATGGTAGAAAATATGTGACAAGGCCCCTATCAGTTGATGTTAAAGCCGAAGAAATCAAACTAAAGGGTCTCAGGGGTTCAGAATTCACATTTTTAAGTGGGAGAATACCCACAGTCTTATGTGAAAGATGTGGGAGTATAAACTGTGAATGTGGGGATTTCAAGCGAGGATATGTTGGACCATATGAGGAGAGGATCAGTTTACAGGTTCCAGGGATATTCAATGTTGAAAATGCACTGGCTGCCATTACAACAGGATTGATACTAGGTTTTGACATAGATTATCTGAAGGAACGCATAGGCAAATTTAAGAGTATAAGGGGACGTTTTGAGGTCATGGGCGTNGTTGATGGTGTTAAAGTTTATATGGACGCTGCTCACAACCCAGAGAGCATGGAGAAANTATTTGATGGTTTGGAATTCGATGGTGAGCTTATAATAAGCCTTGACAATCCTGACACATTAACAGTGAGGGATAAATTCAAGATAGGTAAGACGCTTGCAAAAGCGGCTGATCTGCTCATTGTAAGTGCCAAAAATGAAACAACAGGACAAATAGATTGGAAGGCGGCTGAAGAGGTTGCAGAGGGAGCGAACCCCACAAAAACCATAATAGTGGAAAACGTCTACAAATCCATTAAAGAAGCCTTAAAAAATTCTGAAAAAGGAAATATAATAATCCACATGGGTCCTGGGGTTGTTAACGCCTACCAAAATGTTAAAATGGACATTCAGAGGGCTATAAAAGATTACAAGGGGAACAGATGATAGAGAAGATAGTGGTACTTGGCGGGTGCGGGACAGTAGGAAGCCTAATGGCCAGAATACTAGCAAAGAATGCTACTGTAACAATATCAGACACTCGCAAAAAAACACCCCTATGGAGAATCTTCCAAGCAGAGGGCATCAAACTAGACCTTGGAGGTCACAACTCCAACATAATAAGAGGAGCTGATAAGATAGCGGTGGCACCAAGCCTACTAGAGAATGAGAAGATACTCCAACTCATAAAAGGCAAAGAGATCATAACAGTCGAGGACATCATAGCATCCTGCAAAGTTAAAAAACCAGTTGTAGGCGTCACAGGAACCAATGGGAAAACCACCACCACACAAATCTTAAAAAACATACTAAGAGTGGCAGAATACAACGTCCCTGAACATTATCTTAACATCCAAGGAAACACAGAATTCATACCAGCTTTACAGGCAAGACTAGAAGGTGACATAGCAGTAGTTGAAATAGGAACATTCGGAAGACCAGGTGAAATAAAAAAGGCTGCTACAGACAGCAAAGTCAAGATAGCTATCATAACAAACATTTCAAGGGATCATCTACCACCAGAGGATTTCCCAAAATACATAGAATGTAAAAAAGAGATCATAGACGTCGCCCAGCACATCATATTAAATGCTGATGACCCTATAGTGGCAAGTTTCGCCAAAAGCCTCCCCAAGGACAAAGTAACATTCTATGGTATAGAATCAATCAAATCCCACTTTGAGGTATTCCCAGAAGACAGAGAATGCCCTTATTGTGGCAAACCCCTAAAATACAAGAATAGGTTCCTAGGCCACCTTGGAGATTACTATTGTATATGCGGTTACAGAAGGCCAAAGTTGGACGTTAAAGCCACCAAAGTAGAAATGGATAAATTCAGATTAAACATAGCAGATAAGACAATAAAACTCAAAACAGGCGGACTTTTCAATGTCTATAATAGTCTTGCAGCGGCTGCCGCAAGCCTAACCCTTGGCATCAACCCCGAACATATCATAGAGGGTATAAGCTCATTTAAAGGCGCTGCTGGAAGGCATGAGATAATAAAAAGAGAGCCCAAGATAATCATAGACTATGCCCATAACCCAGCTGGTGTCAGGGCCATAATGCAACTTGCAAAAGAAGAAACCCCTGGAAAAATCATAGTAGTGAATACCATATCCTCTGAAAGTGGAATAGAAGGCGACAAAGAGATAGCAAGAATACTCTCAAACGCCAACATCATAATACCAACATCATATAGTGCAAGTAAGGCATCAGATCATACAAGAGCCAAGATCATACATATAAAATCTAGCAAACAAAAAATGAAACAAGGCACATTAGGAGCCAGCAAGAAGCAAGTGGATGAGGCCATCCAAAAGGCCCTAAAACATGCAGAAAAAGATGATACCATCCTAATAATGGGGGAAGGAGGCTATAAATATGCTAAAAATATCCTCAAAGGATCCTAAGATTATGATACTTATAGTAGTATTGATAATGGTTGTGATGACCCCACTAGATTACCACATCTACACTATGATACCATCACAGGATCCTGAGGAGATAAGCAGCATACCCATAGGGAGCACAGTAGTGTCTGGGATGCAAGTGGCGGACCCTGCGAAGATAAGAAAAGAACCCCTAATCATACACCCAGATTATCTAGTCAAGAACATGCAAAATGGAGATATAGGTGCGGTCATCTATGGCCTATTCACAGGGACCATGATGACACCAATAAACAAAGTTATAGAGGGCATTGATGCTAGTGGAAAACCCTCCAAATTAGAAGGTCCTGGGATGCTAACAACGAAAGGTGATAAACTAGTTGTACAACCACCAGCAAATTTCATATGGGCATATAAGACACCATACACCTATGCCGTTAAAACAGAGGATGGTATAAGCATAGTGAAAAAGAATAAAACAATAGGGACATTATCACCCGGTGAGATAGGTAGTGTGGTCTCTGATTATATTAATGAAACAGAACTTAAAAAATGGTACAAAGAAGCGAAGATAGGTGACAGGATAGCTATAGACTTTTCACTTTCCAATTTTAATGATGGCAGACTAGAAGTGCCACCAGAGGATATAAGCAGATTCTTTGGTGAAAAAACGAAAAAATACACGCAGGAATATCCTGAGGGCGCCCCTATCATGGCCTACATGCACCACTACAAAGTGGAGGAAGTTGCAACAGCCACAAGCCAACTTGAATCATACTCAGAGTATGATAATATAAAGAGGGAATATAATGCAAGACAATTCACAAAGGCTTGGAATGGTACCATAGTGCCTCCTGGGACGAGTTCACCTGGAAAGGAAACAGTCCAGTTCACATCATCAAGGGACCCCAAGGCTCCTGGAGGTTATGCTTCACATGGTACGTGTCCACCGGCAAGAGCTCTCAGAGATGCTATTGCAGAGGCAGGGCTGCCCACGCCCACAGGTATAAGCTGGAGATATTTCGCGCTCATGTATGGCTTCGACCCGATTACAGATGTTAAAGTGTATAATGATGGGCGGTATCCTATAATGATAATCATGTGGACTGAAGGTTCAGGTCCGAGCATGCTGATACATGCTAAAGTCCTCAGATTAGTACCAACGTAAAGGGGAATGCTTTCGCGAAAATCCACCTTCGAAGGAATACTAACGTGAAAGAGCATAAGCCTTGAATCCAAGACAAAAAATAATAATATTACCCAACGTGAAAGGAGCATGAAAGTATCAGGGATTATAACAGCAGCAGGTAAAGGGAAAAGGATGAAAGCTGACATGAAAAAAAGGGGGTTAAAGCCAGGGCATAAACTCCTACTAAAGTTAAATGATAGAACAGCGATAGAAAAGACCATAGTTAATGTCCTGAGTGCTGGTGTGGATGAGTGTATCGTTGTTGTTGGACACCAGAAGGATGATATAATCTCTGTGATCAGTGACTTGGATGTTAGGATCGTGGAGAACCAGGATGATCTGCCATTAACTGGCTCATTATTGAATGGTGTGAAGAATGCTAAGGGACTTTTTTGTCTTTGTGTTGCCGGAGACCAGCCAACAGTCACTCCTAGGACCTACAAGAAGATTATCAGGGCCGTGGGGGATGATAGAGTGTCGATACTTGGGAGGGGTTTTTTCGGTTGCCTGGACAATGCTAGGGGTCTTGGGATGCCATTTGCAGCCCCCAGGAAACTCCTACTAAAATATTTATCATTGTATAGTGGTAACATTAATCCATTGCTCTGGCACATACTAGAGAATGGTATAATCTTGTATGCTATAAGGCCGTCACATGAAATAGAACTTATTAACCTGAATACCTTTGATGATTATCTAAAAATTATTAGGAGGAACTAGAATTTTTTACCTTCTAGTTCCTCTTCGAGCAAGTCTATCCTATCTTGTAATTTTTCAACGATTTTAGCCAATCTTCCATTGAGAGTATGACATCATAGATCCAACATGCTATGGTCTCACTCTCAGCCTCTTCCCGGTACTTTTTTATCTTCTCTGCAAGGTCACGTGCTTCATCTAATATGTCGGTTATTTCAACCAAGGCTGATCCACTCCCCCAATGTTATGCCATTTCTTCAAGCGCTTCTACTGTACAGTCTATATTTTCGGCTGTTAGGCCAATTACAAGCTCATCATCTCTTATGTTAGAGTATTGTCTTGAGCCGCTGCATGCTAGGGTTATGTTGGCTTCGCCTCGCGTGTATGGTCCTGCCACTGCATCTGCACAGATTGATTGTATGCCTGCGAAATCTCCCTTGACCCTGCCACCTTTGGTATAGACTAGTGCCTGGATTATCTTGAGTGCTTGGGCAGGGTTACAGACCACTAATATAACATTAGGGTCGAATTCTACTCTTTCTAGTGGTGCGTATACTACAGCATAGAATTTAAGGTTTATCTTCGGGATCTGGTCTAGTGTTCTTTTGGCGGCTGGGAGGCTTGAAAATCTGCCCAGGCCATAATAGAATTCTCCGGTCTTTACAGTTTCTGGTGTTTCAGCGGCTCCGATGGCACCTGCACCTCCTTTGCATTCCTGGTCCTCTGCAAGTGCGTAGAACATTTCGCCTTCGCTTGCCCGCATCACCATTTCGCAGTGCCTAGCCGGCTCGCTTATCCTTTCAACATCCCCAGGCATGTCCTTCTCGTGGAGTACGAGTTTAACAGCTACGGGAGACCTTTCAAGTCCTAGTTTGTCTTTCATCTTCCTGGAGATGTTCTTATATTCTGTTTTCATAATATTCTCACCTTATGGTTTGATGGAGGGGTCTAATCTATTATACTTGTGGGCCTACCATATTGTCTCTTTTCTATATGTCCACAGTCTTTACACTTATAGGTTATCATAATAAAATCTTCTTCTGTATATTCTTCTTCAATTTCAACAGCCTCGCCACCACAAACCGAACACTTAACCCTCTCGGGCATGTCCAACCTATAATGTATCAACAACCCCCCGGCAATACAAAGAATCATATCTATAGTATATTACCTTTATGTATGACGGCTAAAGAATTTAGGACAGCATTCATAGCACACGTACCTGATGCAGACCCTGAAAGGGACAGGTGTAAGATTGAAACAAGCCTATATGAGCTTACAAGCATCCTAGTGAAAGATGACAGCCAGGCATTAAAGGTGTGCGAGGAACTTGCCCAAGGGGGGAGTTCATTCAATAATNCTATGTCCAGGATTCACACATAAAACAATAGGCATAGAAGCCACTAAAGAAAAAGTTGGGATAAGATGTTNCAAGAGGCGACAATCCGAGCACTAAAATAGCATTAAAAGCAATGGAAGAGGCTNGTTGGTTCAAAGAAAAAACCCCGATGATAGCCCCCCGTTATAGGAGTCTTATGGGGTAGTAATCTCCATGGCCTGGTAACACGATCAAACCATTGACCTTTTTGTCAGTCGCTTTTGCAACTTCTTTCAATGCTTGCATTTTTCTTTGAATAGCATTGAGTTTGCATTATGAGGAATCTTGGAATGTTTAGGAATTTTTTTCTCCTCGTCCTCCAAGCTTGGCACATTAGAGCATGATAATCCGCTACTGAATAGTACCTTTGCTTCTTCATGATAAGAAAATATACTATGTCCTGGTATGGTGACCCTCTCCAAGGCTTTCCAGAACCTTGAAATTATAAAGCCACCAACCATGTGGAATGCTCAGATTTCGCCCCTTTTCTTTGTCTTGTAATGGTGCCAGTTCTTGGAGGGAACTATGCACTCTGTAAAATGGTTTACGAGGGATTGTGAAATAATGGTTAAGTTCCATGAGAGATGTTTTTGAGCCTGCTGCACGATTCTCTTCCTCTATGATCTTCTTGGCTTGTGGGTGCATGAAAACTTTTGATTCTTCATGGAAGTATCTGCTGAGGCCGGCATGGTCTGCGTCTCAGCATGGGAAGATAAATCCGACTTATTTTTGAAGGGTCTAGGCCATTCTCTCTTAGCATTTCTTTCATGTTGTTGTAGTATATGCCATAGGTGCCTTCGATCATTACAAGGTCTTTATCATCGATGTTGCCGCCTGTTGGGGGTTTGAAAACATGTAATAGTAGGTTGCCGAATGGTAGGCTGGGCAGCTTTCTAGTAGAATGCATCATCTTTACGCATCCTAGATATTGCGAAGGCCAATATGTTCCCAAGGACTTGGCCGGCTTCAAGGTTCCGACCAGCCTCCCAGTTAAAACCAATAAGAGTATTGGATAACTCCTTGGAAGTGTTAACGAGCCTATTTTTGCTATTTCCTCATCATCTAGCTCTCTGAGTTTGAGGAAAAACCTTTCANTAAGGTTCAAANCGATCATCATATTAGCTTTTTCCTCGTCGGCCCCGGTGTATTCGAGATTGTAGTGATATCCGAGTGTGTTTAATTCCTTGGCGAGTTCTTGGATCTGCTCTGAGTCTTTGACATAGAATGCCATTTCAGCCTTGTTCTCTGATATCGTCTCATTATAGATCATGTAAAGTGACATTGGCACCATACCTTTCGAGAACCTTCGCAAAAATCTTTGAGGGTTCCGGGCTTGTTCTCAAGATAGACAGAAACCTTAAGAATATTATCAGGTTTTGTGATTTGAAGATTCTCCTCAAATAACTCCCTTAAAGAATCCTCCATGGACAAGATCATTGTATAGGGGGGTGGAAACGTTCTCTTTGGACCTTCCTTCAACAAGAACGCGATTAGGATGCTCAAATCTATTATAATAAAAATATGATATGTTTATGTTATGATCTGCAAAGTAACCAGCTATCCTCGCAAGAGATCCTGGCCTATCCGGCACATAAACCTTCACTCTACCAAGGAATAAATTATCGGTAGTGGACTTCCAAACCTCAAACATTGGCCATCCCCCCCAAGGACACCTCCAACATCAAATTTAGATCATCCATTATAGAATGATTTTCGCACAAAGTCGATCAAAAATTTATAAATTGGACAAAAGCAACTAATAATTATTCCCACCAGATGATGAGAAGAACCATGAAAAATCAGAAAAAGAATGGATAAAAATGGAGAATGGGAGTCGATAATTGATGGAAACAACATTAATATCCATAGTATATTCCATAGAACCTGTAATGATTTGCATAACACAATTTTCACCAAGAAAAGTCGTGCTAATAATGGAAGAAGAACCACCTAAGGAGAAAGAACAAGTACAAAAGATCATAGAAGACACATTAGGAAACTTCATAGAAGTCAAAATAAAAGAAACAAGCCTCTACGATGTAGTTCAGATAGCCAAGGACACAGTGGACACCATAGATGAGGAAAGAGCAAAAGGGAGAAAAGTCGTGGTCAACATAAGTGGAGGAAGAAAAACACAAGCCCTCGGCGTCCTATTTGGATGCTATGCCAGAAACAACGACGTCCAAAGAATAGCCTACGTAACAGAAGAAGAAGGCGAAATAATAGACCTCCCAATACTAAGCTTTGGGATATCCAAAACAAAAAAGAAAGTACTAGAGGAGCTTAAAAGAGGAGAAACTTCCGTTAAAAACCTGGCTTTAAAGCTTGGGATAAGCCGGGGCATGACATACAACCACATAAGAGAACTTAGGAACATGGGATTCATAGACCCTGAAAAACTTGAAATAACATCAGCAGGAGAACTCGCAATACTATGATGCGGCGTCCGGGATTTGAACCCGGGTCGCTGGCTTGGGGGGCCAGTGTCTTAACCAGGCTGGACCAACGCCGCTAAAGGAGAGTGCTCCGACCGGGATTTGAACCCGGGTCCTCGGCTCGAGAGGCCGAGATGATTGACCGGACTACACTATCGGAGCAATAAAATAATTATTACCAAAGAATTATTTATAAAATTTTCGGGACCCGAACAATGTATGACATAATAATAATAGGGGCTGGACCAGCAGGACTAACAGCCGCCATATATGCCGGAAGACAAGGAAGCAAAACACTCATACTCGAAAGGGGAATAGCCGGGGGAAAAGGACTAGAAGTGCCCTTAATGGAAAACTATCCAGGATACGAAAGAATAGAAGGTCAAGAACTCATACAAAAGATAAAAAAACAGGCAACAAAGCACACGCAACTCAAAGAACTAGAAGAGGTTACAAAAATCAAAAAAACACGTGAAGGATTCAAAGTAGAGACTAAAAAAGACNCCTACAAGACCAAAACAATAATCCTAGCCACCGGAACACGACACAAAAAACTTGGAATCCCAGGCGAAGAAAAATTCCTAGGAAAAGGAGTATCATACTGTGCAACATGCGACGGACCACTCTACCAAGACAAAAAAAGAGTCCTAGTTGTCGGAGGAGGGGACAGCGCACTACAAGAAGCAATATTCCTACACAAAATAGGATCCAAACCCACAATAATACACAGAAGGGATCAATTGAGAGCCCAAAAATACCTACAAGACCAGACAAAAAAAACTAAAATCCCTATAATATGGAACAGCACACTAAAGGAAATCAAAGGCAAAAAAACAGTCCAAAAGGCCATAATAGAAAACAAGAAAACAGGCCAAACCACCAAAATAAAAACTGATGGAATATTCATAGCAATAGGAGAAGAACCACTAAACAAACTCGCCCAAGACCTAGGAGTCAAAACAGACAAGACAGGTTACATAATAACGGACAAGCAACAAAGAACCAACATAGAAAGAGTTTATGCCGCTGGGGACATAACAGGCGGCTTAAATCAATGGGTTACAGCATGCGCCGAAGGAGCCATCGCAGCAACCACAGCATACAAAGACACTTCAGAAATTTAAAACTGCCAGTTTCTCTAAAATCCCTAACTAATATATTCAAAGACCAGGGAAAAAATTGCGAGGGTAATGAAGGGGAAACTTTTTTAGATGGTGTAAATGGATGAAAAAGCTCAATCCGATAGACTATTATCCTACTTCAGCTGCTATACTACATATTTCCATGGATCCAACCTCTCAACTTTTAGAAATTGGTCTCTAAAAAAGGGGTAAAATTTTATCATGCACTTAGCTTGCCAGTGATTATAATGAACCAAATTCAGAAAATAGTAAAGAATATGGGAGTGATGGGAGCAGCGCAAGTATTAACCGCGCTAATATCCTTCGTGCTCCTCATATACCTTGCAAGGTTCCTTGGAGAAGCCGACTTTGGAAAATATAATTTCGCATTTTCATTTACAAATCTTTTCGCGATATTCGCCGACCTCGGCATTAGCCAATTACTCATAAGAGAGATAGCTAGAAAAAAACAATTATCAGAATATTATGTGAACAATGCCATCCTATTAAAGATTCTGCTTTCAATTTTAACATTCATAGGTATCATTCTGACAACATGGACTCTTAGATTCCCTAAAACATTATCCATTCTACTCTATCTTTTCGGAATCTACAATATCCTATTCACGCTCTCAAGCACTTACCTTTCACTTTTCCAGGCCGGGAAAAAATGGAATACGTCGCACTATTCCATATCATAGAACGTGTAATAATCGCAACTTTTACCTTAACAGTCCTATTCATGGGCTACAGTGTGATAGCAATCGCATACGTTTATATCCTGGCAGGCATCATAGACATGATCCTCGCAGCAACCATAACCTTCAAAAAATTAATAAAACCCCTCTTTAAGATTGATTGGAAACTCCAGAAAAAACTCTTAATAATGGGATTACCATTTGGTTTGAACGCGCTATTTGAAGTGTTTTTCTTCAAAATAGACACTATACTCCTAGGTTTTTTAAAAGGTGATGTTGCCATTGGAATCTATAATGCGGCCTATAATCCCCTTCTAAAATCTGAGCATGATTATCGCTGTGATAGTGTCAGCCGCAATCTACCCTGTAATGTCAAAATACTATAAAGAAAATAAAGAATCCCTAGGAAAACTTACAATTATTTCCTAAGTATCTCGCAATCTTTGGCTTTCCCATTGCCATTGGATGTTTCATACTCGCAGACAAATTCATATTAATACTTTATGCTGGAGAATATACCGGCGCCATAACAGCATTCCAAATCTTGGCACTCTTCATACCCACTCGGCTCATCAGCACTATCACAGGAACACTCCTAAGCTCCATAAACAGACAAGGCTACAAAATGTTCAGCATAGGAATAAGCGCAGCCCTCAACATCATCTTAAACCTTATACTAATACCATATTACAGCTACATAGGTGCAAGCATAGCCACAGTACTATCAGAACTCCTACTATACTGTCTATTCCTATATATAGGACGCTATTATAAGACTATAAATGCAAACCGAACATTCACAAAACCCCTAATAGCATCAATCATAATGGCCATAACAATATATCCAATAAAAAACCTGAACACATTTATCATTATTGGTCTTGCCACAATCATTTATTTCTTATTCCTCTTCCTATTGAAAACCTTTGGAGATGATGACAGGCTATTATTGAATAACTTGTTGGGGAAAGAAGCATGAAAAACATCACTGAAGTGAAGGATCTGTGCACTGGTTGCGGGACCTGCGCAGGCCTATGCCCTCAAAATATAAAAATGGAGATCGACCAAAAAAAAAGGGATTGAAATATTATCAAAGGAGAATGCAATGAATGCATGACGTGTATTAAAGTTTGCCCCGGGAATAGCAGTTAATTTTGAAGAACTTAATGAATTTGTGTTTCAAGAAAAACCAAAGGACATCATTTTGGGAACTTATAATTTATGTTGGCCACTCGTTAAATGAAAAGTTGAGATCTGAATCATCTTCTGGGGGGAGTTGTACTTCAGTTATTGCTCAGTTTGTTAAATGAAAAAATAATTGACGGCGCCTTGGTTACTAGNATGGGTAGAGATGATCCTTTAAAGCCCGAAGCGTTTATAGCGACGACTAAAGATGAGTTAATTGATGCCATAGGATCTAAGTATTGCCCAGTCCCAGCTAATGTCGCTTTAAATGAAATTTTGAATTCTAATTTTAAAAAATTTGCAGTGGTCGGCTTGCCATGCCATATTCATGGTCTTAGAAAAGCTGAAAGGCTCAAAAAGGAACTTAGAGAAAAAATTGCTTTGCATATTGGCTTATTTTGTTCTTATGGAATAACTTTTTTGACAACCCAATTATATATTTGGAATAGCAAAAGAAGAGGTTGAAATAGTATATCGAACCGGAGACTTTCCACCTGCTTATATGATAATCAAGTGCATGAATGGAAATACAAAAAAGGTTAACCATGTTAAATTTTTGGAACTTAGCTTTTTGGTCATTTGATTTTTTGTAGCAGCAAAAGGTGTATGGCATGTCGCGATCAAACATGTGAATTAGCAGATATATCTATTGATAGCGGTTGGTTTCCTTATTTACAGTATAATCTAAAAAAATCATTCGTTAATAATGAGAAGTGAATTTGCTAATAGAATGATAAAAAGATTAAATGGAAGTGAAATGAAAATGCTACGGGTGGAAGGCAAAAATGAACTCAAAAGATTACAGGAGATGGAGAAGTTCAAAAGAAGATTTTTAAAGCCTAATACAGGCATTTTAAAATTATTTGGAAATAAAGTGCCTTCTTATGGAGTTTCAAGTTCCAAAGAAAAGAAAATTTTCAACTAGAATGTACGTAAAGAGTTTGGTTCGTTATATTAAAACTGAGCTTTCAACAAAAAAA
>JGI26787J52750_100007_pt1 | contig 29216 bp, 28 predicted proteins | sample WilGeyfunne61714_FD_52750 | JGI IMG/M metagenome (IMG submission 52750)
GATGGGCGTTGGGAGGCTGTTCCTCATCATGCCGCCTATATCTGAGAAGTTGTCCTGCTGAGGAGTGCTGTCCTGGAGAGGTGGGGGGTTTTGCCCCTCTCCTTTACACTAATTTATATTTTTTCGTTTTTGGTGTGGGGGGCTGGTCCACCATGATTGGGATTGGTAGCCCGCCTTTCACCCCCCTCTGGAGGGGAGTGGGGCTTTCCTGGTGGTCTCTCGTAAAAGCCGCCGATTTCATAAGTATGTCCAGCCTCGCGAATACTTTCTGTGAACGCGCGCAAAACCTCACTAAAAGACATCTTACTTGGATGAAAAATAATATAACGACCTCTATCACGTCCAAATTAAGTTTTTGCCCCCTTGTTGGAATTTTTATCACATCTCACAAAAAGTCAAAAAAATATCATGGGAACCTGTTGAATCATTAAAATAGTTGTGCTAAATCAATGGCGCGAATTGTAACTCGAAAAACCCCCTTGACCAAGACTTTGGGATTTCATTTGGAAATTGTGAAAACTTCTTTGCAGAAACTCTGGATTTTTCCATTATCAGGGGAGAGGCTATGGAAGTTGAGCTTAAATTAACTTATTTAATTACTTTCAATATAAATCATGAAAATTTTGTAATAAATAATTTTTTTATATCTGTTCATTTATAGAAAATTGAGGAGGTGAAGAATGATAAAAAAGGGGGTTAATTTTGTTATCAGTGCTAATAGTTTTTGCATTGAGTTTATCTAGTGCCGTGTCAGCAAAAGATCTTCAACCAGATCTAGGATCTGTAAATTAGACAAACACTAGTGGTTTCATCGAAGATCCTATCATATATGGGAAGATCATGGAAAACAATACTTCGGCTGAAGGAGCCTTAATAAAAATCAAGGATCCCGCCACGAATACCACGATAACCACAGGAATCACTAATTCAGGAGACAATATCAGCTTCATATCCAACCAGAGCATTTTCAACATAGAGATCACCTACAAGAATTACAAACCATACATAACCCGAATAGAATACACAGGAACCCCACCCATGGCAAACCTAAATCATGCCTTCGTACCATCAAAGTTGCTCAAACCAACCAAAATGCTTGTATTCCTCAGCGGCTGCTTCGTAGGGACCGTGAATCTGATGATAAACGATATATATAAAAACCAACTATTATCTGATGGCTATGACTTTAAATTGAAAAATATTCAGCATGGAAACCATCAACATAAACTCGACAGAATGGCAAACATTCCTAAACGAACTAAAAAACCGCGGACATATTATTCCACATGACAAGACCCAATTATCCATTAACAGGCATCACCTATGGGCCCACTTATGACGCCCCAACAGATTTTGAAACAATAGCGAAACAAATGAAGCAAGGAAGTAAAATATTCATCCTGGGAACTCAAAAACCGCCATGCAACATAACAGGCGTCGAAATAGTGAATTTACCACCACAGTATGGGCAGGTAGTTAACTACCTCCTGAGTAAAGAGAACCTTAAGAGAACACTGCTTGAAGTATTGCGTCAATTCAATGCAATATTCATCAGCCAAAACGAAACCAAACTACAGCAACCTACAGAGGATTTCCTATACCATCCAGATTTTCAGAGAACATTTCAAGAGAAAAATGAGTACATAAGATGGTACAATGAAAGCGGCCACTTCAAAAGAAGGAGCGCCTTGGATCGGAGTGACAATATTTAATCGCGATTACATGTCAGGTAACTTGAGAATGTGGAACGAAATCATCAAAAAACTAGAAGCAAAAGGCTTCAATGTTATACTATATGTCATGGATCCAATAGTTACAGGTGATTCAACCGGCTTCAAGGAGATTCTTCCTCTCTGAACCACGTATAGATTTACTGATAACATCAATACAATTCGAGATGGTGCAGACAGTTATACAATAGCCCTTTTCAAAGATTTAAACATACCTGTACCCAGCCCAACATACATCTGCCTCTTCACAACATTAGACAAATATCTACAAGATAAAACAATCAGAGGATTAAGCGGTATAGAGATGAGGTTTCTAGCCATATACGAGGCAGGGGGCAGAATAGAACCAATACTGATAGGTGGGACCCAGATTTCAGGGAAAGATCCATTAACCGACCTATCATTGAAGGGTTATTCTCCATATGAACCAGGTCTAAAACAGTTCATCGAAAGAGCGATCAAATGGATAGAGTTGAAATACACGCCTAACAATGAAAAAAAGATCGCCCTTATCTACTGTGATAACATGCACGACGAGAATATGGTCACGGGCTATGGTTTAAATGTGCCGGTAACTATTGCTAATATACTCAAAGCACTCCTAATGAAGGATACGATCTAGGTAATCTAACAATAGATAATCTTACAAGCGAAAACACCCTCAGATTAATCAATGCACAAGGAAGAAATCTCATCAACTATACCCAAGCCGACCTTCTAAAACTGATTCAAAAAGGTGTGCCAACAGTAACCAGAGAAGAGTACCTCAAATGGTACTACAAACTCCCAAAGTCATTACGCAGCCAAGTCGAAGGTACTTGGAGTCCGCCACCAGGAAATTTCATGGTTTACGATGACAAAATAGTTTTACCGGGCATATGCTTGGTAAAATTTTCCTTGAAGTGCAACCAAGATGGACTTGGAACAGAACACTAGACAACTTATATAGCAATACATTTCACCTACGCATCAATATATAGCATTTTACCTGGCTCCAAAACAAGTTCCAAGCAAACGCGGTGGTTCATATCGGAGGAGCACATGGAACACTAGAATTATTACCAGGTCATTCGAGTGGAATGACTGCAGATGACTGACCAAACAACCTAATCGGCAACATGCCAAATATTACAACTTGTGAGAAGGATGATCCAGGACATGGGATAATAAACCCTGTGAAAAGAAGAGCATATGGAGTTATCATATCCCATTTAACACCACCACTCATAGGAGCTGTAGAATACACTAAATACCGCGAACTAGACAATCTAATAAAATCTTACAACGACGCCAGATCAATAGGAGACAACGAAAGGATGGAGATACTGAAATCTCAGATCCTGGAGGCCATTAAAAATGAAACAGGCCTAAGTGAGAGACTAAAGATAATTAATACATCAGATTTTGACGCGATACTTGCTAAAATTTCAGATTACATTGAATATATCGCCGAAAGCTACACTACAAACGGACTCCACACATTTAGGGCCCTGCCAGATAATAAAACCTTAGAAAAGTTCATAGAAGCAATAGTATCATTCAACCCAGCGAACAGAACAAGAGAACAAGTTCGAAGTCTACTAATTCAAAGCGCAGAAAACGAGATGAAAAACTTGTTAAGAGCTCTTAAAGGAGAATATATAGAACCAGGAGGTGTCAATGATCCCATATGTTCCTTGGATGTCCTCCCAACAGGAAGAAACATGTATTCCCTCAACCCTTCAGGGGGATACCAGATATCGCCGCCATGCAAATAGGTAAAAAAGTCGTGGATAAAATACTTAGAAATGTACAGAGAATCCAAATGGAAAGTATCCAGAAACCATTGCCATAGGCAGCGGAATCGACGTAATTTTAACAGGTGGCCAGAATATAGCGGCAATTTTCAACCTACTCGGTGTTGAACCGATCTATGAAATGGGAACATTAATTGGTACGCGAGTAATACCATTGGAGGAGCTCGGAAGGCCAAGGATCGATGTGGTGATAATCGATCCTCATAACATTCGAAGTATTTGTCCAAATACTTTCAAAATCCTTGATAATAAGACAAGTAGCATTGCTCAACGAATCTACAGATATAGACTATGTGAGAAAACATTATTTGACGATGCTCCCAGAAATTAAAATGGAACAGGGATTAAAACGAGAAAGAAGCTTATGAAAGAGCTGAGAAACTTGCCAGGGCCAGGATATTTGGTCTTCCGCCAGGTTCCGACCCCCATGGTGTAAGTGTAGATCGTATGGTTATGGATCAAAGCAGATTGGACAGATAAAGAATTTAGTGAAACATACCTCAATTATCATACAATATACTAATGATATTTCAGGGATTGCAGGACGAAACATGCTAGAGCAGATGTTGAGGACGGTTGATACAAGCATGGTAATTTCACCACCTTACCGGACTACAGGGACAGGAGCATGTCTCTATAGTGTCGAATATCATATTCGCGACAAAACAAGTAACAGGCAGGGAAATATCAAGCTACGTTGTTAAAACCAATTACAGAGAGCCTAGAATATTAACTTTACAAGAGAATATTTATGATGAAGTGAACTCAACATTACTTAACGGTGAATGGATGCAAAGTATGCTGAGAGAGGGATATTCAGGTCGCAACTATCGCGCTTCAGATAAGGAGTTTGTTTGTGAACAATGTTCTTGCAAAGGTTACAACGCCATTAGTTTGGCAGAAGATTGCAAATGTTTACTTCTTTAATCAACAAGTTTTCAACCAAATGATTGCAAGTATACTCTATCAAGCGCATAAACGCGGCATGGTGCAGCTCAGCTCTGATGAAATCAGAAATTTGGAAAATTTCCTTGGCATATTCGGTTCCCCAACATCTCCAGTTCCAGGAACCCCAGGAAGGCCAGAGCAGCCAAGAGCTCCTACTGGACAAGTAGGGTCTACTCCAGGTTATATTGGCAGTCCAGGGACTGGAAGCCAAGCAAGCAGTCCGGGAATGGTAGAGGCAGCAGCTAGTGCAGGACCAGGAGCAAGTAGAGTCTATGAGGTTAGCAAGGCAGGAGAGGCGCCGAAAACCTCCAGTGGACCGCTAATATATGCAGTTACTGGGATCATAATCCTAGTAGCATTGGTAGGAGCAGGATACTTACTAGCAGGACGAGGAAAAACTTAAAGTTTCTCTCTTTTTTACTTTTCCATGTTATAAAAATGAGCTTACTGCAGCAGTTACAAATATTCCGATTAGGGATGATTTTTGGTATTATCCACTCGTGCATTAACTAGTTTCAAATGGGGAGAGTGGATTAGCTTTTTCTTCATGAATTTATATTAAATATTAATGAAATAACAATTTTTGTGACAATAGTCACAAAGGGTTGTATAAATTTGTGCATTCAAAAATAAAATTGGAAAAAATATTAGGGGTGATACAAAATGAAAACCCCAAAACTCTCAATAATCAAAATTATAAGCTTCATACTGATTTCATTACTCCTAACCCCTGCTTATGGTGCATCAGCAACGCAAGATGTCACAGTTACCGTATCAGAAAGCGTTCAAATAATAGTATTCTGGAATGGGACAGAAAACAATCCATTCACACTTAATGTTTATACAATACCAGGAAGAGAATATTATTGGCCTAGAGGACCAGAAGGAGTTCAGATTAAAGGTCTTTCAAACGTCCTTATAGACCTATATGTGAAAACAGAGAGCGATCTTCAAGGGCCTGGAAGAATCACACCCATAGAAAAACCTTAAATATGCTAATTATGGATCAGGATTACCAAAAACGCCTTTCAAGAAAGACTATGCTCTCGTGAAAAAGGACTGGAAGGTCGAAAACCTAGAAGAATCAATTATACCAGTGGACATCTACCTTGATGTATCCATTGGCACGGCACCTGGCACCTACTCAGTGAAGATATATCATATAGCAGTAAAATCACAATGAACTCCCCCCCCAAACCATTAGAAAGGAGCATCCCAAAGACCCCCCCATAAAAAGCATAAAGGCGAGTTCACCTTCCATCAGGATTCCGAAACACCCTTTGAAAATTGCCCCCTCCATCACTTGGGAATAAGAAAAACCATGGTCTTCATCATGTGCGCTGTCATTGAATGACTTTCTCAATGTGGTTTAAAGTTTGCATATCCTAAGCTTTATAAGCAATCTGTCGGTCATGATAATTCAACACTGGATGAATTATATTCTTTAATTTTCATCATTTCGTGAGCCTCACCATATAAGCCGTTTTTTCAATTGAAATTTCTATATTCCCCCGTGAGGTCGTCGATTAACCGTTTAAGGCGGACTGATCTCTTCCTTTCCTGCATGCTCCAGATTAGATATATTCTTATCTCCTGGGCAACCCTCAACATCTCCCGGACCGATTTTAAATGGAGTCTGTAGCTAAAGCTCTTCTCCTAAAACCAATAAATTTTCCGAAATAAAAGGTGGAATTCATCATCTTTGAATGGGAGCTTGGGCAATTCCGCGGGGATATAATAATCAGGGTTCTTTTTATAATCCTCTAAAAATATTTTAAAACTTTTGATACGGGCTTTTAAAAGCTCATCTTTAAAAGCGTCCCCATTTTTCATCCATGAACTTGCCATGTGATCTTATAAGCCTATAAAGGCTCCTTTTAGCTATCCTTACAAGCTCCTCAGGACTTTTATCATATAATTTATCAACGGCTTTAACATAGAACCCCTTCTCTCTCATCTGGGCTGTGAACGAACTTGCACCAGCATTACAATCTGGTATATTCCCTCTAAGATTCTCACTATCAAGTTTAAACATTTTAAAATATTCAGCCGCAGTTCTTCCAAGAAATCCTCAACACCATCCCATTCCCATAGTGTGCAACACCCTATCTTTAGAAGGACTTATAACATGTAAAATAATTACATTCATGGGGGTGAAAATAATTAAGAAAACAACAATAATCATAGTACTACTATTTTTAGCTATTGGAACAGTCTCTGCAACAGATAAAGCACCGAACACTTTCATCGAGGGACAGTAACATATTGTAACAGCACAGAACCATTCCAAGGGCCACAATAGATGCGAAATCCCCCACAGGATCGAACATAGCATCAAACACTACAAGACCAGATGGAAAATATAACATATCATTCTATTCAGAAGATAACACACTAATAGTCTCTGCAATAACACCAGGGCATATAATGCCAACACAAACCATAAACTTGGATGAAAACCGTTCAGCTGAAATAAATTTCCAACTCGGAACACTCACGCTAACAAAAAGGATCATGGGACACAATAGGCCTCGATTCTAATAACGTGATTGTAGGCCCAAACCAGTACCTTGTACAAATAAAGGTTACCAATAACGCTCTAACCACAGCAAATAACGTTATTGCCAACTTCACATGGACAACAACAAACCCATACATAAACCTGGCACCAGACGAGACAGAAACAAAAAAACCTTGGAAACATACCACCAGGTGCAACGGTAGACGTATTCTATCTCATAGAGATTACAAGAACACCAGCCACATATACCACATCAAGAAACTATAGAGTAACAGTCGCCGGTACAAACACAGGAACACCAAACACAATAACAGGCAGCCTATACCTACAAAAACTCATATCACAAAACCGTAACCAAGTAGACTCCATAACCGTAGGCAACACCACACCAACAATAGGAGATACAATAACGGCTACAGTAATATCACATACAGCATCAGCAACCTACAATACGGTTAATCTGCCATTTACCAACTATAACCCACACATACTCCACCATTGAATGTAACAATAGCCTACGGATCGAGCACAACCAATAATGTGCGAATCGACAATCCAGGAACAACCAACTTCGTCTCAGTATGGTACTACAAAGTTATAGGAACGGGAACAACAGCATTATTTGCTCTTATAACAGACCAAAGTGGCGGAAGCTTCCACTAGACTTCGGTGAAAACATAACAATAGCCGTACCACCAGAAGTCGATTTTGGCATTACAAAGGCAGTTAACAGCACAGCTCCAAGATATGGTGATAGTGTCAAGTTTACCATGACTGTCACAAACGTTGGACCTGACACTGCTGCGGATGTTACTGTGGCTGATGTGTCGCCTTCAGGACTCTTGTATGTCAGTTCCAGTCCTACAAGTTCTTATGATCCTGTTACGAGGACTGTTACTTGGAGTCTTGGTGAGATGGCAGTTGGCGCCTCCAGAACACTGGAGATAATCGCCACCGTCAATACAACTGACGTTGCATTGGTTAACACGGCTACGGTTGCTAGTGGTGTGTATGATCCATACACTGCGAATAACACTGCAACTGTCATTATTGGAGTGGCTCCAGAAGCCGATCTTGCCATCACTAAGATAGCTAACCAGACAATTGTAAAATACTTGGACACTGTTAGGTTCACAGTAACCGTGGAGAACCTCGGACCGGATACTGCAGTAAATACTAGGGTAATTGACTTATTACCAACGGGTCTGCAGTATGTGAGCAGCACGGCCACTCAAGGATCATACGATCCGGTGACTGGTATTTGGACGATTNAGGATCTTACAGGTGGGGCNGTGGCAACTCTTGAAATCATAGTAAGGTATGGTATTTGATGTGAGCATAACGAATGTAGCTACTGTGACAAGTGGCATATACGATCCAAATTGTGACGATAGAAGTGCCTAAAGAGCCAACACCAAAGCCACCAAATCCTGGNGAAGTTCCAATGCAGCCAACAGGAACGCCATCATCCTTAATGGTAAGGGGTGCTGTCAATTATCGCTGGATTTGCGGTTTCAAGAAAGATATAATCGAATTTTCCCCATTTTTCTCTTTTTTGTCCATCAACTATATATGCTCTTTATATGAGATAATGATTTTAAGCAGAGATTATCCTGGTGATGTTATGAAAGATCTTTCAAGGAGGATAATATCAAAGATCAATAAAATTTCACGGCCGGTTAAGATAATGCATGTCTGCGGATCTCATGAACATACNATAATGCAACATGGTATAAGATCCCTTCTACCAGAGGAGGTTGAGGTTGTCGCTGGACCTGGATGCCCAGTATGCTGCGTTCCTGCGAGGGAGATTGATGAATGCGTGGAACTTGCAAGACAAGGCGTTACCATTACGACTTTTGGGGACATGCTCCGTGTCCCTGGATCTTATGGTTCTCTTGCTGATGCAAAAGTTGAAGGTGCTGATGTCAGAATAGTCTATGGTGTGAACAATGCCGTTGAGATTGCGAAGAACCTTGACCGCGAGGTTGTTTTCATGGCGGCTGGTTTTGAGACAACAGCGCCCACAACAGCTTCCGCAATTTTGTCGAATCCGCCAGAAAATTTTTCGGTCCTTTCATGTCATCGTCTCATACCTCCTGCTTTGAAATTTCTCATAGAATCTGGGGAAGTGAATTTGGATGGTCTTATAGAACCTGGACATGTTTCCACTATAATAGGTGCGAGGCCTTATACCCCATTTTCTAGGGATTATGGGATACCCCAGGTTATTGCGGGTTTCAACCCTATTGATGTTCTCTTAGCCGTTTATATGATACTTCGTCAGATAGAGAATGGAAATGCCAAGGTTGAAAATGAGTATAGAAGGGTTGTAAGGGAGGAGGGTAACCTTAAAGCCCAGGAGGTTATGAGAGAGGTTTTCTACGTTACGAGTAGAGAGTGGAGGGGGTTTCCAGAAGTCCCAGATTCTGTATATGAGATAAAGGAGGAATTCTCAAATTTTAATGCTAGGGAAAGGTTTGATATCGAATTGGAGGATGTGATTGAATGTNCCACTGGTTGTATTTGCGGTGCTGTATTAAGNGGTGTTGCAAGGCCTGAGGATTGTTCACTTTTCAGGAGCGAGTGCACGCCAACTAATCCTGTTGGTGCATGTATGGTTTCAAGGGAAGGAACATGTAATATCGCATATCGTTATAGTTCATTTTGAGGATGGTTATGAAGGCGATTGCTGTAGACATTGATGGTACTATAACTGACCCGACAAGGAAGTTGAGCATACCTGCCCTTAAAGCATTGAGGAAAGTTGAATCTTTTGGCGTGCCTGTTATACTTGTCACTGGGAATATCTTATGTTTCACAATGGCAGCTTCTGTACTTATAGGAACCTCAGGGGGTCTTGTAGCGGAAAATGGTGGTGTAATATATTCCAATGAGGAAGTTAAAGTATTGGGTGATATCAGAAAGGCTGAAAAAGCCTACGAGCACCTTAAAAGTTTGTATCCTGTGGAGAAGGTTCAATTTTCAGAGTTCAGAGTCTCTGAGATAGCTATATGGCGCACAATACCCGAAGATATTATAAAGGAAGCTTTGAGAGATTTTGATGTTGAAGTTTATGATACGAAATTCGCAATTCATTTAACAGATCCAGGTATCAATAAAGGTTCATCCCTTAAAATAGTCGCAAAGGACATGGGAATCGAAACAGAGGATATAATAGCAATAGGAGACAGTGAAAACGACATCGACTTCCTCAAAGTGGCCGGGTTAAGGGTAGCGGTTGCAAACGCAGATCTCCAACTCAAAAAAATGGCAGATTACGTGACAACCAAAAAATATGGTGATGGAGTAGCAGAAGCTCTTGAAAAACTCATATTCCAACGGAGGGGAACATAATTGTATAACATAGCAGAAAAAACATTCAAAGAAGCCCTTAAACATGTGCAGAACGTTGAAATATATATACAAAGAGAGAAAACATTGGAAGTTGACATCCAAAGGGATAAGATAGACCTTGCAAAGGAACAACACTTAACAGGCCTCGGCTTAAGGGTCATAGAAGATAAAAGGATGGGCTTCTCTTACACCACGGACATGAACCGGATAGAAGATGCCATAGAGGCGGCCGTCTTTAATATGAGAGCGAATGAGGCGGATGAAAATTTTAAATTTTCCAAACCATCACATTATCCTCATGTGAAGAAAATCTATGATAAAAGCTTCCATGATCTAGAAGTTGCTGATGTTCATGAATTCGCGGAAAGAATGATAAATACGGTTTTTGATGAAGGTTGTGAACCTACCAGCGGAGGCTTCATTGCAAGCCATCTTCGAACGCTCCTGTTAAATTCTAATGGGGTTGAAACAGAATATAAGAGTACGGGATTCTCTGCCCACATATCAGTTAATGCCAAGGAAAACAATTTTAAATCCACAGCCTACGAATCCGATGCATCATGCCTAATGAGCCTAGAACCGGAAAAAATATCACAGGTCGCTTGTAAGATAGCGAAAAATTCCATCGGAGGCGAAAGAGTCGAAACAGATGACATGAGCATCCTATTGGATTATCATGCCATAAATGGCATTCTTGCAACATTCACATCAGCAATAAACGCCGATAACGTCCAAAGAGGAAGGTCCTACCTCAGGGACAAAACCGGAGAAGAAGTAGCGAACCCAGAAATGAACATATATGATGATGGAAGAGTAACAGGAGGCCTCTACTCAGCCCCCATAGATGATGAAGGAACACCATCCCAACGCACACCTATAATAGAAAAAGGCATACTAAAAAATTTCATATATGATCTTTATACAGCTTCCAAGGGAAAAGTTGAAAGTACTGGTAATGGTATGAGATCATCATTCTCAAGCATACCAACAGTTTCAACAACCAACATCATACTAGACTTCCAAGATAAAATAAAAATCGAAGATATTAGAAGGGGCATGCTTATAACTGACGTCCTCGGTGCTCACACAGCCAACCCAATTTCAGGGGACTTTTCACTAGAAGCCAACAACCCATTCTTCATAGAAAATGGAGAAATGAAGTATCCAATAAAAAAAGCCATGATCTCAGGTAATCTGTTCAACATCCTGAAACAAATAAAAATGATAGATTCAAGGATAAGGCAAATAGGAACCTTCATAACACCAAGAATACTCATAGAAACCATAAGGGTCATTGGAGGATAAAATACAAAAAGGCAGACCATCTTAACATTATATGATGCTAGAAGATTATCATCTTATAAAGGAAGATAAAAAACTTGCACGGTTTAAGATAGCAGCATCCATAGAAGTCGAAGATGTGCCAGCAGCCAGACTATGGGACGAACACGAAATAATCCGGAGAAAATTCAAGGAATATTGTGAAAAACAATCCACAAGATCTTGGGAAACATCATTTCTAGATTTGAAGATAAAAATAGCCGAGAACATATTCAAGTCGTGCCATTTTTGTGAAAGACGCTGCTATGTTAACCGTAGGAAAGAAGCAGGATACTGTGGAGTGCTAGAAGCCAGGATAGCATCAGAGTTCTTGCATTTTGGAGAGGAGACACCCCTCGTCCCAAGCCATACAATATTTTTCTCAGGTTGCACATTCCACTGCATATTCTGCCAAAATTGGGACATATCCCAAAACCCACAAGGGGGCGTCCACATAGGACCTGAAAAACTTGCAAAAATAATAGATAGAAGAAGGCAGAGAGGATCATTCAACGTCAATTTTGTGGGGGGCGACCCCACACCCAACCTCAATTACATCCTAAAAGTCATTTCACAATGCAAGGAAAACATCCCCATAATATGGAACAGTAACTTCTACATGTCAAAGGAAGCCATGAACTTACTAGATGGTATCATAGACCTATACTTGACAGATTTCAAGTTTGGGAACAACAAATGCGCCAAGACACTAGCAGACGCTGACAACTATTGGGAAATAGCCACAAGGAATCACCTGCTAGCCAAAGAATCAGCTGATATGATAATAAGACACCTCATACTCCCAGGGCACATAGAATGTTGCACAATACCCATATTATCATGGATAGCTGACAAACTAGGCAAAGACACCCCAGTCAATATAATGGGACAATACAGACCAGTATACCATGCCATGGAATACCCTAGGATAGACAGATACCCCACGATAGAAGAAATCCACCATGCAAAAGAATATGCAAGGGAACTGGGCCTCACCAACCTACTATAGGGGGGAAGATGAAAAGTTGAATATAATAATAACAGGAAAACCAGGAACTGGTAAAACAACACTAATTAAGAGAATAAAAAGTCACCTAGAAGAGAAAGGGGCTCAGATAGGTGGAATATTCACACCAGAGATAAGAGAAGGCAAGAAGAGGACAGGATTTGAAATAATAGATATAGCTACTGGTGAGAGGGGGATACTAGCAAGAAGGGGAGCTCCAGGGCCAAGGGTAGGATCCTATGGTGTTAACCTTGAAACGATCAAAAGAGTGGGCATACCTGGGATTGAAAGGGCCATCAGATCGGCNGATTATATTATAATAGATGAAGTCGCGCCAATGGAACTTAAAGACCCAAAATTCCTAGATAAAGTTGAAGAGGCGCTCTCAAGCGACAAAACAGTGATAGCAGCCTTCCACAGAAAACTAATCCATAATGTGAAGAACAGAGAAGACGTGCAAGTATTTAAAATCAACCCCAAAAACCGTGAAATAATATATGAGAAGATAAAAAGTATAATAGAGGGAAAATGATGGGATGTGACGATTATAGGCTTACAAGGGTGCTTGAAAGGGAAAATCTTAACTTAAATCCACTTCAAAGGGGTGGTGTCCTCACAGCAGATGCCCGTGAAGCACTTTATGAATTCTCAGACGGTTACAGTATATGTGATTATTGTGAAGGACGACTAGATCAGATAAAAAAACCAGACATTAACAGATTCCTTGATGATTTGGCAGATTTTATAAACGTCGATGTTGTAAGAACAGTCCATGGTGCAAGAGAGGGAAAATTTGCAGTGATGCATGCCCTCTGCGACAGAGGGGACACAATAATGGCAGATGGTAACGCACATTATACCACACACTTAGCAGCAGAAAGGAACCACCTTAAAATCATCGAGGCAGCCAACGATGGATATCCAACGTTTGAGATAAAATCAGAAACCTACAGACAAGTATTAGAAGATGCCATCGACAAGATCGAGATCAAGCTAGCAGTTTTAACACACGTTGACGGAGATTATGGAAATCTCACAAACGCGAAAGCCATAGCATCCACTTGTAGAAGATTGGGCATCCCACTACTTTTAAATTGCGCATACACCATGGGCCGAATGCCAATAGACGCCAAGGATATAGGGGCTGACTTCATTGTTGGGAGCGGGCATAAGAGCATGGCAGCCTCCGGGCCGATAGGGGTGCTTGGCATGACTAGTGAATGGGAGGACACTATACTTAAAAGATCCGATCGCCACGAAAAAAAAGAAATCGAAATGTTAGGATGTACGAGTAGGGGCGCTCCAATCGCAACACTCATGGCATCATTTCCCCATGTGAAAGCAAGAGTCCAACGATGGAATGAAGAACTTAAAAAAACAAGACACTTTGTAAAAGAAATGGAAAAACTAGGTGAAATAATACAATTGGGGGTTAAACCAAAAGAACATGACCTAGTAAGATTTGAAACACCCATATTTGATAATATAGCACGTTCACACCCGAGAAGGGGCTTCTTCTTATATGAAGAGCTTAAAAAGAGGAGGATAGTTGGTATAAAGAGGGGTCAGACGCGATGGTTTAAATGCAGTGTATACTCCATGACCATGGAACAAATAGAATACATAATTGATGCTTTCAGGGATATCATAAAAAAATACAAATCCTAGATTATGGGGAACTGAATCTCCACACTATCCCCATGATAAACTTCTCTGGGTGAACCTATAACATCTATATTATTCTCCTTAACAAAATCTATAAGGGATTCATAGGCGGCCATCCTACCAGAACCTTCATAGCTAGTATATAAAACCTTATGCCCTGGGATCCTCACAATATTCACGCGATCATCACCCGCAATCTCCTCCTCTAAAGGGAACCCCACATCATATTTTCCCTCATTCTCAAAGGGGCTAGTATAGAATATCACGAAACCAGAACCTCCAATTTTAACCTTATTCACCTTGAGCCATTTCTCAAGTTCCCTGAGTATCCTGATGGTTTTCTTAAAACACCCAGTATAACTTATAATGGCTATAAGTTCATCAGGTACCATTTTAGTTTTTATCATAAGAGCATCCATAGAAGACAAACTCAGGTTTTTTTTGACGCCGGGACTGGGATTTGAACCCAGGAGGAGCGAAGCTCCACAGGATCTCAAGTCCCGCGCCTTACCTGGCTAGGCTATCCCGGCACATGAAAAAAAGGAGATCATATAATATGTGCAAGGGGCTTTTCAGCCCTTGAGTTCTATTTCTATACTAACATTATCTGGTACGTTCACCTTCATAACTTGGCGCATGGCCCTTTCATCAGCTTCTATTCCCACGAGTCTCTTATGGATCCTCATCTCCCATTTTTCCCAAGTAGCGGTTCCTTCACCATCTGGTGATTTGCGGGTTGGTACTATGAGTCTTTTGGTGGGGAGGGGTATGGGACCTGATATGTCAACTCCGGTTCTCTCTGCTATCTTTTTTATCTGTTCACAGACGTATTCTAATTTTTTCGGGTCTGTTCCTGTGAGTTTGATCCGTGCCTTCTGCATTTACATCCTCCAAAAAAATATAATATGGGGGGTTTATTTTGCTGGTACCAAGTCTATGCACATTCCAGCTGCGACTGTCTGTCCCATGTCCCTTATGGCGAATCTACCCATGTGTGGGATGTCTTTGATCTTTTCTATTACGAGTGGTTTGGTTGGTTGTATCTTAACCACGGCGGCGTCTCCAGTTTTGAGATAGTCTGGGTTTTCTTCTTGCACTTCACCAGTTGCCGGGTTTATCTTCTGGACGAGTTCTGTGAAGGTGCATGCAACCTGGGCTGTGTGGCAGTGGAATACTGGTGTGTATCCTACCGTTATAACTCCTGGGTGTTGTAATACAACTACCTGGGCCGTGAATTGTTTAGCGACCGTTGGTGGCGTGTCAGGGTGTCCTGCGACGTCACCCCTCCTTATATCATTTTTTCCAACACCTCTCACATTGAATCCTATGTTGTCACCGGGTTCGGCTTGTTCTAGGCGTTCATGGTGCATTTCGATGGATTTAACTTCCCCGCCCACGCCAGGCGGCTCAAAGATGACATTGTCACCTGTCTTTAAGATTCCTGTTTCAACCCTACCAACTGGCACTGTTCCCACTCCTGTGATGGAATATACATCCTGAATAGGTATTCTTAATGGTAGGTCTACTGGCTTTTCTGGTGGTTTTAACTGGTCTAATGTATCGACTATTGTTGGGCCCTCGTACCATGGTGTTTTATCACTCTTCTCGGTTATGTTGTCACCTACAAATGCTGAGACCGCTACGAATGGGACTTCCTGGGGCTTGTAACCGGCTGTGTTAATGAATTCGCTCACTTCATCTTTAACTTCCTCGTATCTGTCTTCGCTGTAATCTACTAGGTCCATCTTGTTTATTGCGACGATTAACTGGTCTATGCCAAGTGTCCTTGCGAGAAATACGTGTTCTTTTGTCTGTGGCATCACGCCATCGTCCGCTGCCACGACTAGCACTGCAGCATCTGCTTGTGATGCTCCTGTGATCATGTTTTTAACGAAATCTCGGTGTCCTGGACAATCGACGATGGTGAATTCATATTTTTTTGTTTCGAATTTTGTATGTGCGAGGTCTATTGTCAGTCCTCTTTCTCTTTCCTCTGCTAACCTGTCCATAACATATCTGAATTTGTCTTCTCCTTCAGCTAGTTGCTGTTCGCTGATGACTCCTGCTTGTAGGAGAAGGTGACCTACAAGTGTGGATTTCCCATGGTCTACGTGTCCAATCAATGCCAGGTTTATGTGTTCTTTCTCAGCCATAATATTACCTCCAATATTTATCCCCCTATGATTGGGTTAAGTCTCCTATATTTTATTATCTTATTATATAATGTTTATGTAGTTTAGCTGAGATAATGGTCAGCACCATATGGTTCGGGTGATAGTCCTTTCCTGGTTCTTATTTCTCCTATGATTGTTTTTTGGAGTTCATCTGGTAATTTTTCAAATCCTGCATTTTCAGTGGACCAGAGGCATCTTCCCTCTGTGGCTGATCTAATGTCACCTGCAAAGCCGAACATCTCAGCAACTGGGACCTTAGCCTCTACTGTTACCATGTCACCCTCTTGGCTCATATCTAGGATTTGACCGCGCCTGTTCTGGATCTCCCGCGTAGCATTACCCATGTATTCTTGGAGGACGTCTATGAAAACCTTCTGTATTGGTTCGAGGATCTTGGGTTCGGCCATCATCATAGCCGCGTATATAGCTCTTCTAACTGCGGGGAGCACCTGTGCGGGGCCCCTGTGCACAGCGTCCTCGTGGATTTTGGCATCCATGAGCTTGACTTTGACGCCCATCACTTTTTCTTTTGTCAGTGGCCCGTTATCTATCGCAGTTTCGAACCCGTCTAATATGAGTTCCTTTATCTCATCAAGGTATTGTATACCCCTTGTCATGTTTATGAAGAGGTTCCTCTCATATACATCCCATACTCTTCTAGCCTCTTCTTTGCTTAGGCCGGCTTCTATGAACTTGTTCGCCATTTCTTTTCCTTTTATTCTACCCTCTTTGATCATGCCTTCTTGTATAGCCTTGAATACTGACTTTTCCAATGGTTCTATGGTTATATAGAATCTGTTATGCTTGTTGGGTGATTTGCCCTCAACTGGCCCTGCGTTGTCCATTACAGTCTCTCTGTAGACTACGATTGGCTCTGAGGTTTCTATTTCAACACCTTTTTCGTTTATCCTATAGGCGATTATCTCAAGGTGTAATTCACCCATACCAGAGACGAGGTGTTCACCTGTTTCCTCGTTTATCTCAACTCTTACTGTGGGGTCTTCCTTAGCTATCTGCCTCAAGACCTCTATAAGTTTTGGAAGATCTTTTGTGTTCTTCGTTTCAACCGCTACTGTGACAACAGGCTCTGAAATGTGTTCTAGGCTCTCGAATGCTTCTATCTTCCTCTCGGGGTCGCATACTGTTTCACCTGCGACCACGTTCTTGGCGCCTGTTATCGCGACAATGTTACCAGCCGGGACCAGGTCAGCGTTTATTATCTCTGGGCCCATGTAGACTCCAACTTGTTGAACCCTGGAGATTGCATGGGATCCTACTAGGAATATTTCATCGCCTTTTTTTATGGTTCCCCCGAATATACGGCCGGTCGCCACTTCACCAGCGTGTCTATCTATCCTGACATCTGTTATCATGACTGCTAGTGGCCCTTTGGGGTCTGTTTTGAACATTGATTGGCCTTCTTCACTTTCTAGGTCTCCCTGCCATATGATGGGTACTCTGTAGGCTTGGGATTCTGATGGGCTTGGTAGGTGTTTCACAACCATTCCAAGGAGTACCTTGTGTAGGGGGACTTTTTGGGCTAGTTCTTTTTGTCTGTCTTCTTTACAGTATTGGTATATGTCCTTGAATGTTATGCCTGTCTCTTGCATTATGGGGACGTTTATGGCCCAATTGTAGTAGGCTGATCCGAAGGCCACGCTCCCGTCTTCTACTTTTACTTGCCATTTTTCTTTGAATTCTTTGGGTGCCATGCTCTTGATTAGTTTGTTGACTTGGCTTATTATCTTTACGAACCTTTCTTGGAGTTCTTCTGGCTTGAGTTTGAGTTCATTTATTAAACGATCCACTTTATTTATGAATAGCACTGGTTTCACGTGTTCTTTAAGGGCTTGTCTTAGTACTGTTTCTGTTTGGGGCATCACTCCCTCGACTGCGCAGACCACAACCACCGCACCGTCAACAGCTCGCATTGCACGTGTAACATCCCCTCCGAAGTCTACGTGTCCTGGAGTATCTATGAGGTTTATGAGGTATTCCTTGCCATTGTATGGGTGGACTATGGATACGTTAGCTGCGTCGATGGTTATCCCCCTTGCTTGTTCTTGTTCGTCAAAATCTAGGAACAGTTGCTCGCCTGCCAGTTCTGCTGATATCATCCCTGCACCAGCTAGTAGGTTGTCTGATAGTGTTGTTTTTCCATGGTCTATGTGGGCGACTATGCCTATGTTGCGGGTGTAACCTGGTTTGTTCATTAATTCCTTGATTTTGCTAATCATCTTAGCACGTCTGCTCAATAAAATCACCTTAATGCGCTGATCTGGCTATTCTCTCTTTTTCTTCTTTCTTTTGGATTGCGAAGCTTCTTGTGTCATATTCTGATGCTAATATGATCTCCTGGGCTAGGCATTCCTCTATTGATTTTTTGGCTTTGAAGGCTGCTTGCATGGCACCTTTTGTAAGGAAGTTCAAGGATAAGTCGAGTCTCCTTTGTGGGGATACGTCAACGGCGACTTGGTAAGCTATACCCCCATATTTTATCCTTGTTGTCTCTTCACGTGGGGATGTGTTCTCTATGGCCTTAACTAGGATTTCAATTGGGTTCTTCTTGGTTTGCTGATTTATTATCTTGAATGCTCTTTTAACGATCTTGTATGCTTTATTCTTTTTTCCAGTNTTCTTCTCGGTTCTCATAANTTTGTTTATCAATCTCTCAATTATTGAAACCTTTGATTTTGCGAATTGTCTTTTCACGTGTCTCCCCATTGTATGTGGGACAAGCACTTCTTCCAGGGAAATGTATTTAGCCAATCCCCTGTCCTCGACTTTCACCTCTTTTGTCTCCCATTTATCAAAGACTAAACTCATAAGTATTACCTCATTGGTTTCTCTATCTTACCTCTAACCATTTCCTGGAGTGATACGTTATTGACTTTAGTGACCTTCCAGCGGACGCCTGGAATGTCACCCATCGCCCTCCCGGCAGGGCCTCCTATACCCTCCACGATTACTTCATCGTGTTCGTCGATGAAACCGATAGCACCATCTCCAGGGGCGAATGCGGTTATCTGTTTACCATTCTTGATCAGTTGAACCCTTACACATTTTCTTATAGCTGAATTTGGCTGTTTCGCCTCTATACCAACCTTTTCTATTACTATTCCCCTTGCTTGTGGTGCTCCTTCAAGGGGGTCTGCTTTAACATCTAAGCGTAATGCTCTTCTCTTATATTGTGGGTCTTTCCATATAAACCTTTGTCTGTCTTTTTTGAGTTTTTTCGCTGCGAAAAGTCCTGGCAAGTGTGATTCCCTCCCAAATTACTTGATTATAATGTTACCTATGTTGTGCTGTCTCCTTGCCAATATCCTGGCCCTTTCAATATTCTGGCCCCTTCTACCTATCACTGCCCTTCTATCCTTTGGATTTACTTCTATAGTGGCTATTTTCTCACCGTTTTCCCTTTGGAGTATTCTTATGCTCCTTAATTTAGTGGGGGCGAAGAGGTTGGCTATGAATTCAACTGGATCGTCTGAGTGTTCAATCACTTCAACGCCCTTGTTAACAGCCTTCTGGACCTTGGTCACGTTACTGCCTCTTCTCCCAATTGCGAGGCCCATGTCCCCTTTTTTAACAAGGAATGTTATCTTCCCACTTTTATCATCCACTATACAATCTTTTACCATTGCACCTGTCATGCTTTCAAACAGTGCAATGTATCTTATCTCGTTTGTAGTGAATTTTATATTCACAGAATCTACCCCACTATTTCTAGTATTGTTGAGTCACCTGGATCTTGTATGAGGAGAGTAGTGACAGTGAATGGTTTACCACATACTGAGCCTAATTCAACGCTACTTCCCTCGTAAACATAGACGGGAATATTGGAAAGTTTAGCATAATACTCTACGTCATCTTTTATATCCTCTGGGGCGTTTTCAGATATTATTACTATTTTGCCTTTACCTAGTTTCAGGTTTTGGATGGATTTTTTCGAACCTAGTGTAACATTACCTGTGTCCACGGCTACTCTTATTCCTCTATCTATGTCCATTTACTTCCTCCTATCCTTTTGTTTCATTATAACGCTCACTGAACCTGTACCTAATGGTATAGGTTGTCCTATGATGATATTTTCTATGATACCGTTGAAATTATCTATTTCACCTCTTATACTGGCTCTTAGGAGGTGTTTCCCAGTTTCTTCGAATGATGCTCTTGCAAGGACGCTTGCTTTCTCCCCGCTGACACCATGCCTTCCAATGGATTTCACCATACCGTCTGCTGTCATCATATCAGCTACTAGCATGATGTGTCTTATGTCTACTGTCAGTCCCTGTTCTTCCATTGTCTTCTTTGCCTCGTGTATTATAGCGTTCCTCGCCGCTTCTATCCCTAGAACTTTCTCTATCTCATGTATGTCATTTGTCATTGTCCTGACTTTGTCAACACCATCTATTTTGAGAACAGCTCCAAGGTTTGAACCTTCAGTGTGTATTACCCACTCGTCTTCTTCTTTTCTGACAACCACTTTACCTATGTTTTTAACTCCACTTATTTGGTGGTTGCGTACTTTATCAGCTAAAAGTCTAAGATCCCTTATAGTACGTTTTGAAGGTTCAAGTTCAAATATTAGTATATGGTTATTTATTTTTACTCTCTTAAAAGCTTTTTTTACACGTTCTATTATATCATCATAATTAAGCCGCTTTTCCTTGATTTTTTCCTTGTCTAATTCAACTACAATGTTCATCTCAGCATAATTGACATTGAAATTTTTCAAAATATCATTTAGGGTGCTTTTACCGATCTTGTTAGCGATTTTTCTCACAAATTCTTCGTCATCCCTTTTATCCTCTTCAAAGTATATATCCATTGTAGGTGTTGAAATCTTTTTACGGGCATCAACAATCTCTATAAGCCTGGGAAGGCCAAGTGTAACGTTAAGTTCAGCCACCCCAGCATAGTGAAAAGTACGCATTGTCATCTGGGTACTTGGCTCGCCCACAGACTGTGCTGCAACAATACCTACAGCCTCTCCCTTCTCCACCTTAGCTCTCTCATATGCTCGATGGGCATTCTCTATCAATTCGCTGAGTTCATCATCATCTAACTGTTTATCTTCCACTACCCTGGCCATTTCTAATATGAGTTTCTCTGGGAATTCCAAATCCTTCTTTTCCACGAATTTTTTAACCTTTTCCAATGTTTCCACAAAATCACCCACAGTGGGATTTATTTACCCGCCCTAATCTCATCCACTAGTTTTTCAAGGTCTACTATTTCACCATAATCGCTTTTAGCAGGGTCGACACCATCTTCTCCATAGAGCCTTTGGACTACAATTCCTCTATTGTCTATTACCATACCGTCATCTGTCACTGTCAAGTCTTGGAGGGCGTTTACAAGTCTTCTTTGCATGTAACCGCTCTGGGCTGTTCTGATAGCAGTGTCCACAAGGCCTTCTCTTCCACCCATTGCATGGAAGAAGAACTCCAAGGGGTCTAGGCCCTCCTTGTAACTTGAATGTACGAAGCCTCTCGCCTTGGCGCCTAGTTCGCCTTTTTTGAAATGTGGTAAAGTTCTTTTGTTGTATCCTCTTGTGATTCTGCTCCCACGTACTGATTGTTGCCCTACACATGCAGTTATTTGTGTCAAGTTGAGCATGGATCCCCTTGCACCTGTGAGGGCCATTATAACTGCATGGTTTTCTTCCATGTCAAGGTATTCTTCTGCTATTTCTCCTGACTTGTCCCTAGCTTCTCCCAGGACTTGCATTATCTTCATTTCAAGGGTTTCTTCGAGTGTTCTTCCAGGTAATGGTTCGAGTTCGCCGTTTTCATAAGCTTCGATTAGTCTATCAACTCTTTTTTCAGCATTTTTTAAGTGGGCTTCTATTCTTTCTTCTGCCTCTTCTGGTATTTCTTCGTCTCTAATACTTGTTGTGAATCCTACTTTCATGATGGCGGCTATAGCCAGTCTTGTGGCCGAGTCTAGGAATTCGCGGGCTTTGTCAGTACCGTATTCTTTCACGATATGGTCTAGTATTTTGCCTGAGAATGCTCCGTATGCTTTTTCGTCTATTACTCCTGATTTCAGTTGTCCATTTTCTATTATGACATATGCGTCGTATTTGCAATCTTCTTTTTGACATTCGTCGCATTTTCTGCAAATTTCTGCTTTGTATGTCATGTTAAGGTCGTCTGGCAGTACCATGCTGAATATTTCTTTTCCAGTCCATTTTCTCCCCTTTTTGTCGGGTAGTGGTATTCCGGCCCTTTTTAAAAGTTGGAATGCGTCTCCTTCCTCGAATTTTGTGCCTTTTCTTGTTAGTAGGTATGCTCCTGAAATGTGGTCGTGTATACCCCCTATGATAGGTCCTCCAAATCTTGGTGAAAGTATGTGTTCTTGTACGCGCATTAGTGTTTTGGCTTCTGCGCGGGCTTCTTCTGTTTGCAGGACATGTAGGTTCATCTCGTCCCCGTCAAAGTCGGCGTTATATGGTGGGCAGACACAAAGGTTTAAACGAAATGTTTTGTATGGTAGGACGCGGACTTCATGTGCCATCATTGACATTCTATGCAATGATGGTTGCCTATTAAATAATACTATGTCGCCATCTTTGAGGTGTCTTTCGACGATATAACCTGGTTCTATCTTCTCGAGTATCGCTTCTTTCGTCTCCTCATAGATTCTTATTTTGCGATTATCTGGTTTTATAACATAATTTGCGCCTGGATGTTTATCAGATCCATTTTTGATATATTCCTTGACTTCGTCTAGGTTCCATTCTGTCACGTATACTGGCACTGTAACTTCCTTGGCTATTATCTCAGGGACGCCAACTTCATTTATGCTAATGTTTGAGTCGGGGGATATTACTGTACGTGCTGAGAAGTTAACTCTTTTTCCTGAGAGATTGCCTCTAAATCGTCCTTCTTTACCCTTTAATCTCTGTACTAATGTTTTGAGAGGTCTTCCTGATCTGTGCCTTGCTGGCGGCACACCTGATGCTTCATTATCAAAGTATGTTGTCACGTGGTATTGTAGGAGTTCCCATAGGTCTTCGACGATGAGTTGGGGCGCCCCAGCTTCCATGTTCTCTTTAAGGCGTTGATTGATTCTTAGTATGTCAACGAGTTTGTGTGTGAGGTCGTCCTCTGAACGTTCACCAGTCTCTAAGGTGATTGAAGGCCTTACAGTTACGGGGGGGGCGGGTAATACTGTTAGGACCATCCATTCCGGCCTTGCAACCTTGGGGTTTACCCCGAGTAATAGGGAATCTTCATCAAGTATTCTTTCTAGCCTTTCCCTAACTTCACTTGGAGTTAACTTATAATCAATCACATCAAGGAGTTTTCTCAAGCCCCTAATCTCCTCCAAAACTTCCATGGGCTTCATGATCTCCTTTAACTCCCCCTTAACATCTAGGATTTTCTCTGGATCCTCTTCAATTTCTCTGATTATTTTAAGGAATTTTCCAAGCCCTTGCTCGATTTCTAGTTCGTCTTCCAATGTTTTGTCAAGTTCTTTTAATATTTCTGTCTTTTCCTTGAGGTTCTCCCATTCGGTCGCTTGGCTATTTGATGCTTTTTCTGCATTTTCTAGGAATTCTATGATCTCGTTGAATGTTGATTTTTTTCCGATTTTTTCAAAGATTCTTCTGAAACTTTTAACTTCTTCTAGGGATCCTCTGATTTTCTCTAGACTCTCATCAAGTTCCTTGGTTAACTTTTTAATCTCTCTTGGTGTTAATCTGTATTTTCTTTCTAGTAATTCTATTAGTTCGAATGATGTTAGAGTGTAGCCTTCATCTAGCATTTCAATTATATCTTCTAGGAGTTCTATGATTTCATCGACCGTTAATTTGTAATCTTCTTCCACGATGGATACTGGTTTGTCTATTTTGATGTTTCCCTGGTCTTCGTCGCAGTGTGGGCATCTTTCACGTTTTGCAACATCATACACTTCTTTTATAATATCCGTGAGGTTTTCCTCTTTTTCCATGGCCTCATGGAATAGGATTGTATATTCTTTTATCTCGTTTTCGTCGAGTAGTATTCTTCCACATTTTCTGCATGTGGATCCAAGGATCTTATATATGGTATCTGCAAATCCAACATGTATTACAGGTCTTACGAGGTTTATATGGCCGAAGTGACCTGGACATTCACCTCCCCTGGCGCCGCATGTCTTACATCTCAGACCAGGGTCTATGACGCCAAGTCGTGGGTCCATCAGACCATTTTCGATTGGATACCCGTCTTCATCGTATGTGTCGGGTGTTATGATCTGAGCTACTGACATTTTCCTTATCTTATCTGGTGAAAGCAGTCCGAAGTTTATTTTGGAGATCTTTTTAAGAATGGTTTTCAAATTTGGTCTCTCCCCTTTTCCTCTTTTCATGCTTTATCTTCTAGGATGAGTTTTGGGAATATGCAGAGGCTTTTAAGCTCATCTAATAATAATTTGAATGCATAGGATATCTTGACTGGGAAGGATTCTGAGTCTTCACAGATTGGACAATATGTTTTACCTCTTATACGATCGTATATGGCTAACATGCCACAATCAGAGCAGACAAGAGCCTCATACTTGTCCGATTCATCCAGCAACCTCTCCTTGAGTGTTAACGTCGCGCCATGGGCTATTAAACAGTCCCTTTCCATTTCACCAAATCTTAGACCGCCTTCTCTGGCCCGGCCTTCTGTTGGTTGTCTTGTAAGTACTTGTACAGGACCTCTTGATCGTGCATAGGCCTTGTCAGTTACCATATGATGGAGTTTCTGATAGTATACCACTCCTATGAATATCTCTGCTTGGAGTTTTTCACCTGTAACACCATTATATAATGTTTCAAGCCCACCAGTTTCGAACCCATTGGCTTGGAGGGCCTCCTTTATATTCTCTTCTTTTTCACCAATGAATGGTGTCCCATCAACCCTCTTAGCATCCATGCAAGCGGCTTTACCGGCCATCATCTCTAGTACTTGTCCAACTGACATCCTGGAGGGTATTGCATGGGGGTTTATGATAAGATCGGGTATTATCCCATCCTCTGTGAATGGCATGTCCTCCTCTGGTACTATGAGTCCTACAACACCCTTCTGCCCGTGTCTTGAAGCGAACTTATCACCTAACTCTGGTTGTCGTTGATCTCTTAAACGTATCTTAACTAGCCTATTACCTTCAACAGTTTCTGTGAGGAGAACAGCATCAACCACACCCTTTTCCCCATGCCTTACGGTGACTGAAGTCTCTCTCCTCCTTTCGGCAACTGTACCGAACTCATCTATCTCTTCAAGGAAACGTGGAGGTGATGTTTTACCGATCAGAACATCACCTGATAAAACCTTTGATTCAGGGTTTACTATTCCATCATCGTCAAGATGCCTATAATCTCTCTCTGAACGGTAACCCCTCATACCCTTCTCAGGTATTTCGAAACGATCCTCCTGGCCTCCGGGGTATCTTCTCTCAGAAGCCTCATAGGATCTGAAGAATGTTGATCTTGCAAGTCCCCTTTCAAGGGAGGCTTTATTTAGGATGAGAGCATCTTCCATGTTGTAGCCTTCGTAGGACATCACTGCAACTACAAAATTTTGTCCCGATGGCCTGCTGTCATATCCTATAACATCCATTGTCCTGGTCTTCACTATGGGCTCCTGTGGATAGTGGAGTAGATGGGCTCTTGTATCTGTTCTAAGATTATAATTGGATGCGTAAAAGCCTAGTGCTTGTTTTGTCATGCTTGCTTCCATTGTATTCCTTGGTGATGAGTTATGATTTGCAAAGGGTATGATACCAGCGCATATGCCAAGCATTGTTGAAGGATCTATTTCAAGGTGTGTGTGTTCTTCTGTCACTTCATCCGTTGACATTGCAATATAAGCGCTTTCTTCTTCTTCAGCGTCCAAATATTCTATCACACCCTTTTTTATAAGGTCGTCCCATCCAATTTCACCCTCTCTTAAAAGTTCTAGGTGTTCTTCTGTGAGAAGTGGTTTACCATCCTTTACTATTATGAGGGGTCTTCTAGCTCTCCCAGGGTCTGTGAAAATGTAAATTTCATTATTCTCGGGATAATATGTGATGTTCATTTCATGGGAGATTTCTCCTTGCCTTCTCTTTTCCCTCATCTCCTCAACGAACTCTTCAGGTTCGTCACAAGTGCCTATAAGTTCTCCATTAACATAGATCTTGGTCATTTACTGAACCCCTCCCATTTTAGTTTATGATCTCCATTTTTTTGATCACATCTTTTATCTCGTTGGGGTCTACACCCTCTGAGATTCTAACCATTAATGCAAGGTTTTTAACCAGGCCACAGTTGGGGCCTTCAGGGGTTTCATTTGGGCATATCTTCCCAAATTGTGTTGGGTGAAGGTCCCTGGCTTCAAAGTGTGGTTGGCTCCGGCTTAATGGGGATACAACCCTTCGAAGGTGTGATAGTGTGCCCATGTAACTTGTACGGTCAAGCAACTGGCTTATACCTGCTCTGCCACCAACCCAGTTTCCCGTGGCGATTGCATGTTTTATGTTCTCTGTAAGGACGTCTGAGCGGACTGCCTGCTTCACTGAAGGTTCCTTGCCCCTTGCGAGGCTTCTTTCTAACTGGTAGGTCATGTCCCTTGTCAAAGTTGTGAACGCTACCCTGAAAAGGTCCTCCATAAGATCTCCTGAGACCCTTAATCTCTTGTTGGTATAATGGTCCTTGTCGTGGGGTTCTCTTTCACCAAATATGACCTCTAATAACATTTCAGTCATCTCAGCAAGATAGATTGCTTTATCAATTCTCTTTTCGGGTTCGGTGCCGATGTGGGGTAGTAGGTAGCGGTCTATCACATCTTCTGCTCTTCTTATCCTGTAATCTTCTGTCATTCCCTTAGCGACTCTGTTACCAATATATTTGATGGCGCTTAATACCAAATATTCTCTACGCTCTTCCTCTTCCATTTCCTCTAACTTCTCATAGTCTATTTTGAGTTTATCAGAGGAGACTTCTATGTCATCAATGGCCACCATCTGATAATTCAAATCGTCAGAGATGCTTGTTATGATTTCCTCGTCTGTAGCTAATCCGAGGGCCCTTAACAGTATTACGAGGGGTATTTCCCCTAGCACATAGGGGAATGATATGCGGAGGTATACTCCCTTTCTCCTGGGCTTTTTATATTCAACTGATATCCGTGCCCTGAATCCTCTTTTTATCGATGTTACAACGGCCCTGGCCCTATTCTCTTCGATTTCACCTATTCTTTCTAGGATGATCTTGTTTGGGGCTATCTCTTCTGTGGTTACGAGCGATTTCTCTGATCCGTTGACTATGAAGTATCCTCCAGGGTCTCGTGGATCTTCTCCCTTTTCTATGAGTTCGCTTTCTTTGAGCCCGTGGAGATGACATATTTCTGATTTTAACATCACTGGTAATTCTCCAATGTAGACTTTCTCGAAATCCGGCTCTGAAGCCCCTTCTTTTAAAAGTCGCATTTCAAGGATCATATGCGCGGAGTAGGTTAAGTTTCTAAGTCTGGCCTCCATTGGGAATATTTTAGTGGTGGATCCATCAGCTTCTTTTATGAAGGGTCTATCTATCTTAAGGGCTCCTGTCTCCACTCTATATTTTCCCTCTTCGAATTCGATGGGTTCGCTACTATCTATTATCTCTTGTATTCTGTTATTTACAAAGTCGTTGTAGGATTCAAGGTGGTGGTCTACCAGATTGTATTTGTCAAAAAACGCATCTACCAATTCCCATGCACTTTCTTTCATGGACTTCCTCCAAAAAAAATAATATGATCAATCTTGAACTATCCTATATGTCACAAATTTACCCGCGGTTGGACTTTCCCTTATTATTTTCAGTATATCCCCCTCTTTCGCCCCTATAGCTTTCACTACAGGGTCGTCAGTCCTTATCCTAGGTAGTTGTTCGGCGTGGATTTTCATCTCCTCGAGGACTTTCTCGGCTTCCTCTTCAGATAGAATAACATGTTCCGGTACCAGCTGGTGTTTTAATATATCCTTCCTCACAATTTATCCTCCAGGTGAAAAATATAACCTAAAATCAGGGGGACGGGCCCGACGGGAATTGAACCCGCGACCACTTGGTTAAAAGCCAAGCGCTCTTCCAGACTGAGCTACGGGCCCATGGTANACGCCCTGGCCGGGAATTGAACCCGAGTCGCGGGCTCGACAGGCCCGCATGATAGCCCCTACACCACCAGGGCAATCTTTTAAAATGAGATTATCCCAATTTATCCATCTCACTCCTTTAAATATTTTACTCTCCATCTATTATCTTTGATGAGAGTCTACACAGACTACCTAGTTTGATAATATCTGCTCCTCTAGAAACATTGAATCTTATATATTTTTTCTATCACATTTTTTATGTTCTGGTTATAAAATTTGGTAGGGGAATCCCGCCTGCCGGACTTGAACCGGCAACCCTCGGATCTACAGTCCGACGCTCTGCCAAATTGAGCTAAGGCGGGTCACAAGATTGGGATATGGGACCACCCGGATTTGAACCGGGGTCTCAGGCTCCCAAAGCCCAAAGGATCGACCAGGCTACCCTATGGTCCCATCAAGATCATATGAAGCCCCGGACGGGAATTGAACCCGCGACCACGAGATTACAAGTCTCGCGCTCCACCAGACTGAGCTACCGAGGCATTCATCATATTAGGTCATTAATATTTAAATATTTTACGGTGGAATACCTATAGTGTCTAGATATCA
>JGI26787J52750_100008_pt1 | contig 28734 bp, 31 predicted proteins | sample WilGeyfunne61714_FD_52750 | JGI IMG/M metagenome (IMG submission 52750)
ATATGCTAGTTTTTGGAAGAACCATGGCATGGTTTCTATTGGATAGAAGATTCCTGATACAAACATCATTGGCATTTGAAATGGCATTATCATTTGCATGTAATCTTCTTGGGTTTCTGCCCTTGCAGATATCATTATACCGAAGCCCACAAAACATAAAACGGTTAATATGAGTAAAAGGAATGTTAGGAGCATACTTCCTTTTATTGTTACACCAAAAAGTACTATGGCGACTATGAGTAGTATCAGGGCTCTTCCCGTCTCTGTTATTAACTTGGAGATGACTTTGCCGCCGACTACTGTCGCTATACTTGTCGGTGTCATGAAAAGCCTTGCAAGCTCTCCTGTTTCCCTTTCACCGGCGATTGAACGTCCTATACCACCCATACATGCGAACATTATCGTCGTTGCTAATATACCAGGGACTAGGAAGTCCATATATTTCACATCCCCATATATTTTATCAATTTCAAAATTAATGGCATTCATAATACTTTGAAGTGCGTTAGAACTCTCATTTTGTGTTATGGGGCCTGTTCGGCTTTCTATTTGCATTTTCTGGACTCCGATTTCTCCGGAGATTCTCGCGAATTGTGTTTGTGTTGCTGGTGCAATTGCTTGAGTTGCGAGATGATCTGATGAGTCCACATATAAAATGACTGTTGGGGCTTGTCTACTTTCTAGGTTGTCATAGTCNGGTGGTAGTATGATAGCGGCTTTAACTGCACCTGACTTCACCATTTCTTTTGCCTGGTCAGGGTCTGATGTCACTTCTTTGACATCATATAAGCTCATATTTTTTATAGCCGTGGTTGTCTGATTAGTTACGGGGCCGTGGCTTTGTTCAACTATAACTATGGGGATATTTTCGAGGGATCCTCCCATCCCCATAACCGAAGAAGACTATGGCGATTATTGGGAACAATAACATGGCTATTAGACGTGGTTTATGCCTCCATAATTCCAGGAGGTCCTTTTTGATCATCCAGATGATCTTTTTTGTTTCCATTTTATTCCACCTTCTTTGATGTTACTTTTATGAACACATCCTCTAGGCTCGGATCTTTAGTTGAAATGGACTTTATAATCCCATTATTGTCTAGGATGGTTCTTATAGTTGTGTTAACACCATTTTCTGATCCTTCATCTATTTTTATCGTTATACGATTGCTATGATGCTTCTTGATTTCCATGACCATTGGTAGTTCCTTTATTTCCTCGATGATTTTATCTGTGAGGTTGATTATGAATATGCTTATCTCTCTACCTTCTCTTTCAATAATTTCGCCCTTTTCATCTTCTTCTTTTATCTTTTTTAATACTTTGGCCACTTTTGATTCCTTTTCTTTGATTACAGCATCTTTGAGTGCTTGGGGAGTGTCAAAAGCTGCTAGCACTTCCGTTTATTATGCCTACATGATCGCAGAGTAGTTCTACTTCGTACATGTCGTGTGAGCAGAGTATTATGGTGTGTCCTTCGTTGTTTAATTCGCTTATGAGGTCCCATAGTACTCTCTTGGTTGTGGGGTCTAGTCCAATGGTTGGCTCATCCAAGAATAGGATTTCTGGTTGGTGTATTAAGCTGGCTACAAGGGAGACTTTTTGTTGTTGTCCGCCTGATAGGTGTCTTACGAGCTTGTTTTCTGCAATTTTATGTCTACCATTTCCATGAGTTCATTGATTCTTTCTTCTTTTAGTTCGGACATCCTATAAAAGTCTGCACATAACTCCACATTTTCTTTTACTGTAAGGTCCTTGTATAGGCTTACAAGTTGTGGTACCATTCCTATTTTTTGTCTTACATTATTTTTGGTTCTTTTATTATGTGGTATCCTGCGACCTTGGCTGTGCCACTTGTTGGTGGTATGAGGCATGTGAGCATTTTTATCGTGGTTGTTTACCGGCTCCGTTGGGGCCTAGGAATCTGAATATGGTCTTGTTTTCTATTTTCATGTTTAGTCTGTCGACTGCTGTGAAGTCTCCATACTTTTTAGTTAAATTGAATGTTTCTATGGCATATTTCATCTGTTCACCCCCTTTTTGCCCTTTTGGGGGTATGTCTTCCCGGAATTCTTCCCAGATCTTCGTGATGTGATTTTCCATTATATGTTTGATCTTTTTGATCGTTTCTTCACCTTGTGGCGTTATCTTGTAATATTTAACCCTTTTTCCGCCTTTTAGTTCCCATTCACCTTTTATGAGTCCTCTTTTTTCAAGATCATGGAGTATTGGGTAGATTATACTCGGACCTGGTGGTCTTATCTTGTGGGATATGCCTTTTATTGAATAGAATCTGTGGAGTTTTCATTATCTCGTATCCGTGAGTTCTTTCTTTATTTATCATGAGTAAGATCATTGTCTTCCCGAATCCACGCATGAAACTTTTTATTATGTGATTGTTGCAATTTTTCATAATAGCCCATCCCATTATATAAGTTTTTTGATATATCAGTTTTTGATATAGATTTTATCCACAACAAGAAAAATAAAAAGGGAAGGGGATCCATTATGAAACTTGGCTTTTCTACCTTGGCACTATTCATGAAATCACTCGAAGAAATGTTGGAAATAGCATCGAGAGACGGTTTCCAACTCATTGAAATACGCTGCGAAGGTCCGTATTGGCCCAGAAGATTACTAGAAGATGGATTATTCATAGAATCCTTGGAATCTTATGATGTTGAATTACTCCTACATGCGCCCACAATTGATCTTAACCCTGCCAGCATAAACCAGGGTATCAGAGAGGAAACCAAAAAACAGACAACGGAGACAATAGAATTAGCCCATAAAATTGGCGCAACTACCATAACAACGCATCCAGGACTCGTACATAGAAGAGAAGAGAGAATAAGGAACATGGCATTAGAATTCGCGAAAAAAACACTGAAGGATTGTTCAATTTATGCAGATGATCTTGGAGTTAAACTTTCTATTGAAAACATGCCAGGCCGCTATTCTTACCTTTGCAACAATCCACGCGAACATGAAGAGTTCATCAGGGCTTGTGAATGCTCTGCTACGGTGGACATGGGACATGCCAATACAACAGAGGAATTTGAAGACTTTTTTAAAATTGAAGATATAGCATATTATCATATAAATGATAATAATGGTAAAAAAGATGAACATTTACCAGTTGGTAAGGGCAATCTCAACTTAAAATTCCTTAAACGTGTGAAAAAAGGTATAATAGAAGTTAACGATTATAAAGATGTTCTAAAAAGCAAATCAAGGATCAAAAAATTAATGAAAAGACTATAAGAATTAAAATTCTATGTCTAAAATCTCTCTTATATTATATACAATGATATCAGCAGCTTTTAAAAGCTTCTCATGAACTTTATTACTCTGTTGTAGAGTTAGCACGCCAATATCGCTTCTTTAAGTGCTAGGATGTCGTTGAGACCGTCTCCAACCATCATAACCTTATCATATTTTTTCTTGAGCTTTCTTATAACAAGGGCTTTTCCTTTTGTATCTACTGTGGCGAAAACATTTGAAGTCGATATATTAATCGTGATTGCAAGCTTTTTAAGGGCCCCTTTCGTGTCACCAGAGGCGACATAAATATCTATATTCTTCCTTTTAAGCTCTGAGACAACATCTAGGACCTCTGGGAATAATTTGCCACCAGCTGTTAAAGTAAATTCAACTATTCTTTTTTCCATGTTGATTATGAACCCTGAGCCACTACATATCTCGATATCATAACCCCTCTCTAAAACAGCTCCTATGGTGTCCTGTATATCCTTAACCTTACTATTGTCCTTTTTCAGTATATCTAGGATATCATCTTTGGTTATATTGATATTAGAGTAGCTTATACCTAAGTCTATATTGTTTCGTGTTATAAAATTGTATATACTTTGGTTTGGCATTAATTATACAAGATGCAGGGTCTGTCTGGAGGACTACAAGAGCTCTGTTCTTTTTATATTCAACCAAATCCAGTGAACTGATAAAATCGCAGATTTTACCTGTTCTAATCTTTTTGATCGCCTATATCTCTCAGTAAGAGTCCCGGAATTATCAAATACCACAGCTTTCTTCATCAAAAAAATATTTCTACTTTCCATCCAGAAAAATATTATGCTATTAGTTGGGCTATTGAAGAGGTTAAGATAAAATATGATCCAACTGCAATGAGGAAAATGCCACAAGCTAAAATATTATAAACTTATAACATCCTTTAATATCACTTTACCCTTAGCAGAAAAGAATTATACAATACTATACCATACAAAATCCGAGGACCAATGCCCAATGAGAAAAGCTGCCAACCTCGCCAATTTCGCCAATTCCATGCCCTTAAGCATCAATGCAGCGCCTATCGTACCCCACCATATAAAATATGGGTTTGAAACACTAGTTACAAGACCTTTAGGTACAGGCCAAAATCCTTAAATTCATCAGATTCCATCATGGGGCTCGTATCCCGCATCATATTCAAGCCCATGAATATCATAACAGCCCCACCTATCAAACCTACTCAAGCAGACGCCGAAGATGAAGTTATCAACCAGCCAAACCCTTCCAGGATAAGTAGAATGAGCAGAACTTCCCCTATAACATGGCCTAATACTAACAACGGACCAGCCTTAGATCCTTTCTTGAAGGAATCAGAGATTGTGACAGTTAAAAGAGGACCGGGAGCCATGGCACCTGAAAGTCCGATCATGAAGGAGGTTGCGGTGAAAATTAGAACCTCTAGCATCTGATCACGCTAGGCGCACTCATTAAGTATCTTCATGATCTGGGTTAAATGGTAGTCTATCCTCTCCATATCCTCCTTTTTGAGCACTCTTGTCCTGCTGAGAATCTTCATCCTTTCACAAACATGATCCATTCGAATTAGAAGACTACTGATATAAGATTCCATTAAAAACATCCCCTTTTAACAATAATTTATTATTCTGATATACTTTATCTTTTTCGGCGAGAAGACCTTCCTCTTAAATAGATGGATAAAAGCCGGGAAAGTTTAAACATTCTTCTCGGGGCATTATCCCACATAAAGAATTCAAAACTTGAATTAAAATACAACCATGGAACCAGTAGAGGGGGTTGAAATCGTAAAGTACCAGCCGAAAAACACTGGGATCCCCCCTGGTTCACTCCATGAAGCTTATTTTAACCCCCTTTTTTCCTTTGAGGCCCTCCTATATATTAGTGATGCTGTGGCCATATCCTGTATTGAAAGGCCTGTTGAATCAAATATTGTTATTTCATCGTTTTTGGTCCTTCCTGGAATTTCACCTATTATAACCTGGCCTAGGGTACCTATTATATCATCCTCTGATAATATGCCCTCCTTGAGCGGTACGTTTATTTCACCACTATGGGAAGCTTGTTTCCAAGAATCGACGAAAACCCTCCCCTTTATGAGGATTCTGGGATCTAGTTCTTGTTTGCCAGGGGCGTCTGCCCCGATAGCGCATATGTGCACGCCTGGAGGTATCCACTCCGATCTTATAATGGGTTTGATTGAAGGAGTTGCCGTGACTATAATATTCTTGTCCTTAACAGCCTCTTCGGCCGTGCTTGTGGGTATAACATCTATACCATATTCTCTTGATGCTTTCTTTGCAAATTTTTCTCTAGTTGATGCCGTGCGACAGTACACACCAACTTCTTCAATATCTAATATGCTTTTAATGGCCATAAGTTGCGTGTATGCTTGTCTACCAGCCCCTATTATGCCGAGTTTTTTCGAATCGGGTCTTGCAAGATATTTTGCTGATATTTCCCCGGCGGCGCCGTTCTCATATCCGTAACCCAAGTACCGTCCATTATCGTAAGTGGAAAACCGTCTTCGGGGTCCACTAGTTCTATGATAGCCATTACCGTGGGTAGGGAATATTTCCTGGGATTGTTTGGATGGGAATTAACACATTTCACCCCGGCCACCCCCGAACCTTCTATGTAGGATGGCATGATCCTAAGATCACCCCCTATGAAGAATAGATAACTCTTTGGGGGGCATTTGAACCCTACCAAGAGCATGCTCTTTGAATGCTTCTTCAACAACTCTTAGAATATTATTCATGTCCACAAGATCTTTGATGTCACCCTTCTTTAATAGTAGAGTTTTTTTCATCCGCTCACCATAACCAGCGTGGATAAAATCTTATATGTGTATAATTTTTTTATCAGTTTAATAAAGGGTGTTGCCAATGGATACCAGAAGTAAAGTTGAAGCAATCAAAGGGCATGAACTAACAGTAGAAGAAAATGTTAAAAATTTCCTAGAGACCATAGAAAAAGAGAATCCCAGGATAAACGCTTTTATAGAAGTAAACAAGGAGTATGCTATTAGAAAGGCTGCTGAGATCGACTCAAGGATATCTGCGGATGAAAAGGTTGGTAGATTGGCCGGTTTAGTGATTGGTGTGAAAAGCAACATTAATGTTAAAGGTTTCATGGTTTCGGCAGCTTCTAAAACCCTTGAAAATTACCGTGGAAGCTATGATGCCACCGTCATAGAAAGGATAAAAAAAGGAGATGGTATAATCATTGGCATGACTAACATGGACGAATTCGCTGCTGGCAGTTCCACCGAAACATCCTATTTTGGCGTGACAGACAATCCCTCAGCAGAAGGCAGAATACCTGGAGGCTCAAGTGGGGGTAGCGCAGCTGCAATAGCAGCTCACATGTGCGATTTAACCATAGGATCAGACACTGGAGGATCCATAAGAAATCCCGCTTCACATTGTGGCGTTTATGGATTCAAACCAACTTATGGTCTTGTGTCCCGGCAAGGCCTTCTTGACCTTGCCATGAGCTTCGACCAAATAGGGCCACTATCCAATGACTTATATGGCATAAGTCTATTACTTGATGTTATAAGCGGCTATGATCCCAAGGATCCTACAACAATAAAATCTGAAGGAACATCCTTCACTGAATTATCCAATGAGAAAGGGCCAGATTTAACATTTGGTGTTGTGAAGGAATTCCATGAGGTTACGGACGATCCAATAGTCGATATAATAGAGGATACCATCAACTTGCTTAGAGAGGAAGGTTATAAGGTAGTCGAACTTTCCTTTGAATATATTGACCTGTGCCTGCCAACCTATTATCTTATAAATTATGTGGAGTTTTTTTCTGCAACGAGAAAATATGATGGTAGGAAATACGGTTATAAAATTGAGGATGTTTGTGGCGAAGAAGTTTTAAGGAGAATACAAATCGGATCATATATAAGCCAGAAAGAATTCTCCGGCAAATATTATAGGCGAGCCCTCCAAGCACGTTCCCTTATAAGAAAGGAAATAGAAAAAGTTCTCAAAGATGTGGATGTCATACTAGGACCCACTGTCCCTAAATTACCGCACAAAATTGGAACAACCATCACACCAATGGAAATGTACTCCTATGACATTTTAACCGTCATAGCGAATTTAGCCGGCATACCCGCTGCTAGCATGAAAATAGGTAAAGTTAAAGGGATCCCCATAGGTTTACAATTACAGGCCAAACCACTGGAAGATTGGAAAATCATGAAAACCATGCTAGAGATCGAATCAATACTCGAAGGACGAGGATGATGAGGATAGGATTAGCATATTTAAAGGGTTCAGTACCAGCGTTCGAAGATTTCGGCAACTTACCAACTGACATCGTTAAAGAAAATGGCTTAGTCAAAGGCGAACCAGCCCACAAAGTAATAGATGGTCTGATAATCCCTGGAGGCAGTATAATAGAATCTGATTCGATAAATTCTGATTTTGTCCGTGAAGTCAAAAAAATCTCAGAGGACGGTTTCATCATAGGTATATGCTCGGGATTCCAAGTACTTGGGGAAGAGACTAATATAGGTCGAAGATCTCCCCATCCTATTAAAAGGGAGGGCTTGGGCCTTTTAAATGTTAGTTTTGAGCCTATGATAAATAATGATAGGGTTGAAGCCTTGGTCGTGGGCGAATCATTCATGACAAGAGGTCTTGTTGGAACCACCATCAGAGGATTTCATTGCCACACCTATGGGGTGATAAAAGGAGATGCAAAGCCCATATTTTATTCAAAGATAAAAAGGAGAGACTATAGGGATAATCCCCAAGAGATTTTATCGGGGGTTTGTAATGATGAAGGGAATATAGTGGGCACTTTAATCCATGGTTGTCTTGATCACAATCCAAGACTAGTTGAAAACATCTTACAATTTTTGGATGCTGATGAGATGGGCAGGGAAATGATACTGGAACGTAATGGTCAACTTGTTAAAAAGATAAAATCTGAATTGGGCATCGATACAAAGATTAAAATTCCAAAGGCTGGAGGAAGATTTAATTATCCTTTGATGATTATGATAGCAAGTACAGGATCTGGTTCTGGTAAAACATTTATAACCACGGGCCTTGCAGGGGCGCTCCGCAGNAGAGGATTCAAAGTCGGAATCCTTAAAGTTGGACCTGATGTAAGGGATATAGTCCCTGCACTTTACCTTATAAAAGAGAAAATGGAAGAATACTCTTCTATAAGAATAGCTGACCTTGGTTGGATGTCACTTNAAGATGTTCTAAGGAGATTAAGGGATTCAGCTTATGATATTATCCTAGTGGANGGTGTTATGGGTAGTGTAACAGGGTTGCTAAATGAGAAAACCCCATACTCATCTGCTGAGATCGCATTTGCCGCTGACATACCAATCATATTAGTTTCAAATTGTAGTAAAAGTGGTATAGAATCAGCAGCACTTGATATCGTGGCGCATGGAAAATTAATGAAAAAACTAGGGATCAAGGTAGGGGGGGTTATCCTCAATAGGGTCTATGATGATAGGATATTCGTGAAAGCCGCGGATTTCATAAAACACTCTCTGGGCTGTGATTTTATTTATAAGCTCCCGAAGGCAGATATCAGTGATAGAGGGGGAACTCCTGAGATAGAGATCAGACTCGAGGAATTTTGCCTCACAGCCTTAAAAACTATCGAAGAAAACATTAACATTTCAGAGATATGCTCAGTAGCTCGTAAACCTTCATTTAGGGGTTATATTCCAATAAAAGTTTTGGAGGGGAAATTTAAGCACAGTTTATAGTCCNCCTTTTTGGGGTTTTCATCTCATTATATGCTTTGATGATTTGTGAACCATCCAGGAAGATGAGATCATGTTCCTTGGCATACAATTGGGCATCCTTAGTACTTAATGAATTACCAGTTTTGTCATCCATCATTTCGCAGCAGACAGCAACTCCTGTCAGGCCAGCCATTTCCATTAGTGCTATGCTCATCTCTGTATGACCCTTCCTATTGAGAACATGACCTGGGGCGGCTCTTAACAATGTCACATGACCGGGGGATCTGAAAAATTCTCCAAATCTCTCATGTTGACCATCTTTACACAATAGTGCGAGTTCCCTTATTGTCAAGGCCCTGTCATTATCAGTTATCCCTGTGAATGTTTTTCTGTGGTTTATTGTAATGGAAAATGCTGATTTTTCATCATAGGGTATGTCATGTGGTGATAATCTTTTAAGTATTTTATACTTTTTGCTCGCAATCTGCATTATATCGGTCACGAATGGTATCCCAAGTTTTTCAGCGTTTTCTGCAGATACTGGAGCGCATATTAGGCCTCCTGCGTCGTTTCTGAGTACTCTTATATGCTCTGGTGTTACGTGTTCTGCTGCTAATATCATGTCTGTTTCTTTTTCCCTGTTTGCAGCGTCAAAAACTAGTATTATTTCACCTTTCTTTAGTGCCTTTAGTGCCTCTTCGATCATTGTAATCACGGCTTTATTTTTTTACAATCGTCTATGTATAAGGTGACGGTATTTCCATCCTTTAATTTAAGTGTTTGGCGGATATAAACTGGTGCTATGAATTCAAGTATACGTGGAGGATGATGTGTTTTAAGTGGGAATACGAGGGCTCCTTTGATTTTATCATTGAGGGTGGCCTTTATATATAGTACATCTCCAAAGTCGCCTTTTCCTTCTATTTTATTTGCGCTTATTAGACATTCTTCTATAAAGAGGACATACTCTTCCTGGATTGTTATATTGAGGGTTCCTGGGTATGGTTCAAATCCTAATTTTTCCTTGAATTGGAGGTTGTATAATTTCTTTGACATATAATAGGCTCCTTCACCAGATCCTGATGTTAAGGTTCCCTTGATTTTCATTTTAGTTCCTCTTTGGCTTTTTCTGTGCAGAGTATGTGGGCTTGTCTGAGGGGTTCTGGCATCTTATATATACTTGTATTTTTAACTACTTTTACGGCTGTTTTTAAAGTTATTTTATGCCCGACACTTACAACCATGCCATTGAGTATTTTACCCTCAACTTTACCTTTTATCTTTAAGAGTGAATTATCTCTTTCAGCTTCTTTTATAGGCTTTTTAGTGATGCCGATGGTGGGTTTCCCAAGGAAAACTCCAACATGACTTGCCAGTCCAAAGCCTCTTGGATGTAATGTGCCATTCCCATTTACCATAAGGACATCGAAGGGATTTTCCAATCCTTTAACAACGTCTAAAATGGCATTGGCTTCTCTGAAGCCTAAAAATCCACTCAAGTATGGTATGGGCAATTCTACTTTCTTGTATTTTTCTTCAAGGATTCTTAAATTAGTGTCTGTTATCACAGCCGCTGCTATACCCTTATTACCCACTGTGAAGGAGACATCTGCACCACATATATTTTTAAAGTGTGAAATAATATCCTCCTTGACGACTTTTTTTGACCATTCACATTGTAAACGCGCCATTGTATCTATAAGACGATTCCAGTACATTATTTTATCCTAGCTTTTATTGTTGAAAATGTCGGACCCCTAAGGTCTATTACTTTCTTTTTACTTGTAATATATTTCATACCAACTTTGTCTAGTGTCAGGTTAAGGTCAGAGAGTGAACGAGCAATAGCACTCCTAACTTTAACAGTCTTTGAACCTGTTACCACCATCTCTTCGATCTTATATGCGGCTTCAGCGGCAAGAGCATCCATATATGATATCCCAGTATCTATACCCTTCTCCCTGGCCTCTTTTATAAATTTTGTGTCGAGTTTCTCATCCTCTGGAACCCCTAGTATATTCCCATCATAGATGAATATCTTATTATTAACTGCGGGGCCCAACAAGCGGGTATTTTCTTCCACTTCAACCGCCTCTACTTTAATATTTCTCCCTAAGAATTCACCATTATATACTGTGAAACTGCAAGGCGAAGGCTCATCCCCATGTTCTCTCCACACATCTACTATTTTATCCATGAGCTTTCGACCATCCTCTGTTACAGGATACAAGTTTATCCTGAGCATGCTTGCAATTTCCCTGTCAGAAAGCTCCCATTCCTTGTATATATGGGGATAGACCATTCCCCTTATATCATCTTCCCCTGCTAATATCATTGCAAGTCTTTCAACTCCAAGTCCGAGGTTCATCACATCCTTGTCTATACCATACTTGGAGAGGGCTATTGGGGAATATAAGCCAAAGGTTGCGATTTCAACCCATTCTTTAAGCTTTGGATGATAACTATAAACTTCTGTCTGAGTCCTAGGAACATAATACTTTGACTTCTTCTCATCAGAGAGGAACTTGAATTTAGAGAAGCCGAAATATTCTAGTAGACCCTCTGCCACGGCTTTACCAACATCCAATGTCACTTCTTCATCGACTATTACACAGGAGGCTGAATAATATGTCATGAGATGACTTGGATCTTCTCTTTGCTCTCTCCTAAAACAGCGATCTATTGAGAACAATTTTAATGGGAGCTTGCGCTTATCATGTAAATACTCTAGTGTTATAAACCAACCAGATGTCATATGTGAACGTAGTGTATTCTTTGTAGGGATGGGTTTTAGATCCCTTATCTCAGGGAAAACTCTTTCAAGAACCTTTAGGCCGATGTCATCGCTCACATCAAGAACTGATGACATTTCCATTACTAGATCATCCCCTGCAATAGTTCCCTTCTTATATGATCTGAAAACCTCCTTTAGGTTGTCTATTTTCTTATCATCAATTTTAACATCCAATTTTTTGATCTCATCTATCTTTTCAAGGCCCAAACCTATATCTGGTCGGGGCAATCCTGCAAGATAAAAGCACCTATCAAGTATTGCTGGGGCTTCTGGTCCGAATTGTTTGTAGATATGTTCTTCATCAATGAATATGGGGTTGACAACCTCATCAAATCCTAATTTGAAATAAGCATCTCTTAATCTCCATATCGTATCATAGAGGATGTGAGACTTTCCCATTTTAAACCTTAGACGGGGATATTCCAAGTCATGGTGGGTTTTCTTAAGTAACTTGCCGGTTTCAACCCATGCCTTTTCAAAATCCTTCCTAGCTAACTTTATTATGTCCCTTCTTTTCAAATCTAACCCCCATATCCCTTTCTCCAAATTTTGAATCTGTCTATAACACTTATAATATGTAACTGGATAAATTATAGGTTATGGAAAGCGAAGTGTATCAATGTGATGTTCTCATAATAGGCTCTGGCGGTGCTGGTAGCCGAGCAGCCATAGAGGTATCAGAGCATGATCTTGAGATTCTGATGGTATCAAAGGGCTTATCATTCAAATCAGGGTGCACTGGGATGGCTGAAGGCGGTTATAACGCGGCTTTCGGTTTTGTGGATGCTGAAGACGACCCTGAGATCCACTACCAGGATACCGTGAAGGGTGGTGGATTTTTAAATGATCCCGAACTTGTAAGGATCCTAGTTAATGAGGCTCCTGATCGTCTCATAGACCTTGAAAATTATGGGGCCTTATTTGACAGGCAAGAATCAGAGATACTTGATCAGCGACCATTCGGGGGTCAGACGTATCGTAGAACATGCTATCAAGGTGACAGGACAGGACACGAGATTATAACGGCATTGAAAGAGGAGATAATAAAGAGGGATATAGAGACCTTAGATGAGGTTATGATAACCTCCCTCATAGTTGATGAGGAGGGGAAGAGCGTTCAAGGGGCTATGGGCATTTCATTGAAGGATTCAAGGCTTTTATGCTTTAACGCGAAATCCACCATAATTGCAAGTGGGGGTGCTGGACAAGTTTATCCTGTTACTTCAAACACACTACAGAAGAGTGGTGATGGTTTCAGCATAGCTTGGGAGGCGGGTGCGGAACTCATCGACATGGAACAAGTCCAATTCCACCCCACAGGGATGGTATGGCCAGAATCTCGCAGAGGCGTTCTCGTGACAGAAGCCGTGAGGGGTGAAGGCGGCATACTTCTAAACAAGGATGGTGAGCGTTTCATGGAAAAATATGATCCTAAATTGGAGCTTGCAACAAGAGATGTTGTTTCAAGGGCCATTTATAATGAAATCATGGAAGGTCGTGGGACAGAGCATGGTGGCGTTTACTTGGATGTAACCCATTTACCAGATAATGTAATAGAGGAAAAATTGGAGACGATGTTTCTTCAATTTTTGGATGTGGATGTTGACATCCGAGAAGAGCCAATGGAGGTGGCTCCAACAGCCCACCATTTTATGGGTGGTGTTAGGATAGACCCATGGTGTCGTACAAACCTTAAAAACTTATTCGCGGCGGGGGAAGTGGCTGGTGGAGTCCATGGGGCTAACAGGCTGGGTGGGAACGCCTTAGCTGACACCCAAGTTTTTGGCAGACGTGCGGGTATTTCAGCCGCGAAGAACGCGCTTAAAAGTGATTTTAGACTCAACAGTGTCTATGTTGAAGTTGAGGAGTATAGGATAAAGAGCAAGGTCAAGGAGGGTGATCTGAGACCATCAGAGATTAAAAGAAGGTTACATGAGACTATGTGGGAAAATGTCGCCATTATAAGAGATGAAAAATCCCTCAAATCAGCCCTCTCCACCATAAGATCACTCCAAGGGGAACTTGACAGATTAGATGTCCCAGAGGGTAGCAGATTCAACAAGTACTTCCAGGAGGCTCTAGAAGTCGAGAACATGCTTAAAACAGCGGCACTCGTAACAAGATCAGCCATCATCCGCAAAGAAAGTAGAGGATCCCACTTTAGAAAAGACTACCCAAAGACGATGGTTGAATGGAAAAAGAGTATCGTCTTAAGTAAAAACAGGAAACCATACTTTATTAAAAGATGAAATCATGCTTTAGAGATTAGATCCTCAGCTGCACTCTCTGCAAGTTCAATAACATATTTTTCATCCAATGATTTTAACTTACCATTTTCCATTAAAATTTCACCATCGCAGATTACGGTTTCAATATCACAACCAGAGGCAGCATAGACAANATGGGAGGCAGGATTCCTCCAAGGGGTGAGATGACTCCTCTTAGTGTCTATAAGGGCAAGATCCGCCTTCTTATTCGCTTCTATAGTCCCGATCTCATCGGCCATCCCCAGCGCGGCAGCCCCATTTATCGTCGCCATTTTAAAAATGGTCCCAGCATCCAGAGCTGTTGGACTCATATTCTTTATCTTTTGCGATAATGCGGCTATTTTCATTTCCTCGATCATGTCCAAATTATTATTTGAGGCAGCCCCATCAGTCCCAAGGGAAACGCACACCCCACTATTTATAAGTTCATTGACAGGTGATATTCCAGACGCCAACTTCATATTACTGGTGGGATTATGTGACAATTTAACACCCCTAGACTTTAGAAGATGGATTTCAGATAATGAAAGCCACACAGCATGTGCGGCGATTACATCCTCGCCAAGAAAACCAATCTCATCAAGATAAGCGAATGGTCTTTCACCATATTTCTCCTTCACCTGTCTGACTTCATCTTTTGTCTCGGCCACATGAATATGTATAAAGAGTCCGTGCTCATCTGCAAGACTCCTCACTTCCTCTAGAAGTTCCCTGGAACAAGTATATGGACTATGAGGCCCTAGGGCAACCTTTACCCGTCCATCAGCCATTCCATGGCACTTCTTGATTATCCTCTTCGATTCTTTTATTTCAGCTTTCTTCTTTTCTTCATCATCAAAATCTATCATTCCATGGCTTATCACGGCACGCAGACCCGTCTCCTTCACGGCTTCAGCCACATGATCCATATAAAAATACATGTCATTGAATGTTGTTGTCCCAGACTTTATCATCTCCACACAACCAAGAAGAGCCCCAGCATAACAATATTCGCCATTAAGATGCGCTTCGAGGGGCCAAATATATTCATTAAGCCAAGTTTCAAGTTTAAGATCATCGGCAACTCCCCTAAAGAGCGTCATTGAAAGGTGAGTATGCGTGTTCACAAACCCGGGGACTAAAAGTTTCCCATGGGCGTTAATCACCCTATCAACACCCCCAGGGTCAATACTGGAGGATACTTCAATTATCTTATCATCTTCTATCAGTACTGAACCCTTCCTTGGGCCGTGAGTATCTAGGATTTGAACATCCTTTATTAGAATGTCTTTTGTTTCCATTACAATCTCCCTTCATCCTATGTTAAAATTTATGTGGAATATAGTTTTATCCCCTCACTAAATTGAAGGTGATTATCTTGATTAATGGCGATCTCATCAAAGGGTAGGATAAGTGAACCTACCATAAGATTATTGGAAAAAGCAGGTATTGGATTAGGACACTCTGAAAAGAAGATTATTCTCACAAACAGAACATCCAAACATTGAGATCATGTTCACCAGGGCCACTGATATACCAGAGTTTGTTGCTGATGGCGCGGCAGACCTTGGAATAACAGACTTGGACCTTATAATGGAAGGAAGCAAGGTTAAAATCCTAGAGGATCTCAAATTTGGAAGAGCAAAACTTGTATTAGCAGCCCCCGAAGATTCAAATATAAAAGATCCAGAGGATATCAAAGATGGATTTATAATAGCGACGGAATTTCCCAAACTAATAACCCGATATCTAGAGGAGAAAGGTATAAACGCTGAAATAGTTGAACTCAGCGGCTCAACAGAAATAGCACCGTTCATCGGAATCGCAGATCTTATAGTGGACCTGACAAGTACTGGTACAACCTTAAAAATGAACCATCTTCGTGTCATGGACACAATTCTCGAAAGTTCGGTGAAGCATTATAACAAATCATGAAAGCTACCATAAAAAGAAAAAGCTTATCGAGGAAGTTAGAACAGGCATCAGGGGTGTCATAGATGCACAGGGAAAAAACTTGTCATGTTGAATGTCGACCAAGACCAGCTCGAAGCCGTTAAAAGGGTCATGCCGGGAATGACAGGCCCCACAGTGTCTCAAGTTCTATCAGATAATGGGATAGTGGCAGTGCATGCAGTAGTGAACGAAAAAGATGTGTTCAAGGTTGTAAATGAGCTCAAGCGCGTCGGTGCAAAGGACATCCTCGTGGTCCCCATTGAAAGAACAATAGAGGTTGATAATTGAAATTCATAAGATTCCCAACGAAGCAAAGTATGGTTTCATAGGGGATAACGGTATCATAGAGGTGTCAGCGGAGGATTACTTAACCAATAATTACAAAGGATTAAAAAATACCCAGTTAATGTGAAGATTCTTCCTCCACTGAATCCTTCAAAGATAATATGCGTAGGCCTCAATTATAGGGACCATGCAGACGAACTAGGCATGGAAATCCCTGATGAGCCCATAATATTTTTGAAGCCGCCGAGCAGCATTATAGGAGACGGGGATCCTATAATCTATCCGATGATGTCTAGTGAAGTTGACTATGAGGTAGAATTGGCAGTAGTAATATCCAAGGAGGCTAAAAACGTGGACAGAGAAGATGCCAAGGATTTCATAGCAGGTTACACTATATTAAATGATGTTACAGCCAGGGACCTTCAAAGGAAGGATGTGCAATGGACACGCTCCAAAAGCTTTGACACTTTCTGTCCAATCGGGCCATGGATAGAAACAGATATCGATCCACATGGACTCGAAATATCCTTACATTTAAACGGAGAACTTCGACAACACTCAAACACTCGGAACATGATCTTCGACGTGTACGAGCTTGTGGAATTCATATGACCTTAAAAAAGGGGGATATTATCGCAACAGGAACACCCCCCGGGTGTGGGTTCTATGAAACCAGAAGATGAAATCCAAGCATCCATAGAGGGTATTGGAACTCTTAAAAATAGGGTGATCTATTCCAAGTAGATCGCAGGCTTATAGGGGATGGCATTTTTAGCTTTTCCCTCTGGATCATGCTCAGCATCTTCGTGGATTATTATCTCTGCATTAACTTCTTTTTCTATGTAATTTTTAGCATCAGATAATATCCTATATTCATCAACACGTCCAGGATATTCTCCCCTCAGGGTATCCTTAAGGATCCTTTTTATAAAATCTACCAGCTCCTTCTTATCATCGTGTATTCCTTCAGAGATGGCGCGTCCCATCAAAGCCCCTATATCTGCTTTGTACATATCATAGGCCATCTCTAGTACTCTCCATTTCCAGTCAGGGGCAACATATATGTGCACCTTCTCAGGGGCTATGTTTAGGATCCTTTTGATCTCCATTATATCTTTAACGGTATCTTGGACTATCTCCTCGGCCCTTTGAACCTCTAGGCTTATAAATTCTTCATGGAGTTTTGGCCAGGGAGCCTCTGATGCGAAACCGTCACCACCATATTTTTCCCACATCTCCTCTGCAGTATGTGGAATGAATGGTGCCATTAAGCGGATCCATACACTAAGAAGGTATCTGAGAACATCCTTAACTTCTTCATCCACATGATCCCCTATACGTTTCATGTAGTGATCAACATCTTTCCTCAAAAGGAAAAACGCCTCTTGTACGGCTCTTCTCGTCTGAAATCCCTCAAGGGCCTTTGTAGCCTCTCTTATCCTTAGGTTTATCCTGGCCATCATCCATTTACCAATAAATGATGAAGGCTCTGGGGTTTCTGAAACTGATAATCTCTTTGATCCTATCATGTTGGAGATTTTATCCCCGAATTCTCTGAACCATTCAAGGCGCCTTTTCGTACCTATGACCTCTTTTACCCTCCAGTCGAAGTCTTGCCAAGGTTCTGCAGATGACATTAGAAACAGTCTTACAACATCGGCTCCATGGGCTTCTATAGCATCTGATAATAATACAACGTTTCCTTTTGATGATGACATTTTTTTTCCTTCAAGCAGGCCCATGCCAAATACTACTATGCCCTTTGGCCATTTGGATGGTGGGAATATTGCGGAATGATGGAACAAATGGAATGTGAGATGGTTGCCTATGAGGTCCTTTGCTGATAGTCGCCAATCTAGTGGATACCAGTAATTGAATTCATTTGAAATTTTATTTGCCAACTTTTCATCTATTTTTAGTTTATTATCTTGGTCTTGTAGTTGTGTTTGCACTCTTGAGAACGATGATGTCTTATCTAGTTTATTTTCTTGGCCTAGGAAGATTTTGTCGAAGAATTTATCATTTAAGTCATTGGCTGGTAATCTTTTCAGGTGAGGTGCTATGGTATAATATGACATGTAAATTGTTGAATCGCTTAGGGGTTCTATTATCCATTTGGGATCCCATGGTAGGGGCGTTCCAAGGCCTATTCTCCTTGCACAGGCCCNATCATCTAACCATTCAATGTAATATTCGAAGTTTGCNTTCATTTCTTCTGGTATTATCTTGAGGGAGTTGAGACATTTTAGGGTTAGGTTTTTCCATTCTTTGTCTGAGTATTTTATGAACCATTGGTTTTCCATTATCTTAACGATGCAGCGGCTTCCGCATCGGCAGATCACAGGATGTTCGGCGAAATCGAAAATTTCATCAGCTTTGCCCTCTGATTTTAGGTGTTCTGCTATTTCTTCACGTGCCTCTGCCACTGGTTTGCCGCCGTATTCTGGTATGTGTTGGCTCATCTTACCTTTGGCGTGTTCGATCTTGTAGAGTTCGCTTGTGGCATCATCTAATCTGGGATCCTTTTGGTTTTTTATTTTGAATTTTTCTATGGTTTCGCAAGCGGGGCATTCTCTATAGCCTTCAGTTGTTATTACATTCACGGGTTTTATTCTTTCGATGTTTTCTAGTTTGTATTTTTTCTGTAATTTTCTATCCTTTTTCAAGTCTTGGAGCGCAATATAATCTGCTGGGGCATGCGCCGGGACTGAGAATACAATACCTGTACCATATTCCGGGTCGACGAAATATGCGGGTAGTATCGGATGTTCTTCACCTGTCATGGGATTTTTGACATTTGAACCTACCAGTTCTTCCGGGTTGACCTCTTCTACGAATTTCATGTCCCTTTTTTGTTGTGATAAGTTTTTATATGATTTTTCGCTTATAATCCATTCTTCCCCGTCCACTTTCACTTCAATATATTTTTCTTTTGGGTTTAACCAGAGGTTTGTGACTCCGAAGATGGTTTCTGGGCGGAATGTTGCAGCTACAAGGTATGAGTCTCTTAGTTTGAATTTGAGTATTGTGAGTTGGTTTATGGCTACTCCTTCCCCTTCTAGGAGGTCGTGGTCTCCTATTGGGTTTTCACATTCTGGGCAATACTTTACTGGATGTTCACCTTTGNGGATTAGTCCCCTCTTTTTTAGTTTTTTTATCTGCCATGCTATGAACTTTTGATATTGTGGGTCTGTTGTCTTGAATTCTCTTCTCCAGTCGATTGAGTAGCCCATGGCTTTCATTATCCGCTTGTATTCTTTGCTGAAATATTCTACAATGTATTCTGGGTCTGTGAATCTTTCCAGTTCCTTAGGTGGGACTTTGTGAACTTTTTGGTATATTTTCAGTGTCCATGGGTCTCTTCTTTGGATTCTTCTGGCTATTCCGATGACTGGGGCGCCTGTCACGTGCCATGCCATTGGGAAGAGTACATTGTAACCTTGCATGCGTTTAAATCTTGCATATACGTCTGNTACTGTGTAGGTTCTTCCGTGTCCTATGTGCATGGCTCCGCTTGGATATGGATAAGCTACTGTTAGGAATAGCTTCTTATCACCATGGGGGTTGGCCTGGAAGATCTCTGCTTTTTCCCATTTTTTCTGCCATTTTCTTTCGATATCCAATGGATCACCGCCCAGGTTCTCGTCTTATTTCCCTTAATAGCCATTTGAGGTAATCTTTTGATCCTCCTTTGATGGGAAAGTGGATGATGCATGGGTTTTCATAACTATGTAGTTCTTTAACTCTTTTTATAATTTCTTTAACATTTTCTTCAATTGTTTTAGCTATTAGTATGGATTCTTCATCTTCTTCTATTTTATCGTCCCACCAATAAAATGATTTTATGGAGGGTATTATGTTCACACACCCTGCTAGTCTTTCCTTGACTAGCACTTCACCTATTTTCTCTGATTCTTCCACTCCAGATGTTGTTATATATACTATGGCAAACATATTTTATCCTCCCTTTGGAATTGGAATCTCTGGGGGGTTTATTTTATGACTGGAGTTTTTGACCATCTTCCTTATACGTTTAACCTCTCCTATGGGTACTTTTATCCTTTCACTTATACTCTGGTCATCTAAGCNATGGTCTACCATTAAGTATAATATTTTATCAAGGATNGGATATTTTATTCCAAGTTCTTCTTCGTCTGTTTGCCCATACCATAATCCTGCAGTGGGTGTTTTCTCTATTATCTCCACTGGCACCTTTAGTTTTTCTGCTAAGAGTTTTACCTGGCCTTTGTATAAGCAGCCTATGGGTAGTATGTCCACGCCACCATCACCATATTTTGTGAAGTAACCGACTAGAAGTTCAGTCCGGTTCCCAGTACCAACCACAAGCCTATTCATTGAATTGGAATGATAGTATAATATTATCATCATCATCCGAGCCTTAAGGTTGCCCATTGCAAGTTTAGTGCCCCTATGATAACATAAAGATTTGAAAGGTTCGATCAGGGGGTCTATTCGGATTGTTTCATTTTCTATACCGAGGATTTCAGCGACCATATGTGCATGTTTAATATCAACTGGACTGGTAGTCCTTGTCGGCATTATAATCCCCAGAACTCTATCAGGGCCCAGCGCCTCTTTACAGAGATAAGCGGTGACTGTTGAATCAATCCCACCACTTAAACCAAGAACCACGCCCCTGGCCCTGGCCTCTTCAACCTTATCTTTTATAAATTTTTTAATCAAGTATATTACTTTTTCATTGACTGGAGGAAGATCCATCTATTACCACCACGGTTTCACTATAAGAACAAAATTTCATATCCCTTCAAGGGTCTCCTTTTTTTGATGGAAATTTTAATATAGTATGTGTTGTACGATCCATTTATAATAATGGGGATTTTATTCTAAACATTAGGAGGTATGCAATGGCATTCAAAGATTTGTTCAAGTTTAGTAAGGGAAAAACAACATTCATATTCGTAGGGGGTAAAGGAGGGGTTGGTAAAACCACTATATCAGCTGCAACAGCCCTCTGGATGGCTAAATCCGGTAAGAAAACGCTTGTAATATCAACAGACCCTGCACATTCATTATCTGATTCATTTGAGAAAAAGATAAGTCATGTGCCAACATTCATCCAAGAAAACTTGTATGCGGTTGAAATAGACCCTGAGATTGCAATGGAAGAATACCAAGAAAAATTAAAAGAACAGTCAGAGGTAAACCCTGGCATGGAACTTTTACAAGAACAAATGGACATGGCCTCCATGTCCCCTGGAATCGATGAAGCAGCAGCCTTCGACCAATTCCTAAAGTACATGACAACAGACGAATATGATGTTGTAATATTCGACACCGCACCAACAGGACACACACTGAGACTTTTATCATTCCCAGAAATGATGGANTCNTGGGTGGGGAAACTGATAAAACTTAGGAGACAGATAGGGGCACTTGCAAAGGCGTTCAAGAACATCCTACCATTCATGGGAGATGAAGAAGAAGACAGAGCACTAAAAGACTTAGAAGCCACAAAAAAGAAAATCAGCGAGGCAAGGGCTGTGATGTCAGATCCTGAGAGAACATCATTTAAGATGATCGTAACCCCAGAAGAAATGTCAATCTACGAATCAGAAAGGGCTATGAAAGCGCTTGAAAAGTACGATATCCACACAGACGCTATCATAGTAAACCAGATACTGCCAGAAGAAAGTGACTGCAAATTCTGCAGGGCAAGAAGGCGATTACAACAAGAAAGACTAAAAATGATACGGGAAAAATTTAGCGACCAAATATTGGCACAAGTTCCATTACTCAAAAAGGAGGCAAAGGGCATAAAAACATTAGAAAAAATAGCTGAGATACTCTATGGCAAACCATCAACAGACAACAAAGACGCCTCCACAGTCAGTTCACCATGAAAAGTCGCTCAAAGTCCTAAATAATCTGCCAATCCTCAAACTTTAAAACGTACCCCATTCTGTGAGGGTTTTTTATTACACCCGTCAATGAAAATTTCATCCTCCTTGTTAATCAATAGGGAAATTAAAATCCTAATATAAAACAAAGTAGATAATGTAATCTTAGTGGGGTTGGTGACATGAAAGTAGCAGTTTTTGGTGCTGGTAATCAAGATCTTTATGTTAGACATTTGAATTTACCTGAAAAGTTTGGTGGAGAACCTCCTTTTGGCGGTAGTAGGATGGCGATGGAATTTGCAGAGGCGGGACATGATGTCATCCTCGCAGAAACAAACAAGAACATATTGGAAGACGAGCATTGGAAGATAGTAGAAGATACTGGGGTTAAAGTAACGGATAATGATGTTGAAGCCGCCTCTAACGCTGATATCGCCATATTATTCACACCATTCGGTAAAAAAACCTTTGAAATTGCTAAGAACATAATATCACATCTTCCAGATGGAAGGATTATATCAAACACTTGCACAGTTTCTCCAGTAGTATTATACGATGTTCTTGAAAGAGAGCTTAGAAGAGAAAGACAAGACATTGGTGTAGTGTCTTTGCATCCGGCGGCCGTGCCAGGAACACCATATCACGGTCATTACGTGATTAGTGGACGTGCAACAAGCGGACTCGAACTCGCAAGCGAAGAACAAATACAAAAGTGTGTCGAGCTCGCTGAAAGCTGCGGTAAAACAGCCTATGTGGTCCCTGCTGACATTTCAAGCACAGTTGGAGATATGGGATCCCTTGTCACGGCCATAACACTTACAGGTGTCCTTGATTATTATTATGTTGGCACCCAGATCCTCAAGGCCCCAATAGAGATGGTTGAAAAACAGATAGTCATGACACTCCAGACAGTAGCATCCCTCGTAGAATCATCAGGTGTCGATGGAATGCTAAAAGCCATAAACCCAGAATTATTAGTTAAAAGCGCAACTTCAATGCACTTACTCAAAGAGCAGGAAATATTAGACGCAGCTCTCAACATGCTTTCCAACTTAGATGATGATGTCATGAAATGGATCGAAAAGGGTGAAATAAAACACACAGATCTTGTAGCTGCCCAGGCACTTACAAAAGAGCTTAAAAATCTCATGGGGGGCACAGCAGCTGAAGGCACGATCAGACGTTGCATGAGAAAAATGTTCGAATAAAAACATCCCCCCATAATGTCTCCTTTATTTAAGTTCCCACGGGGAACATTTTTTTCTCTTACGAATCCTATTTTTTTCCATTTTAATATAAGGATGGGATATTTTTTCTCAAACTGCCGTTAACAACCTCCATTGCGAAAGCGAAAAAATACAAAAAGTTATATATAACAACACAATAAAAAATGGCATGTAGGACTGGGAACAAACCCCTCCAAAACGCTTGTAGAGAAAAGACTCCCACCTCCTAGAAGATCACCCTCCACTATAAAGTGAGTGGAAATGAGGGGCGAAGCCTCCCACTGAAGCAGGAAAAAACCCCATAAAGGGAGTTTTGGTGTAAAACATGACAATAGATGAATTAGACCTTATTGAAAAGGTCTATGAATTGAAAATAAAAAATAAAGAGGAGCTCGCAGAGGAAATCTTGAGAAAATCCAATGAAGGACATGACATCCTATTCTTGTGCACCATAGTCAATTCATGGATAGCGCAAAACTACAAACCAAGAGAAATCAAAGTCCCACTCAACATAATAAAGAATGTAAAATAGGGATACTGTGGAATATAGACAAGTACCATTTATCACATTATCAGAGATCGGATACAGAGTATGGATAACATTATCAGGTTGCAACTTCAAGTGTAGAGGATGTTTCAGTAACGCTAGAAAAACCACAGGCAAACACCTAACTGTAGAAGAACTTGTAAAACTCATAAAAAATTCATCCCAAAGATACTACGGAAAACTCCCAGAAGAAATCATCATAACAGGAGGAGAGCCAACACTAGACAAAGAATACCTCCTAAGGCTAATATCAAAATTAAACTTCGCATACATCATTTTGGAAACTAACGCATATCTACTCGACAAGGAATATATCAAAGAGCTTGCCACGGCAGGTGTCAAGGAATTCATGGTCGACCTGAAAGCATTAAATGATAAAAAGCACGAATGGTATACTGGTTTCTCCAATAAAAAAATATTAAAGAATATAAGAACAATCCAAGAAAACGCCAAACTCGTAATAAAAACCTTATACATTCCGGGACTCGTTGAAGAAGATGAAATAGAGGATATAGCTAAATTTATAGCGACCATCAACCCTAAAATAGAATATCGCATCAATGACTTCAAAACAAGGCATGGCCTATCAAGAGATCCAACGATCAATGAAATGGAAAAAGCCTATAAACTTGCGAAAAAACACCTCAGAAATGTTGTGATAAGCAGAAGTTGCAGAAGAGAAAGCAAACCACTAAAGAAAAAAACATGGATAACAGTATTCCCGGATGGCACATTCAAAAGAAGATCAACAAAAGACTACCTATCTTATTAGAAGATCAGGACAGTTATCACAGGAGATTATCCAAAAAACCTCTAAGACGCTTAAAAACACATCAAATGCGCGACACCATCCCCTCAACTTAGGACCAAAGTTAGCACAATCTCACTTAAAGAAAAAAATAAAAGAAGGTGGGAAGGTTTATCTATCTGCGTATAAGCGGCCAAGTGCCCTAGCATAGAAGATCTGAAGGTAGGGGATCACAAAGAGGTAAAGGATCAACCCTAGGATGATTAAAACGATTATTAATCTTGTTGTTGGGATTTCTCTGGCTATCTGGGCCATTGCTGCTGCTCCACTGATGCCGAGAGCTGGTATAATGAAAAATGCAAATAGAGTCATGCCTAATGCACCTAGCTGTATTATTGCAACGCCTATGATCCAGATGATATATTTTATCCATGAAATTTCTGATATGACATTTAATATCTCCCTGACTTGGAATGCTGCCCCTATCCTATCATTGAATGCCATATGGGGCTATTGCGATTTGCTCCACCAATCCAAGTATAATGGCAAGGATAATCCCTACTCCGACAATAATAGGGGTTGGCCTTGACTAGGGAGACCCCACCAAATATGATTATTACTGGTAGCATGTAGACTATGCCTACAATGAGAACTTTAAGTCCGTCGATTAGCATGTCACCCCATTCATCAAAGTCTGGAAGTTCATCGAAACCGGCTACTGTGACCTTAAGAACTAGATAGTACCCGTAAACAAGGAATACTGGAATTATCAGGAAACTTATTAGGATCAATATTCCTAATATTTTAAGACTTTCTTCAAATCCGATCCTGGATAATCAAGGGCTTCCCCTACAATTTCACTAACTTTCAATGTTTATACCCCCTAAATTACCATATCATATATAGGAACCCCCTATACGATATGTATTGGTCATATGGGGGCTAGACTACATGAAAAACCTTATACCGAGGAAGCGAGAAAGAAAAGGAACGATGTTTTTTATTTTTTTGAAGCAATGGTATATACTATCTTTCCATTTTTTATCCTCGCGCGGTGTTCTGCTACCCATTCTGCGCATCTTAATGAATTATAGATCCTTGCTTTTTTTGGGTTTTATCTTCACGTTATGGTGAAGATTTCATAAGGGCTCATTTCAAGGATTTCGGGTATTCCTCTCTTTGAATTTCTCCATTAATTTTAGACACTTTTATCATGCTCCTGTTTTTCGATCTATGTAGACATTGTTTTCCATAATCCTTGAAAATTGGGTTTCCTTTGCCGAACATGCACCCACTCATGAATTGTATCGCACCTATACTGCAACTGTTATTTTTTCTATTATGGCGGCGATTTCCTCATCTTTGGATCTCTCGAATTTTTCAATTACGATTTTCACTTGTTTTGAATCCAGTTGCTGTCCCAGGGCAAGAATGGCCATTGAAAATCGACAATATCATATCCTTTCACCATTCCTTTGGATGTTTTCAATAGGCTCTATAAAAACCTTGTTATTACTTCATACTTAAATTTTGGAGGAAATTTACATATTTGTGTTGATTAAGGATAGGGAGGTGTTGGATTGTAGAAGAATATTGTGATTCTGTTGTTCTTAACGGTTTATGGGTTCTATGGGGGCTGTTTCGGCTGAAGAAAATAGTACATGCGAAATAGGCATAAAAGTGAACTATGAATACCAGGATCGGATAAACCCGACAATAGAACTTGCAGACCCAAGCGGACCAATAAACTATCAGAAAGCATTCGACCCAGCAGCAAACATAGCCAAGATAACATTCCAACATCCACAACCAGAAACAAAATTCAACATAACAATAAAAGCACCAGGATACCAAATAAAAACCCTGGAACTCACACTAACAAAAAACTCCACTAATCCAAACGACCCAAAGTACTACGCACACCTAGAAATACTAATGCAAGCCACAGAAGCCTACAAAATAGGAAGAGAAGTAACTAAGAAAGCCGACCAAATCCTAAACTTCACCAAAACCGGACAAGTACTAGTAATAACGACGGCGGGCAGCGCATACTACAAAAACACTACAACAGAGGACGCTCTTGAAGGCATACTCAATCAAGCAAATGGAACCATAAGCTTTGGTAAAAACCTACTACTACTCAGGAGCACCAGACTCGACCCCCTGGACTTCGCTTTCATAACCAAAAAAAGAAACGATCTAATCCTGGCATACTTCAAAAACGCCAGCCCAACACCAACCTACATTGGAACAGTCTCACAAAACATGACAAAAGCACAATGGAACAACCTCACACGAAAACTCGGGGACAATGCATTCCCAATAGCAAGCCTAGCAAATGCATGGGCACTAGGATTATCAGCCGACATCCTAAGGGGAGCAGCATTCCACGGCCACGTATGCCTCGGAACCATAAGCGGCTACGCAATGATAGAAACACTACTCAAACACTATCCACCAAGCACAGGTACGGGAGGAATCGAATCGACTAGTTACAGAGTTATTGGAGTACCCGGCGGATCCGATGATGACGTGTTCGTATATGCAATGGATGCAACCCCTGGAAAAAGAGCATACATAGGATACAATACCACAAACGATCCCAACATGGTAGGATTCATACGATGGAACTCAAACACAAAAAGAGGAACGCTCATCATCATGACATACAACTGGGCAGAATTAGCAGAACAATTCAAAAAAGAAACAAACGTAACAGTGGAAGAAGACACAGTAACAGAACTAAAATTCAACGAATGGGCAATCCAGAAACTAATAACAAACCCAGAATCGCTAGTAAAAATAGTCTATGCATTCAACAACCTAACAGAAGAACAAGTTAATTATCTTACAGGTGGAGTGAGAGGGAGAGCAGTCCAAGATGCCCATGGATTAGACATGAAATACATCTTAAACCAAAGCAACCTTGTAAATGCAACACCAGACAATAAAACATACACTAAAGGTAACTTAACCTATGACCAACTAAAAGAAATAGGTATCGAAGCCGCCAACCTAGCAAAAAAATTATTCAATGAGAAAGGCATACAATTAGAAAAAGACAACCTTAAACTCCTCGTGTTAACGTCAGCAGGATACGCACGGCTAAATGGCCAAGATACAAGTCCAATATGGGACGGAATCAATGAAGTGCTAGGATCAAGACTAAGTCGAAAAACATTACTACCAGTTCACAGCCCACTTTGGGATCAACTCTGGTTCACATTTATACTAAGAAGTGGAAGTTATCCCACAAACATCTTAGGCAAAACCAGCGGCTTCGGAAGAAAATTCTCATTTAACATCACAAGAGAAGACGAGATACTCTATGCCGTACAACTAATCTATAATCCAATCAAAGGCTTCATAATATCGGATGATACTAAAGGACCAATATATGATATAGGAGCTGGGTGGAATTACACCAACCCAACAGTAAAGGACGTCTTCAAAAAGTGGTTCAACATAGTTACAATTGCAAACGGATGGCTATATGATCCACCATTTGACATGCTAATGGTCTACTTGTTCCACAATCACATATGCCCAGGAGTATCACCATCATACCTCATAGCAGACTACATATATGAGAATTACCCAATAGGAGAAGATGAAAAATACATTTACGTCACAACTACAAACTACTGCAAAGAGGATGGACTACTACTGCTCCTAGGCGTGTCACCAGGACAAGGAACATACTATAACCAAAGACTACTTGATGCTAATACAAGGTCCTCAGTTGTTGAAGGCGGACACATGGAAGGCATACTAATAATCTGGAACAAAAAATTGAACATCGGAAAAGCAGTGATAATCACATTCAAATGGCCACGTTTCGATCCCGGGACAAATNGTCTTAGGAGTTTCANAGACTGGTACAAAGGAAAAGAACCTANTGGTGTGCTTTCACCTTACATAGTCACNAGTGAAGCGCCAGCAAAATATATTACAAGAGATGAAATGAACATGATACTTTCAGGTGCGGCAGGCTCACCATGGAGCAATGCCATACAATTCCTCATGGG
>JGI26787J52750_100009_pt1 | contig 27383 bp, 29 predicted proteins | sample WilGeyfunne61714_FD_52750 | JGI IMG/M metagenome (IMG submission 52750)
TTATTCTTTTTTCCCCCTGCTTATAATAAGGAAAAGCCCGCTCCAGCGGGCCCCTTCTTTTCTACTCCTCTAAATTTTCCAGCCTTTCCTCCCAGGCCTGCACTACCCGTTCCCACTCTTCCTCGTCTTCTATCTCCCTCAGCACCTCGTTGCCCTCTTCGTCCACATCGATTTTAAGCACTATGGCCTCGTCGGGTTCGCTCTCTTCCCCCACCGGCAGGAGCACGGCGTACTCGTCCTCGTCCACGCTCAGGATATCCNCCACCAGAAACTCGTGTTCCTTTCCTTCCTCATCGGTGAGGATAATGGTATTCTCCTGTTGAGACATTTTTTTCACTCCCTTTATGAAAAAGCTAGACCTATTCATACCCCATCCCTTCGGCTCTGGTCAAGGTATCCCTGTAAAATAACTGCGGCCGCCACCTTATCCACTATTCTGCGCCTGCGGGCGCGGGAGAGATCTGCTTCCAAGAGCACCCGCTCCGCCACCTTGGTGGTATACCTTTCATCAAAAAACAAAACGGGCAGATTCAACGAGGAAGAGAGCTTTTCCCCCCATTCCAGGATTTCTTTGGCCTCTTCCCCATAGCTCCCGTCGGTCCTGCGGGGTAAACCCACCACTATCTGGGTAACGTTGTAGGCCTTCACTATTTTCTTTATCTCTTCCACATCTTTTTCCCAATTCTGACGCTTTATGACGGTCAGGGCTTGGGCCCTCCACCCCAGGGGGTCGCTGATGGCCACCCCGATGGTATTTTTGCCCACATCCAGACCTAGAATCCGGCGCTCAGACATCTTGCCCCTGAACTTCCCGCAACTTTTTCTCCCAGTAAGCCACCCTTTCTTCCAGACGGCTGAGAATCCGCTGATCTTCGGCGGTAAAAAAACCGCTTTCCACCTTGGCCTTTACCTTTTCTATATGCTGCTTCATGGTGTCCAGTCCCCGCTGATAGAGATCTAGGGCATAAGCTGCCCGTTCCCTCTCGTGGGCCCATCCCTTCTGCCAGTCCCTTATGGCTGCCTTCAACAGATCGAAGAATTTATCCCCTTCGGAAAAGAGGTTCACCGCCACTTCCATATCCCCAAAGGCCATGCTATTCCCCCTCAGCCCAGATAATTTTGGAGCAGCTCCGCCAGGATCTCATCCCTCTCCAGCTTGCGGATGAGGTTGCGGGCCCCCTTATGGTTGGTAATATAGGCGGGATCGCCGGAGAGGAGATAGCCCACCAGCTGGTTTATAGGGTCATAACCCCTCTCCCTCAGAGCAGCCTGGACTTCCTCCAAAACCTGCCTTACCCCCATCTTCTCCTCTTTGGCCACCTTGAAGGTCATGGTTTCTTCCATATCTCGAGACATGCCCTCACGCTCCTTGTTTGCTTTCCCCCAGCATCCGGGTTACCATCTGTAGGCCGTGCTCCAGCGCTTGAGGTAACCTGTGGGGATCCCTGCCCCCTGCCTGGGCCATTTCCGGCCTCCCCCCACCACCTCCTCCGCAGATTTTGGCCACTTCCTGGATTATCCTGCCCGCATGGAGTCCCCTGGCCACCAGATCCTTGGTAACCATGGCCACCAAAAGCGCTTTATCCCCCTTGCGGGCCCCCAGGATCACCACCCCTGAGCCCACGGCATCCCTTACCTTATCAGCCCAGCTCCTCAAGGCATCCCCATCTGGGGCTTCCACCACGGCAGCCACCACCCTGGCTCCGCCCACCTCCCGGGCCTGGGCTACGAGTTCCTGGACAGAAGCGCGGGCCAGCCTATCCCGCAGCCTCTCCAGTTCCCTCTCCAGCTCCTTCTGCCTCTCCAGGATCTGCTCCAACCTGGTCAGCACTTCTTCTGGGGAACTTTTCAGGAGCTTGGCTATGGCGGCCAGCTTTTCCCTTTCCTGATCCACCACCTCCAGGGCCCTTTCCCCGGTCACCGCTTCTATCCGCCTCAGACCCGCACCCACGCTGCTCTCCCCGATTATCCGGAAGAGGCCCACCTCAGCGGTGGAATTCAGATGGGTCCCTCCGCACAGCTCTAGGCTGTAATCCCCTATCTTTACTACCCGGACCACTTCCCCGTATTTTTCTCCAAAGAGGGCCACCGCCCCCATGGCCTGGGCCTCTTTAAAAGAGGTCTGCAGAACCTCAACGGGCAGGTTAGCTAGGATCTGACGGTTTACCTCCCTTTCCACCGCCCTCAACTCCTCTTCCGTGAGGGGGGCGAAATGGGTAAAATCGAAGCGCAACCTGTCAGGGGCCACCAGGGAGCCGGCCTGACGCACGTGCTCCCCCAGGATCCTTTTGAGGGCCCGGTGCAGAAGGTGGGTGGCGGTGTGATTGCGGGCAATGGCAAGGCGCCGCTGTTTATCAACTTTCACCTTGACTTTTTGCCCCACCTTCAGCTCGCCCCGCCTTATCTCCACCATATGGATTATGCGGTCATCAGGCAATTTCTGGGTATCAGCTATAAAGGCTTCACCGGTGTCCCAGAGGAGAACTCCCTGATCCCCCACTTGACCGCCCCCTTCAGGATAACAGGGGGTGCGGTCCAGGAGCACCTGTACCCGGCTGCCTTCCCCGGCCTTTTCCAGCCTCTCCTCCCCCTCCAAAAGGGCCACGACCGTGGCCTCCCCTTCCAGATTTTCATAGCCGATAAACTGGGTGGGCTGGGTTCCTGCCAGTTTAGCTGCCAGGGCAGGAGAAAAGGGATAGATCCGGGCCCCCTCTTGGGCCGCTCTGGCCCTTTCCCTCTGCTGCTCCAGAGCCCGGGCAAAGCCCTCCCGGTCTACCCTAAAACCCTTCTCCGCAGCTATCTCCTCGGTGAGGTCCAGGGGAAAACCGTAGGTATCGTAGAGCAGGAAAGCCTTCTCCCCCGGAATCGTATCTTCTCCCCTCTTTTCCAGCTCCTCCAGGAGCCCGCTTAAAAGCTTAAGGCCTTCGCTGAGGGTTTCCTGGAAGCGCTCCTCCTCCTGGCGGATCACGGCGGCTATATATCCCTTTTGCTCCTCCACCTCCGGATAGGCTTCTCCCATGATGGCCGCCACCTTTTCCACCAGGGAGTAGAGATAGGGGCCCTCGATGCCCAAAACCCTCCCCAACCTGGCACCTCGGCGCAGGATCCTCCTTAAAACGTAGCCCCGGCCCTCGTTGCTGGGCAACACCCCATCGGCTATGAGGAAAGTGCAGGCCCGGGAATGATCTGCGATCACCCGGAAGGGGAATCCCTCCGCTCCAGGGGAATAGGTGCGGCCGCTGAGCTTTTCCACCGCCTGGATCAAAGGCCAGATCAGGTCGGTTTCAAAATTGCTNTCCACCCCCTGCATCACNGAGGCTATGCGCTCTAGTCCCATCCCGGTATCCACGCTGGGGCGGGGAAGGGGGGTCAGCAGGCCAGTTTCATCCCGGTTGTACTGCATGAAGACCAGGTTCCATACCTCCAGCCAGCGGTCACAATCGCACTCCCCCAGGGCGCACCCGGGGCCACAGGCGAACTTCTCGCCCCGGTCGTATATAATCTCGGTGCAGGGACCGCAGGGACCGGTCTCCCCCATGGACCAGAAATTGTCTTTTTCCCCCAGGCGGACTATCCGATGGGCGGGAAAACGGATATCTTGCCTCCATATATTGTAAGAATCTTCGTCTTCCCTATAGACTGTAACCCATAGCCTTTCTGCCGGTACCTGCAAGTTATCCACCAGGAACTCCCAGGCATAAGCTATGGCTTCCCTTTTGAAATAATCACCAAAGGAGAAATTTCCTAACATCTCAAAAAAAGTTAAATGCCGGGCCGTGCGCCCCACCATCTCTAAATCATTATGCTTCCCCCCGGCCCGCAAGCACTTCTGAACCGTAACCGCCCTCTTGTAGGGCCTTTCTTCCAAGCCCAGGAACACATTTTTGAACTGCACCATACCTGCATTGGTGAACAGAAGGGTGGGATCTCCCACGGGCACCAGGGAGGAACTGGGCACCACTGTATGGTCCCTCTCGGCGAAGTAGCGCACGAAACGCTGGCGTATCTCCTTCCCGGTCAAACACTTCACTCCCTTACAAAAGTAAACCTCGCCCCCGCCCCGGGGCGGTGAACGAGGTACGTCCGGCCAGGTTTTCCTTCATTATACTGAAAGAGCCCTTCCCTTGTCAACAAAAGCTCAACCGCTGCCCACCAGGCGCTCCCAAAAGAATTTCAGCAGCTTCCAGCCCATGGCGGCTATGGGCACAGCCAAAAGGAGCCCCCATAGGCCCGCCACTTCCCCTCCAGCCAGGAGCAAGAAGATCACCACCAGGGGGTGCAGCCCCACCCTGTCGCCTAAAATTTTGGGTCCCAACCAGATACACTCCAGCTGCTGCACCGCGAGCAAAATCACCAGGGCCAGCATGGCTTTCCTCTTGCCCTCCAGCAGGGTGAAGGCCAGCAGGGGTATGGCCCCCAAAACCGGCCCGAAGTAGGGAATGAGGTCGGTCAGCCCCACTATGATGCCCAAAATCACCGCGTATTGAGACCCTATGAGGAACAGGCCCACGCCGGTTAAAAGGCCCACCAGGAGGGATACCAGCACGTCCCCGTAAAGGAAACTGACCAAAATTTTTTCCATTTCCATCCATAAGCCTATAAAATTTTCCCTTATCCCTGAAGGCAGGATCCTGGCAGCCCACCTGCCTATCTCCTCGCTATCCCGCAGAAAATAATAGGCCAGGAAAGGGGCCAACAGGAGGAGGGGGAGATCGGCCATGAAGGCCAGCAGGTGATCCAGGAAGCTCCTGGCTGCCTGCTGGGTAGCCCCGCTGACCCTTAGCAGGGTTTCATCTAAAAAACTCCTGAAGGCCAGGGGCAAAACCGCCTGATGGTAGCGGTGATGGAATCCCTGGATGATCCCCTCCACTTCTGCGGTAAAAAAGGGGAGCTGGCTTAAAAAATAATTCAATTCTCGTAAAAGCCGTGGGAGGACCAAGAAAAAAAAGGGCAGGACCAGGATGCCCAGGCCCAGATAGCAGATCCAAAGGGCCTGGTTCCGGCTGCAGCCCTTTTTCTCCAACCATTNCACCGCNGGCCAGAGGAAATAGGCCAGTATACCTCCTGCCAGGAAGGGCAAAAGGCNCCCCCCGAACCCGGTAAAGAAAAAATAAGGTCGCGGCCAGGAAAAGGCCGCCGACCAGGAAACGGAGGCGCTTGCTCTTGATCATGGGACTATCTTTCCCTTATCTGATGGCGGAGAATCCCTATTTTCTGTTTTCGCCTTTTTGCCCCTTCTCCTGGAAGGGCTTCCCCCTCCCCCTGAAGGGGGGTGTACCAGAGGAGGGCTCCCAGGAGACCCAGAAAGGCTCCTGCTATGAATCCTCTCCAGAAATTGGTTGCCATGAGCCTCTACCCTTCCAGAGCTATGAGGCTTCCGTCTTCGGAAACATTGAAGATCTGGTGTTTTTCGTTAAACTCCACGCAACAATCCCAGCAGTAGTACTGATTATTGCCTATCTTGCCTATGGCTTTGCTGCCACAACGGGGACAACGCCTCATCATTTTCCCTCACCCCTTCTCTAAAATTGAGTAATTCCTCCAGGGAAATTTCCCTTAAAGGTACTTGTTGGCGTCCATGAATAAGGTCATCTATAATTCCTTCAGAAACCTCGAGGGAGGTGATATCTCCGGTAGAGGGATCTACAATAAAATCTTCCAGGCTATGGCCTTGGCCCCAGAGGCTACAACCTTTTACCTCTCTCCAGCTCTTTAACCCGGAGGGAGGATCCCCAGAGGGAGGGCTTTCCTGGATCTCAAACCCCGCCGGATCCCTCCACGCTAAGGACTTAAAGGGAACGGCTTCCTCCAGCTCGCCCTCCAGGATCAGGGCCTCCACTTTGCCGGTATGGGGATCGAAGAGCAGGTCCACAATCCGGCCTGCTTCCCTACCTCCTCCCGGGTACCAGACCGGCAACCCCAGAATCTCTCTTCCCTTCAAATGCAGAAACCCTCCAGAAACGAGTTCTAGGGCTTATTATAACCGGCAGGCCATCCTGCTATACTCGGATTCATAACCTTCAATTATTCCTCCACCCACCACCCACTCTCCCTGGTAGTACACCACCGACTGGCCTGGAGCCATAGCTCCGGGAAAATCCGCAAACTCCACCCGGGCCCGCCCCCCACCTAAATTATACCAAAAAGCAGCCGTCTCTTTACCCCGGTATCTCACCTTGGCGGTGATCTCTGCCGAAGGAGGAGGCTCTTCCCACAATATATAGTTGTTTTCCCGGGAGAAGAGCACCCTCATCTTTTTTAAATCCCCTTCCTCCCCCACTATGAGGGCGTTGCGCTGCACGTCCCACCCCAGGACAAAATAGGGTTTCCCTGAGCCCAGGCCCAATCCGCGGCGCTGCCCTACGGTGTAAAAGGGGAGGCCCTGGTGGTAACCCAGGAGGCGGCCCCTCACATCCAGTATGGGTCCGGGCTTTATCCTGTCTCCGGCCCTCTCTCTTAGAAATCGTCGGTAATCTCCTCTGATAAAGCATATATCCTGGGATTCCCTTGCCTGGGCTCCGGGAAGCCCCCACCTTTGGGCCATTTCCCTCACTTCCCCCTTGGTGTACTCCCCCAGGGGGAATAATATGTGCCTCAGCTGCTCCTGCTTGAGGCCGTAGAGGAAGTAACTCTGATCCTTGGCCTTATCCCTGCCCTTGGCCAGAAGGTAACGCCGCCTCCCCTCATGGTAGAGGCAGCGGGCATAATGACCTGTAGCCAGAAAGGGGAAGCCCAATTCCTGGGCCCTCTCCAGGAGAAAGCCAAACCTTATCTTTAAATTGCAGATAACGCAGGGGTTGGGGGTCTCCCCTTTAAGATAGCTTTCCAGGAAATAGGAGACCACCACCTTCCCGAAGAGCTCCTTTATGTCGTAGACGTAAAGGGGTATCTGGAGGTGGCGGGCTGCCTTCTGGGCCGCTTCCTGGATTTTATAGTCCCCGTGCACCAAAACCGCCCCCGCCACCTCAAAGCCCTGCTGTAAAAGCAGGGCAGCGGCAGTGGAGCTGTCCACCCCGCCGCTTAAGGCCACCATGGCTCTCCTGGAAGAAACCGCCACCTTAGCCTCCTAAATGGCCTTTTGGTAAGAAGGGGAGAGCTGCCTTAGGCGGAAAACCGCCTCAGGCAGGACTTCCAATACGTAGTCTATATCCTCTTCGGTATTGTCCCGGCCCAGGGTGAGCCTGAGGGATCCGTGGGCCAATTCCGGAGGAAGGCCCAAGGCCAGGAGCACGTGGGAAGGCCCTGCTTCCCCGGTGCTGCAGGCGGAACCGCTGGAGGCCGCTACCCCCTTACAGTCCAACTCCACCAGGAGGGACTCCCCCTCCACGTGGGCAAAGCAGAAGCTAGCGTGATTGGGTATCCTCTTCTCGCGGTGTCCGGTGAGCACCAGGTCCTCAATCCGCCCCAACACGCCTTTTACCAGTTTATCCCTTAAGGCCTGCAGGCGGGGCATCTCCTTATCCATTTCCTGTAAGGCCAGTTCTGCTGCCCGGCCCATCCCCACTATGCCCGGCACATTTTCCGTGCCCGGCCTTATCCCCCGCTCCTGACCTCCCCCGAAGAGGAGGGGATGGAGATCCACCCCCTTCCGCACATACAGAGCCCCTACCCCTTTAGGACCGTAGATTTTATGGGCCGAGAGGCTGAGGAGGTCCACCGACAGTTTTTCTACATTTATGGGGATTTTGCCCGCGGCCTGTACCGCGTCGGTATGAAAAATGATCCCCCTCTCTCGGGCCAGCCTGCCAATCTCTTCTATGGGCTGGATCGTGCCTATCTCGTTGTTGACGTACATGACGCTCACCAGTATGGTGTCTTTTCTGAGGGCCCGAGACAGCTGCTCTACCTCCACCAAGCCCTCAGGGGTCACCGGCAGATAGGTAACCTCAAAGCCNTGGCCTTCTAAATATTTCAAGGGCTGGAGTACCGCCTGGTGCTCTATGGAGGAAGTGATGATGTGCCTTCCCCTCTCCCGGTGGGCCCAGGCTACCCCCAGGAGGGCCAAATTATCCGCCTCGGTTCCCCCGCTGGTAAATATTATCTCCTCAGGCTGGGCTCCTATAAGCCTGGCCACCTTGGACCTGGCCTCTTCCACTGCCCTCCTGGCCTCCCTACCCCAGCTGTATAATACCGAAGAGGGATTGCCAAAGGCCGTGGGACCCAGGAAGGGCTCCATGGCTTCCCTGACTTCCGGGCGCACCGGTGTGGTGGCGCTATGGTCTAGATATATCCTCCTTATGGGGTTCACCCTCTTCCCTCGAGGATTTTTGCTTCAACCTGCTCACCATATCCTCTAAAGTGAAGCTGTCCAGGATATCCTTTATGGCCAGCTCGATCTTCTTCCAGATTTCCCGGGCTACACAAAAATCAGCCTGCTGGCAGGGAGCCCCTTCCCAGAGGCATTCCACCGGGTGCAGGGGGCCTTCCAACAGGCGGATTATCTCCCCCAGGGTTATATCCCTGGGGGATCGGCTCAGAAGATAGCCCCCTTGAGGCCCTTTTACCCCCTTCACCAAGCCCCCCCGCCTTAAGAGGAACAGCAATTGCTCCAGATAGCTGGAGGGTATATCCTCCTTCTCGGAGATGCGCCTTAAAGGGATAGGTCCCTGGCCATAGTGTTGGGCCAAGAATATCATGGCCCTCAGGCCGTATCTTCCCCTGGTGGACAGCTTCATCTTTTCACCCCGATACAGAAAATATCATACCTTTTTAGTAAGGTATTTGTCAATATAAAAAACCCGGAGGGTTTCCGGGTTTTTACGCTACTTGGGCAGGTGCTCCAGGATCCTGTCCATGATCTCCATGAGGGGCCCGTTATACAGGGCCATCTCCCCCCTGTCGCAGGCCGCTGCCAGCAGGGGATCCACCGGCAACACTCCCAGGAGGGGAATACCCGCCTCTTCGGCCACCTCCTCCGCCTGGCTGGGACCGTAGGGGAAAAGGTTGCGGCCGCAATGGGGACAGGTTATATAGCTCATGTTCTCCACCAGGCCCAGCACCTTGACCCCCATGAGGGAAGCCATCTTCATGGCCTTTTTCACCACCATCTGCACCAGCTCCTGGGGGGAGCTGACCAGGATAAGGCCGTCCACCGGCAGAGATTGGAGAACGGTCAGAGGGGCATCGGCAGTACCGGGCGGCAGGTCCACCAGGAGATAATCCAGGTTGCCCCATATGACGTCTGTCCAGAACTGCTGGATAGCCCCGCTTATCAGAGGACCTCTCCACACCACCGGGTCGTCCTCATGGGGAAGGAGAAGGTTCAAGGACATAATCCTGATCCCTTCTGGTGTCTGGGGAGGGATCAGGCCCTGGCCTATATTCTCAGGCGGCTGTCTCAGGCCGAACATCTTGGGTATGCTGGGCCCCGTTATATCCGCATCCATTATCCCTACGTTATAGCCCTTCCTCTGGAGGGCTACAGCCAGCAAGGCGGTGAGGGAAGATTTGCCCACCCCACCCTTTCCGCTCATGACGCCTATCACACGCTTTATCTCGCTGAGCTCATGGGGAGGAATGCGGGTGCTCTCCTTGGCCCTGCAGGAACCGGCCTGTTGACAGTTTTGGCAGCTCTCATGCTCCATAAGTTTTTCACCCCGAATCCGATTATAGCGTAAAATTGACCAATGTTCAATAAAAAATTATACCATTTTTAACTTTACCCTGGCCATGATAAAATAAAATCAACGGAAAAGGCAGGTGAAGCCCATGGACTTGTTCGAAGCCGCCAGCCAGGCCCGCAGGTTACAGCAGGCCCCCCTGGCCACCCGCATGCGACCCCGAACCCTGGAGGAGCTGGTGGGCCAGGAAAAAATCTTAGGTCCCGGGACCCCCCTGCGCCTGGCCATAGAACGGGACTGCCTGAGCTCCCTTATCCTATGGGGGCCTCCAGGAACAGGAAAAACCACCTTGGCCCAGATCATAGCCCGCCGAACCCGCTCCCATTTCGAGACTTTAAATGGGGTGCTGGATGGGGTAAACGAGATAAAAAGGGTCATCAATTCGGCCAAAGAACGGGAAAAATTTTATCAACAGAAAACCGTCCTTTTTGTGGATGAAATCCATCGCTGGGCCAAAAACGTCCAGGATGCCCTCCTGCCCTGGGTGGAAGAGGGGCTGATCATCCTGATAGGGGCTACGGTNGAAAATCCCATGTTCACCATCAATCCCGCCCTNCGCTCCCGTTCCCGCATAGTCCGCCTGGAGCCCCTGGCGCCCCAAGATATCTTGATCCTGCTGCAGCGGGCCCTGAAGGACAAGGAACGGGGGTTAGGGCAACTGGAGATACAGGCGGAAGAGGGGGCGCTGGAATACTTGGCCCATGCCGCTGGAGGGGACGCCCGGGTAGCCCTCAACACCCTGGAGTTCGCAGCCCTCATAAGTGCTCCTGAGGGAGGAGGGCCCATAACCCTCACCAAAGAGGTTCTGGCCCAAGCCCTTCAGCAAAGGCCCCTTAGCTATGATAAAGAAGAGGAGCACTACAACTGCGTCTCCGCCTGGATAAAGAGCATGAGGGGGTCGGATCCCGACGCGGCCCTCTACTGGCTGGCCCGTATGCTGAAGGCAGGGGAGGATCCTCTCTATCTGGCACGCAGGCTCATGGTGCACGCGGCTGAAGATGTGGGCCTGGCAGACCCCCAGGCCCTGCTGGTGGCTGCGGCGGCAGCCCTGGGGGTAGAAAGGGTGGGGCTGCCGGAAGGCCGGCTCCTTCTGGCCCAGGCCACCCTGTATATAGCCCTGGCCCCCAAGAGCAATTCGGTTATAGCCTCCATAGAGGCGGCCATGGCCGCGGTGGAAAGGGAGGGCACCCCACCTGTCCCTGCCCATCTGCGGGACGCCAGCTATCCAGGGGCCAAAGCCCTGGGACACGGCCAAGGGTACAAGTATCCCCACCAGTACCCCCGCGGTTGGGTGGAGCAGGATTACCTGCCCGCCAGCTTGAAAGGGAAAGAGTTCTACCGGCCCAAGGAAGAGGGGGAAGAAGCCAGATTAAAAGCCGCCTGGCAAGAACGTACCAGGCGGCAGGGCTGAGCTCATAGATACCTTTCTATCACCTGGGCCAGGCGATCTTTGGTCTGATACCCNATGAGCTGGACCACCTTTTCCCCCTGTTTGAACAGGATCACCGTGGGTATGCTCATTATATTGTACCTCTCGGCTATGGAAGGATGATCGTCCACATTCAGCTTGGCCACTTTAACCTTACCCTCATACTCCTGGGCTATGCTATCCACCACCGGGGCGAACATGCGGCAGGGACCGCACCAGGCGGCCCAGAAATCCACCAGCACCAAACCCGGATCCTGCAGAACCTCCCTAGAAAAATTTTCCTCGGTGAGCTCGATGATAGAAGCCATAATTTTCCCCCTTGTTTGCTTTAATAATTATTTGCAACTATTATAACAGACCTCTGGCCGATTTTTCCACTTTTTTAAAAAACCATAACAAAATTTCATCTAAGCTTTATCCAAAATACTCTTCAAGGCGGCATAGGCCAAAAATAATCCCGCAGTGGCCGGCACGAAGATCATGCTGCCCACCGCTCCAGGGGAGGGGAGATCCTGGGGAAGTTCCAGGGAATAGACCACCTGGATGCGGGGTTCTATCCCCATCTGCCTCAGACGCCTCTTTATCTCTCGGGCCAGGGGGCAGCCCTTTACCTCCTGGAGGGAACCCAGCCGCACGCAGGTGGGGTCCAGCCTTCTGCCCATGCCCATGCTGCTGGCCATGGCCAGGTCCCTTTCTCGGGCCATGAGGATCAAATCCACCTTGGCTTCTATTTCGTCCACGGCATCTATTAAAAAGTCCAGCCTTTGGGGGACAAGCTCTCTTTTTTCCCGAGAATATCTCTCCTGACAGGGCACCACCTCCAGGGCGGGATTTATATCACGGCAGCGCTGGGCCAGCACCTCCACCTTGGGCCTTCCCTGGGTGCTGCGGAGGGCGGGCAGCTGCCGGTTTATGTCCGGGGAAGAGACCACATCGGGGTCCATCAAGAAGAGAAACCCTACGCCTGATCGGGCTAGGGCTTCCACCGCGAAAGATCCCACGCCTCCGGTGCCTATGACTGCCACCCGGGCCTGGGCTAGCTTATGTAAATTTTCTTCTCCCAGAAGATGGCGGCTGCGGCTCCAGATGTCCATGGCCAAAACAAAACCCCGCGGTGCCGTGTGCCCCGTGTGTTCAATGAACCCGGTCCTCCAGGTGGGTGCCCTCCCGAGCGCTTCCCGCTTCCCCGATACCAGGGCCTGCAGTCCACGCCCGGAGTTAGGCTCCCTTTCTATAGGTGTTGGCTCAGAACCTCACAGGGATCACGGGCACCGCAGGGTGTCCTCTGTTCTCTTGTTTTCCTCGCATCTCCATTTTAACACAGGCATAACGATTCTGCAAGATGCCTTGAAATTACAGGGCTTGTTTTTTGTTCTCCCTGGGACTGTAGATCTTTATGTGCAGCTCCTCCAGCTGATGGGCAGAAACCGCTGCCGGTGCTCCGGTGAGCAGGCAGGTGCCGCTCTGGGTCTTGGGAAAGGCTATGCAGTCCCTTATGGTCTGCCGCCCGGCCATCAACATGACCAGCCTATCCAAACCCAGGGCTATGCCGCCATGGGGAGGGGTGCCGTATTCAAAGGCTTCCAGCAGGAAGCCGAACTTGTCCTGCACCTCCTCCGGGGGCAGGCCCAGGAGCTGAAAAATTTTCTCCTGGATATCCCGGCGGTGAATACGGATGCTGCCTCCCCCCAGCTCCACGCCGTTCAGCACCAGATCATAGGAGAGGGCCCTGACCTTCAGGGGATCCTTATCCAGGAGGGGCCAATCCTCTTCCCTGGGCATGGTGAAGGGGTGGTGGACGGAGGTGAGGCGCCTTTCCCCAGGATCATATTCCAGCAGGGGGAAATCCAATACCCAAAGGAAGGACCAAGGGGGGGAATCCCCCAGACAGTGAAGGCGTCCCAATTCCTCCCTGAGGGCGCCCAGGACCGCAGCAGCCACCTCCTCCTTATCGGCCACCATGATGAGGAGATCCCCCTGCTTGGCGCCGGTTTTGGCCTGCAGCCGCTCTATCTCTTCCGGAGTGAAAAATTTGGCTATGGGAGAGCGGACCCCCTCAGGGGTAAAGGCCATCCAGGCCAGTCCTTGAGCGCCCAGGCTTACCGCCCTCCGGGTCAATTCCTCCAGTTCCTTGCGGGAATAGGAAGCCCCTCTAGGGAGGCAGAAAGCCCTCACCACACCCCCTTCTTCCACGGTGCGGGTGAAAACCTTAAATCCCGCACCTTTCACCTCGGAGGATATATCCTGGATCTCCAGGGCAAAACGCAGATCGGGCCTGTCGGTGCCGTAACGGGCCATGGCCTCGGCAAAGGTAAGGCGGGGAAAGGGAAGGGATATCCCCTGTCCCAGGATCTTCTTGAATAGATAGGCGACCAACTCCTCCACCAGGGCCAAGATGTCTTCCCGGGAGGCAAAGGACATTTCCAGATCCAACTGGGTAAACTCCGGCTGGCGATCGGCCCTCAGATCTTCATCCCGGAAGCAGCGGGCTATCTGAAAGTAACGCTCTACCCCCGCCACCATGAGTATCTGTTTGAACAGCTGAGGGGATTGGGGTAAAGCGAAGAAGCTGCCCGGCTGGAGGCGGCTGGGCACCAGGAAATCCCTGGCCCCCTCCGGGGTGCTCCGGGTAAGGATGGGGGTCTCCACCTCCCAAAACCCCTTTTCCCGCAGGAAGTCCCTGATGGCAGCGGTCACCTCATGCCGGAGCTCCAGGATTTTTTGCATCTCCGGGCGGCGCAGATCCAAATACCGGTATTTCAGGCGCAAGGCCTCCTCCACCTGGAGATTGTCTTCAATGGGAAAGGGAGGGGTTTTGGAGCGGTTGAGGAGGCGCATTTCCCGCACCTCCACCTCCACTTCTCCGGTGGCCAGCTTGGGGTTCACGGTTCCCGGGGGCCGAGGCCTTACCAACCCCCTGACCGCCACCACATACTCGGAGCGCAGTTTCTCCGCCTTGAGGAAGGCCCCGGGTTCCTGGGGATGGCACACCACCTGCACCACGCCGGTCCTGTCCCGTAGATCTATGAATATGAGCCCCCCGTGGTCCCTCCGGCGGTGCACCCAGCCCATGAGGATAACCTCTTGGCCCACGTGCTCGGCCCTCAGTTCTCCACAGCCATGGCTGCGCCGCCACTCCTTCAGGCTATCCAGATCCATCAATTATCCCCCTCTTCTGCCTTCAAGATGTGCTCCTCTATCCTGTCATAGGGTATTGTTTCTTGAACTCCCGAGGCCAAATCCCTCACCACCGCCATGCCTTGGGACATCTCCTCTTCTCCCAGGATGACCACCTTCCGGGCCGGATAGCGGTTGGCGTATTTCATTTGGGCCTTCAAGCTGCGATCCAGATAGTCCCTATCAGCCTTCAGCCCGGCCGCACGCAATCTTTTAAGCAGGGTTACCGCCTTATCCTTGAGGAGGCTGCTGGTCTGGACCACCAGGACGTCCAGCACCAAATCCCGGGAAGGCACACCCCCTTGAGCCTCCAGGGCCAGCAACACCCGCTCCAACCCCAGGGCAAAACCTATGCCCGGGATGGGCTTGCCCCCCAAAAGCTCCACCAGGCCGTCATAACGCCCTCCTCCTCCTATGGCGCTCTGGGCCCCTATCTCCTCCACCACCAGCTCGAAGGCAGTCCTGGTGTAATAATCCAGCCCCCGCACCAGGCGGGGTTCCAGCACAAAATCTATGCCCAGGAGCCCCAGATAGCCCTGGACCTGGTGGAAGTGTTCCCGGCATTCAGGGCAGAGGGAAGAGGTGATGGTGGGGGCCGAAGCCACTACCTGCTGGCAGGACTCCTCCTTGCAGTCGAAAATCCGCAGGGGATTGCGCTCCAGCCTAGCCCTGCAGGTGGGGCAGAGGCGTTCCCGCAACGGGATTAAATACGAAAGCAGCCTTTCCCTGTGCTCCCCCCGGCAGAGGGGACAGCCCACGCTGTTTAAAAGCAGGCGGAAGCGTTTTAAACCCACGGCCTCTAAAAAGGCCACGGCCAGATCTATCACCTCGGCATCCAGGGAGGGATCGGGGGAACCGAAGGCCTCCACCCCAAACTGGTGGAACTGCCGGAGCCTCCCCGCCTGGGGGCGGCCGTAACGGAACATGGGGCCCAGGTAGAACAGCTTGACGGGAAGCCCCTTGGCCTCCAGGTGGTGCTCCAGAAAGGCCCTGGCCACCGGAGCCGTGCCCTCGGGGCGCAGGGTGAGGCTCCGGCCGCTGCGGTCCTCAAAGGTATACATTTCCTTTTCCACGATGTCGGTGGTATCCCCCACCCCTCTATCGAAGAGTTCCGTATGCTCGAAGATGGGGGTCCGGATCTCCCTGTAGCCGTACTGCCAGCTCAGGAGCCGGGCCTTTTCTTCTATAAAGTACCATTTGCCCACCTCTTCAGGCAAGACGTCCTCTGTACCTCGGGGTCGGCTAATCAAGTTCCACTCCTCCATCTTTTAAAAAGGGGTTGGTTTCCTTTTCATGTCTCAGGGTGGAAGCCGGACCATGGCCGGGATAGGCTTTCAGCCGATCCGGCAGGGGCATTATCTTCTCCTTGATGGACCGCAACAGCTGCTCCCTTGAACCTCCAGGAAAATCGGTCCTGCCTATGGAGCCGGCAAAGAGGGTATCCCCCGTGAATATAACCTCCTCCCCCACCAGGCAGATGGATCCAGGGGTGTGCCCCGGCGTGTGCAGCACTTTAAATTTCAAGGTGCCCACCGAGATAACGTCCCCTTCTTCCAGAAGCCCATCGGCAGGGGATATCTCCTTATCCTTTAATCCCAGAAAAAGGGAGAGGTTCTTCTCCGGGTCGGAGAGGTAGGGGGCATCCTCCCTGTGGATCAGCACAGGAGCCCCTGTGGCCTCTTTAACCGCTTTATTGGCGCCTATATGGTCGATGTGCCCGTGGGTGTTGACTATATAGACGATCTTGAGCCCCTCTTTCTCCACTTCAGCCAATATCTCCTCCGGCTCGTCTCCGGGATCGATTATGAGGCCCTCCCGGGTCTGGGGGCATCCCACTATATAGCATTTGGTCCATACATAACCTACAGGTTTGACCTTCAAGATCATAAGCTCCACTCCTCAAAACAGTTTTCGGCTGTCCAGCAGGAGGGTCACCGGGCCCTGGTTTTCTATGCGCACCAGCATGTTGGCCTGAAATTCTCCTGTGGCCACCTGGATCCCCTGCTCTTTTAAAAACAAAATAAAAAGGTCGTAAAGTTCCTTGGCCTGCTCAGGGGGGGCTGCCTGGGTGAAGCTGGGCCTCCGCCCCTGACGGCAGTCCCCATAGAGGGTGAACTGGGAGACCACCAGCGCCTGCCCCCCCACATCCTTCAGGGAGAGGTTCATCTTGCCCTGGTCATCGGAGAAGATGCGGAGGTGGGCGATTTTTTCTGCAAGGTAACGGGCATCTTCCAGGGAATCCTCCCGGCCCACCCCCAAAAATACCAGCAGGCCAGGGCCTATGGAGGCGACTTCCTGTCCCCNCACCAGCACTCTGGCTTCCTTTACCCTCTGNACTACCGCCCTGATGCCATCACCCTCTTTATCCAGGGATAACCCTCTTTACCTCCAGCACGTCCCTTACCTTCTTTATCCTTTCCATTATATAGTTTAGGTGTTGCAGGCTGTTGATTTCTATTTTTAGGTCTATAACGGCCTGGGAATTTTTAGTAGCACGGGCGTGGACGGCATTTATTATGGTCTTGGTATCGGCCACGGCCGCAATGATATCCATGGCCAGGCGGGGACGATCTAAGGCCAGGGCCTCTATGTGGACCTGGTAGGTGCTCTCCCCTTCGCCGTTCCAGGCCACCTCTATGAGCCTCTCCTTCTCCTGGGCTTCTAGATGCTTCACGTTGGGGCAATCGGCCCGGTGCACGCTTATCCCCCTACCCCGGGTGATGTAGCCCACGATGGGGTCACCGGGCAGGGGGTTGCAGCAGTGGGCCAGCCGCACCTCCAGATCCTCCACCCCCTTCACCAGGATTCCAGCAGTGGGCTTCTTTTTCTTGGGTTTGGCCGGAATAATGGGGGTTTCAGGTAAAGCTTTTTCCCCTTTGAGCCGGGTCAGGACTTGGTGGGAGGTTATGCGCCCCTCTCCCAGGGCTATATAAAGCTCCTCCACGCCGCCGGTGAAGTTGAGCTTTTTAGCCACTTCCTGGAGCAAGGCGGGTTTTAGCACCTTTTCGGGATCCCATCCCTGTTTCTGGCATTCCCTCTCCAGCAAGGCCTTGCCCAGGGCTAAATTCTGTTCCCTCTCCTCTTTCCGGAACCATTGCCTTATGCGGTTGCGGGCGTGGGAGGTCTTGACGATTTTCAACCAGTCCCTGCTGGGATGGCTGCCTTTGGTGGTGAGGATCTCCACAATATCGCCGGTCTGAAGCTTATAATCCAAGGGCACAAGCCGGCCGTTCACCTTGGCTCCGGTACAGGTGTGTCCTATCTCCGTGTGGATGCGGTAGGCGAAATCTATAGGAACTGACCCGGCGGGCAGCTCCACCACGTCCCCTTTAGGGGTGAATACATAAACCCTGTCGGAGAAGAGGTCTATCTTCAGGGTCTCCATGAATTCCTTGGGATCGCGCAGCTCCCTCTGCCAGTCCAGGAGCTGTCTCAGCCAGGTCAGCTTTTTTTCAAATTCAGGATCAGAAGGAGGGGTGCCTTCTTTATAACGCCAGTGGGCAGCTATACCGTACTCGGCGGTACGGTGCATCTCCCAGGTGCGGATCTGGATCTCGAAGGGATCCCCATTGGGCCCTATAACAGTGGTATGGAGGGACTGATACATGTTGGGCTTGGGCATGGCTATATAGTCTTTGAATCTTCCAGGAATAGGTTTCCAGAGGGCATGCACCAGGCCCAGAACAGCGTAGCAATCCTTTACGCTGTCCACTATTATGCGGATGGCAATGAGGTCGTAGATCTCATTTAAACTGCGCCCCTGCTTCTTCATTTTGTTATAAATGCTGTAAAAATGCTTGGGCCTGCCCTGGATATCGGCCTTTATCCCGCTCTCCTCCAGCTTCTCTTTGATAATATCTATCACCTGCTGGATGTAGGCCTCCCTCTCCTGGCGTTTCATCTTGATATGCTGGACCAATTCATAATAGCTCTCCGGCTCCAGGTACCGTAGAGCCAGATCTTCCAATTGCCACTTCAGGTGGAAGATCCCCAGGCGATGGGCCAAAGGGGCATAGATCTCTATGGTCTCCTTGGCTATCTCCTTCTGTTTCTCCAGGGNATGGTATTTCAAAGTGCGCATATTATGGAGCCTATCGGCCAGCTTAATGAGGATAACCCTGATGTCCTGNGCCATGGCCAGAAACATCTTCCTGAGGGTTTCCGCNTGTTGTTCTTCCTTGGTCCGGCACTCCAGGCGACCCAACTTGGTGACCCCATCCACCAGGAGGGCTATTTCTTCCCCGAATTCTTCCTTAATATCCTCCAAAGTTACCCCCGTGTCCTCCACCACGTCGTGGAGAAGGGCAGCTGCCAGGGTAACCATATCCAGCTGCAGTTGTGCCAGGATAAAGGCCACATTTAGAGGATGGACGATGTAATCTTCCCCTGATTTTCTCTTTTGCCCCTGGTGGGCCTTCAGGGCGAACTGGTAGGCCCGATCCAGCAGGGAAATATCTCCCTGATAATAGGTGCGTACCTGCTGCTTTAGGGTTTCCAGATCCATATCTTCACCCCCTTCCCTTGAGGATTTGCCATAGATATCTAAACAGGGAAAACTCCCATTCCATTTGCTGGTATCGGCGGGAAAGATCCAGGGTGGGCTGACCAGCTCCTCCTTTGAGGGCCACAATCAGCCTTTCTCCCTGGGATTTCACCCGTATTAACCCCAATTCTTCAAAAACAGCCAGGTGCCATCGTAGATGATACCCCTTATTGTTAAATATGTAAAGACTCCTTCCCCGGTCAGTTTTGGCCTCTAAAAAGCGGTAGAGCTTCATCAATCTCCTCTTTGGATCCATAATCTTCGGTTTTCCTTGGGGTGTTCTTATGTAAATCTGGGGTAAGGATCCCGACTGGGGAGGAAGGGCCAGTTCTATCTCCTCAAAGCTGGAAGGCAGGTAATCGAAAACCACAACGCTGCTGGGAAAAAACCAAGGGGGCCTGTCCCTAACCGCCAGAAGCAAGGGGGTGTTCCCCAAAAGGCTCTCCTCTCTCAAAAGAAGGCCCTGGGCCCCGTCCAAGGTATCCATCGCCACCTTCACTTTGGGAAAGCGCTCCTTTAGCCATTGGGCCCTGTAGGCCAGCTGCTCCCTCTTTTTAACATACAGCAGTATCGCTTCCCCTCTAGATAGAAGATGCTTAAGCAGGGAAAAGAGATCCTGAAAGGTCCCCTCCAGAGGCAAGGTCCTGTTCCTATCGTTGAGATAAGGGGAAGGATGGGAAGTCTCCGTCCCTTGGGACCAGAAAGGGTGGCAGGAGAGGATCTTTTCCCCCCTTCCCGCAGGGGGGAGTTCGCCCTCCCTTACCCAAGGGCCCAGGGGGATTAGGGGGGGACCAGAACCCTGAATCCTCTTGAGCCCGTTATAGCTCTGACATATCCCCAGGGCAGTGGCGAAAAGGCATATGGGGGGTATCTCTTTTAATAAAAATGCCGGCAGTATTTCCGGGTGAATCCTATCCCCCTGGACCAGATTGATGCTCTCAGGCGAATAGGGGCGGAGCCCCTCCACCAGGAGCTTTAAACCGCTCCGGCCTCCTTCCTGTTCCAGCCGGAAGAGGAGGTCCAGCCTCTTTCCCGGGGAGACGCCCTTGAGGAGCTCCTCATCAGAGCCTATGGCCTGAACCCTTTTCCCTTCACCCTGGATTTTTATTAGAAATTTAGAGCCGGAGCCCAGGAAAGCGACGTCCACCACCTGTCCCCCTCGGTAGAGAAAAAGGGGAGGCGGATTGCCCTCACCGAAGGGCCCTATAGCTTGAATTTCCTCATAGAGCCTTTCGTCCAGGTGGGACAGCAGCACTTCCGCTTCCACCCACAAAGGTGGAGAAACTTTGGACTTAACCTGTTCTGCCACCGCCTCTTCAAAGGCCTGGGCGAAATCTTCCAGCCGGGAAGGGCTCAATTCCACCCCTCCAGCCTGGGCATGCCCGCCGAATTTCAAAAGGGTGGAGCCACAACGGCGAAAGGCTTCCTGGAGGTCCACCCCTTTAAAGCTGCGGGCCGAACCCCGAAGCCTGTCCTCCCAAGGGGAAAGGAGCACCACTGGGACCTTGAAGCGGTCGGCCAGCTTGGCCGCTGCTATACCGGTGACCCCCGGGTGCCACTGGCTGGAGGCCAGTACCAGGCTGTGGGGATAGCGGGAAAAGGCCTCCCCGGCCAGGGCCTCCGCTTCCCTCAAGACCTTATCTGCCCACAGGCGCCTTTCCCGGTTCTGCTGTTCCACGTATCGGGCCAGTTCCCGGGCCCTCTGGAGGCAGGGAGTTAAAAGCAGTTCCAGGGCCGGAGAGGAATCCCCCAGGCGGCCGCAGGCGTTCAGGCGGGGAGCCAAGAGGAAAGCCACATCTTGCGGAAGGCAGATGGTTCCCCCTATCCCCGTGGCTTCCATCAGGGCACACAAACCCGGCCTTTGGCTGCGGGATAGAGCCTTTAAACCCAGCTTGGCCAAGATCCGATTCTCCCCTATCAAGGGCACGGAATCGGCTATGGTGGCCAAGGCCACCAGGTCCAGCCACCTTTCCCCTTCCTCCAGGTGGAAGTAGCGGGCCAGGGCAGAGGCCAGCTTGTAGGCTATGCCCGCCCCGCATAGGGGGGAAAGGCCCTCCTTCAGGAGGGGATTTATGATGGCCCGGGCTGGGGGCAGCTGGCTCTGGGGCTGGTGATGATCGGTGATGATGACATCTATACCTAGATCCCGGGCCAGGGCCACCTCCTGGACAGAGGTGATGCCGCAATCCACTGTGAGCAGCAAAGAGCACCCCAATTGGCGGGCTCGGTAAACCCCCTTTCCCTTAAGGCCATAGCCGTCCTCCAGCCTATCGGGCAAGAAGAATTCCACCTCCAAGCCCAGCTCCTGCAGGACCTCCCCGGCTATGGCCGCAGCTGCCAGCCCGTCCACGTCATAATCCCCGTGTATCAAAACCTTTTCCCTGCGTTTTACCGCCTGGATGAGACGCTCCAGGGCCTCCGCCATGCCCGGCCATTCTTCCGGAGAGGAAAGGTCCTCCCGCCGGGGATAGAGGAAGGCTCTGGCCCTCTCGGGGTTGTCCAGGTTTCGGTTTATCAATATCTGGGCTGTCACGGGGTGGATACCCAGGCTTCGGGACAACTGCCTCCTCAAATCCCAGTTTATGGGAAAAACCAGCCATTCTTTCAATTTATTCTTCGCCCCCCGCGGAAGGAGGTATTTCCGGAGCATGCCCTTTCTTTAAGGTCTGGATTTCCTGTTGCAACCTGGATATCTCCGAAGCCTGTTTCCTTTCCCTGGCCAATCCCAACAAAAACATGGTGACGGCCCCCAGGACTGCCGAACCCAGGATTATCAGGACCAGGGATATATCCAGCTTCCAGAAAAAAACTGGACCCCTACGGCAGAGGCATTCTGAAGGGCAAAGATGGCCACCAGCAGGGCAAAAACCAGGGCCAGAAGTATGTAAAACTGCATGGAGACCCCCTTTAGATTTAGATTTATAGAAGAGTTTTTCTCCTTCCAGGTGGGGTTTTCCTGCTAAAAGGGGGGGAGGAGAAGCAGGCAAGCCAGCAGGAAGAAAGCGAAAAAGAGGACCGCCATCCGGAAAAGGAGGTGGTCCAGCCAGATCTTCAAAGGGGCTTTATAGCCCTGCCTTTCCAGGTAATCCAGGGCCAGGCTGAGAAATCCCCCCGCCAGGCATAGACCCCACGAAGGGGAAAGGAACATGCCCCCCAGCAAGATGAAGGTCAGGCCCTCCTGTAGAACCCTCAGGCCGGCCAGAAGGAGCTAGGCGGGGAGACGGCGGAGACCAGCTATTCTGCCCAGAGGAGGGCGCCTGTTAAAACTAAAATTAAATAAAAAGGATAGAGGAGATGGGGTCGGGTTAGGGATAAAAAGAGGCAACCCAGGGCCAAAAAAATAAAGGCCCTGCCGGGATACACGGTCCCCAGCAGTAGCGCCCAGCTAAAAGCTATACCGCTTAAAAAGCCTCACAGCCAGGCCATAACCTCACCCCGGTTTAGCTTTTCCCTAACCATGGGCCTTTATAAATAGGGGGTCACGCCTGACCGATGGCAGCTTCAGGAAACCGATAGGGGCCCCACACCCCCGGTTTGGCCTACCTGGCTTTGGCCTTGGTAGGCCTGGCCACCTCTTTTTCCTGCTCCCGGAAGAGAAGGTGAAGGTCCACCCACAACTGGCTGGCGTTGAATATTGAGGAGTAGCAGCCGAAAACCGTCCCTATCAACATGGCCAGCACCAGGTTCCGGGTGGACTCCCCCCCCAGGAAAAAGAGGGAAAGCAGGACCAGCACCACGGTGACCACCGTGTTGATGGATCTCCTCAGGGTCTGATTTATGCTCTTGTTCACCACTTCCGCAAACCCTTCTTTTTTAACCAGATGGAGGTTCTCCTTCACTCGCCCGAAGATTATCAAGGTATCGTGGACAGCATAACCCACCACCGTCAAGAGGGCTGCCAGGAAGGTGCTGTCCACTTCCCAGCGGAAGAGGGCGAAAAATCCCACCACCACCAGCACATCGTAGAGAAGGGAGGCTATGGCCGATATCCCCGCCAAATATTCGCCCGCATATCTTATGGTGATGTAGAGGATCATCATGGCCAGGGTTATGGCCAGGGCGATCACGGTCTTGACTATCAGCTCATACCCTATTACCGCCCCCACATGGTCTACCCTCACCACCTCGGCTTGGCCCAGCCGCTGCAGGGCCCCTATAACCTGGTTTACCTTGTCCCTGTCCAGTTCCTTGGTGCGGATTAAGAAGTTTTGATCCCCGGCGGCCTGTATGGAGACATGCCCCAGGTCCATCTCCCCCAGGGCTTCCCGGAGCTTTTCCACCGGCACCGGCTGCTCAAAACGAATTTCCAGGATATTACCTCCGATGAAATCGATGCCAAAGTTGAGGGGAGGACGATTTATCGCCAGAGCTATCAGCCCGGGGAGGAGGATTATCAAAGAAAGCAGGTACCACCACTTCCTGTGACCCACAAAGTCAAAATACACTTCAAACTCCCTCCTTGGCTGGTCTGAGAGAAGGATCCAGCTTTACTCCATAAAAACGGAGATCCTGAAAGAGAGGCACGTCGGAGATCAGGCGGAGCAAAAACCGGGTAAAGCTTATGGCGGTGATGAAGCTGGTGGCCACTCCCAAACCCAGGTTCAGGGCAAAACCCCTCACCGCACCGCTCCCCAGCCAGTAAAGGATCATAGCAGCCAAAATGGAATTGGAGTTGCAGTCGAAAATTATGGGGATGGAGTGCTGGAAGGCGGAATCGATGGCCGCCTTAAGGGTCTTGCCCCAGTGGAGCTCCTCCCTCAAACGCTCATAGATAAGTATATTGGCATCCACCGCCATGCCCACCGAAAGGAGCAGGCCGGCGATGCCCGGAAGGGTAAAGGTGGCCTTCAAGGCCCAGAGAACGCTGAGCACGATAAGGGCGTAGACCCCTAGGGAGAAGATGGCCACCACCCCTGGCAGCCTGTACATCACCAGCATAAAGAGGGCCACCAGGATAAGGCCCACCATGGCTGCCTGCTTGCTTTTGGCCAGGGAGTCTGCCCCTAAGGTGGGCCCCACCACCCTCTGCTCCGCGATCTGAACCGGCACCGGTAAGGCCCCTCCCCGGAGCAGGGCCGCTATCTTGGAGGCCTCTTTAAAATCGGTAAAGCCTGTAATGACGGCGTTGCCGTCGGGTATGGGACCGTTCACATGGGGGTTAGTCAGCAGCTGCCCGTCCAGATATATCCCTATATGCCTCTGGGGGAATCCCATAGGATAAGTCTCCGAAAGCTTTTTGGTGATATCGGCGAACTTCTTGGTGCCCTCAGGGTTAAACTTCAAATGGATTTCCGGCTGCTGGGTCTGGGGGTTTATCTGGGCCCTGGCGTCCTTCAAGTCCCTCCCGGTAACCACCACCTGGCCATCGGCGGTTTTAAATTCCAGGAGGGCGGTCTTGCCGATCATGGATATGGCCTCTTCAGGGTTGCTTACCCCCGCCAGCTCGATTATCAGGCGGTCTGAACCCTCCCTCTGGATGAGGGGTTCAGCTATGCCCAGCTGATCTACCCTCTGCCTCATCACCCTTTCCAGGGCAGCCATATCCTCAGGGGTGACGGTATGCTCAGGGGTGCTCTGGGCCTGGAGGAGCACATGGACTCCCCCCCTTAAATCCAGGCCCAGGCGCATATGCTTCAACAGAAAGGGCAGGCCGATCCCTACAAGCAACAGCACCAAAAGCAAAAACAAGGCCAACTTCAGGGCAGGTCTTCCTCTGCTCAAGCCCTTACCTCCTTTTCAAAAAACTAAAGCAGACGGGTCTCATTCACCAGGAGGCCGAAGGTGCAACCCAAAAAAGCGGCCGCCCGCCGGCACATTATCATCCGGGGCAAAAAAATTTCGAAATACTCCATTGGGGTACTGATGGAAAGGTCTATGGTGAGGCTCCAGGATAATGCTCCTTTGGCCGGCATCCACCCTTAAAAAGGAGTGCTCCACGGCATAGTTCACCCGATCGTGGATATCGAAAGCGCTGATATCGTCGTTAAGTTACCCGGAAACGGTGCACGTCAGATTTGTCCGCCAATATCAGGGCTGCCCCTATATCATTCACCGGATGGCCGTACTCCTTCCTCGTGGTTGCCGATGGCAGCCACCACCGCGGCCACCTCCTCTAAAGGCATGCCCAGCCGGGTCAAAATAGAATAGGCCAAAAGGGCCCCGGTGAGGGCGTGATCCTGGCGGCTGACCACGTTGCCTATATCGTGCAGGTAACCCGCTATGGCCGCCAGCTCTGTCCTGCGCTGATCATACCCCAGATGGCGCAAGACGTTATAACTTATCCTGGCCACCAGGTTCAGGTGCCGGTGGCCGTGTTCGGTAAACCCCATGGTTCTCAAATATTCGTTGCCCTTTTGGACCAGAATCTCTACCTCTGGGTCTTTCTTCACTTCTTCCAGCGTCACCGGAGACAATTTTTGCCGTCAATCCTCCCTGCCGGGTACGTAGGCTATCCCCTCTTTATCCACTTCCACTTCCACTTTGTCGGCTATGCGGACTATGAAGGTATCGTCCTTTATCTTGGTCACCCTCCCGTGGATGCCGCCGAGGAGGACCACCCTGTCATCCACCTTGATGCTGGAGATCATCTCCTGACGCCTTTTTTGCTGCTTCTGCTGGGGGCGGATCAGCATGAAGTAGATTATGGCAAAAAAGAGGGCCAGGTAGATCAAGGTTGCGGTCCATTGCTGGGCAGGCATATCTTCACCTTCCCTTAAATTTAAAATGCCCATTGAACTTCGACACAGCCCCTAGAAATACCTTCTTTATCTTTTACAATTTGCTTGAATAACATTGGGCGTAAAACTCCCGGGCAAACTCTTCCAGATAACCATCAGCCAGGGCCTTGCGGATGTTGGCCATCAAGTTCAATATGAAATGCAGATTGTGGATAGTGGTCAGGCGCAAGCCCAGGATCTCCCCTGCCTTGAGGAGGTGGTGGATATAGGCCCGGGTATAGTATCTGCAGGTATAGCACTGGCAGTGGGGATCCAAGGGGGTAAAATCCCTAGCATAACTGGCATTCCTCACCACCAGCCTGCCGTAAGTGGTGTACACCGTGCCGTTCCTGGCCATTCTGGTGGGCATGACGCAATCGAACATATCCACCCCCCTCTTAACCCCTTCGATGAGGTCTTCAGGGGTCCCCACCCCCATCAGATACCTGGGTTTTTCTTCCGGCAGGTAGGGGATCACGGTCTCTATCATCTGATACATCATCCCCTTGGGCTCCCCCACGCTAAGGCCCCCTATGGCGTAGCCGGAGAACCCCAAAGACACCATATGTTTGGCGCTCCGGATCCGGAGATCGGGGAAAATTCCTCCCTGGACAATACCGAAAACAGCCTGGTCTTTTCTCCGATGGGCCTTGAGGCACCTTTCTGCCCACCGGGCAGTGCGCTCCACCCCCTTTTCCACCTCCTCCCGGGAGGCGGGATAGCCCACGCACTCGTCGAAAACCATGGCGATGTCTGACCCCAGGTCCTCCTGGATAGCCATGACCTTTTCCGGATCCAAAAAGTGCAGGGAACCGTCTATATGGGACCGAAAGGTAACCCCCCGATCGTCCACCTCCCGCAGGCTGGCCAGGCTGAAAACCTGGAATCCCCCGCTGTCGGTCAAGATGGGCCTCTCCCAATGCATAAAGGCGTGTAACCCCCCCGCTTCCCGGATTATCTCCGGACCCGGCCGGAGATAGAGGTGATAAGTGTTAGAAAGTATAATCTCGGTGCCCAGCTCTATCAATTCCTCAGGGGTCATGGCCTTAACCGTGGCCTGGGTGCCCACCGGCATGAAGACGGGGGTGGAGATTTTGCCATGGGGGGTCTCCATCTCCCCCAGGCGGGCTGCTGAAAATTTATCCTTCTTTATGATTCTAAACTTCAGATCGTACAACTCCCATCCTGGTTCGTAAAACCTACCTGAATTTAACTTCAGGCAGGGACCCCCTCCGAACCAGGCATACACCTCCTTCGTTTCGTGTCTAGGGGGCCTAGGCCCGGGAGTCCCACCCGGAGCGCCCGCGGAAGGGTCTTCCCTTCCCGTACCCTGCGCTCGCCTGCACGGCCTTGCGGGATGCTCCTGCATCCGCAGGACGGAGTTTGACAGGGCAGGGGCAGCGCCGGTCCGCTACCGCGGGCGCCGCTCTGTTAGAGCTCCTACCGGATTTGTCCCGACATCCGGCTAAACGGGGTCACCGGAAGGCCAAAGCCAGCAGCTTGAGCTCGCACCAGCAGGAGTTGAAGCCTTCCTGCTGCCAGCGGATAAGCCCGTTGTGCAGGGAAAGCTTCTCTTCCAGCCGGGAAAGCACAGCGGCCTTGACCTTCCGGGTCATCCCTTTTCCTTCCTCGGGTAGGGAATCGCCGGAAGCAAGCCTCTGCTTGACCCGGAGCACGAACTCCTTGATCTCCTTCGTGACCTTCTCTTTGAAGCCCATCGCCCGACGGCCTATCGCCAGGGCCGCCGCGCAGTGTACCGAAACCGCGTAGCGCCTCATGTACTTCCAGTATCCGATGGTGGACGTGTGCCGGGGAGGGACCTGCTTATAGCCGACCTTCTCTTTGACTGCCCGCCGGAAGACCGCCTCTACCATCTTCGCAAAGGGGGAGTTGGAGCC
>JGI26787J52750_100010_pt1 | contig 26506 bp, 41 predicted proteins | sample WilGeyfunne61714_FD_52750 | JGI IMG/M metagenome (IMG submission 52750)
CACCAAGAAATTGAAAAAATCCTCCGATAATAATAATATAAGAGAATTTAAGGATTCTTTACTTCTATTCCTTATAGCTGTCATACTCATACTCATAGCAGCCATAATCGAAGCGGAGTTCACACTGACATTCTATTATATGATAAAAGGGTTCTAATGAGGTTTTAGAGATGATAAGATGTATAAAATGTGGAACTGAGTATGGGTTGGATGAGATAATATACACTTGTAGAGAGTGTGGCTCGATACTCGAGGTCATAATAGAACCTAGGGTTTCAAGGGATGTTTTTGAGGGTAGAAAAGAGACAATGTGGAAGTATAAAGAATTCATGCCAGTTGATGAATCAAAGATAGTAACACTTCAAGAAGGTGGGACACCCCTTATAAAATGTGATAATATAGGAAAGGACCTTGGGGTGAAATTATATGTTAAATTTGAAGGTGCTAATCCAACAGGAAGCTTCAAAGATAGGGGTATGAGCGTTGGTATAACCAAGGCCCTCGAGTTGGGGGTTAAGAGTGTTGGCTGCGCCTCGACAGGGAACACTTCAGCTTCCCTGGCCGCATATGCTGCGAGGGCCAACCTTGACTGTTTAGTGCTTCTGCCACAGGGTAAGGTCGCTCTTGGCAAGCTTGCCCAGGCCATGTTCCATGGTGCCCGGGTTTTATCTGTTAAGGGTAATTTTGATGAAGCTCTCGAGGCTGTGACAAGCCTTGCCTTGATGGGTGGAGTTTACCTTCTCAATTCTGTGAATCCTTTCCGTTTAGAGGGCCAGAAGTCCATCGGCTTTGAAATAGTTGATGAGTTGGGTTGGAGATCTCCTGATCGCATTATATTGCCGGTGGGTAATGCAGGTAACATCTCGGCAATATGGAAGGGTATAAACGAATTCTACCGAGCCGGTTTTATTGATGAGAGGCCTATGATGACTGGTATACAAGCTGAGGGTGCTTCCCCGATTGTTAACGCTTTTAAGAGGGGTGAGATGGAGATAGAAGCTGTTGAGAATCCTGAGACTGTTGCGACAGCTATACGTATAGGGGCTCCTGTAAGTTATCTTAAGGCTCTTAGAGCTATTTATGAGTCTGAGGGTCTTGCAGAGTCTGTGAGCGACGAGGAGATTTTGGAGGCTCAGAAGCTCCTGGCGAGAAAAGAGGGTGTAGGTGTTGAGCCGGCTTCAGCGGCTTCCATAGCTGGCCTTATAAGGTTGTTGGACGATGGTAAGATTGACAAAGGGGAGGAAATCGTCTGCATAGCAACTGGCCACCTTCTAAAAGATCCTGACCCTGCTATAAGGGCATGTGAGGAGCCCGTGGAAGTTGAAGCTGATATAAACAGCTTATTGGCGGTTATAAGGGAAAAGGCCGGTTTTGGGTAAATTTGTCTTTTTTGGTTGTCTCTTTTCATGGAACTCTCCCATAGCCTAGTTTCTTATAAAATCTTGGATGATAATATCTATCATCATATCATGGGCGAAAAGTTCATAGTTGACCCTGAGAATCTGCAAAATTGCCGATATATTTATATAGAAGTAGTTTAATAGATGATATTTGTAAATATGAGGTGGTTGGTTATGGAATTGCCAATAGCCCCTATTGGGAGAATCATGAAAAATGTCGGTGCCGAGAGAGTTAGTGATGATGCAAGAGAAGCACTAGCAAAGGCCCTAGAAGAAATAGGTGAAGAGATAGCAGCAGCGGCCATAAAATTCGCAAAACACGCCGATAGAAAAACTGTTAAAGCAGAGGACATAGAATTAGCCGTTAAAAGTAAAAGGATATAAGCTCTTTCTTCTTTTATTTTTTTCTTTTGCCGGGGAAAGTTTTATAAACAATAAAAACTAAAGCAACTCTGATTATTCCTAGTTTTTTTATTAGAAAAATTTTATATATTCCCAATATAAAAGGGTACTCACCAGTTTAGAGTATTGCCGATGGATGGTATCCAAACCAGATGAAAAAGGAGGTAATATTTTATGGCAAAGCCAATCTACGTAAAATTCGACGTACCGGAAGAATTAGCTGACAAAGGCGTTGAAGCACTAGAGATAGCGAGGGACACGGGTAAAATAGCTAAGGGGACCAATGAGGTCACTAAAGCAGCTGAGAGAGGAGTCGCACGACTCATTCTAATAGCTGAGGATGTCGACCCGCCAGAGATAGTAGCCCATCTACCAGTCCTTGCAGAAGAAAAAGAAATACCCTACGTATACGTGCCCACAAAGGACAAACTAGGAACAGCTGCGGGCTTAAACGTTCCCTCAGCATCAGCATGTATAATAGACCCTGGAGAATCGGAAGAACTAATAAAAGAAGTGATAGAGAAAGTCGAAGAACTCAAAAAATAGACTAGGTGATAATATTGGAAGAAGCAACCCCTGCAGAAGTCATTGAAGTCCTAAAAAGGACCGGGATGACAGGGGAAGTACTACAAGTAAAATGTAGAATACTAGAAGGAAGAGACAAAGGCAGAATACTCACCAGAAACGTGATGGGACCAGTAAGAGAAGGCGACATACTAATGGTACTGGACACCATTAGAGAAGCCAAAGAAATCAAAGCACCATAAGGTGTGAAGTTATGAGAACATGCACATTCTGTAACGAAGAAATAGAACCAGGAACCGGGAAAATGTTCGTGAAAAGAGACGGTACAGTATACTTCTTCTGCAGCAGCAAATGTGAAAAGAACATGTTGAAACTCAAAAGAGTCCCCAGGAAAACCAAATGGATCACAAGGAAAAAACAATAGTGATACCATGGAGAGAACATTCATAATGTTAAAACCAGACGCCATCCAAAGAAGACTAACAGGAAAAATCATAACACGACTCGAAGAAAGAGGACTTAAAATAGTCGCCGCAAAAATGTTAAATGTTACAAGAGAACTCGCAATGAAACACTATCAAGAACACAAGGACAAAGCATTCTTCAACGACCTCATAGACTACATAACATCCGCACCAGTACTAGCACTAGTAATAGAAGGAGAAAACAGTATAGAATTGACAAGGAAGATCGTCGGAGCCACCGACCCCCAAGAAGCAGACCCAGGCACCATAAGAGGAGACTTCGCACTCCAAACAGAGAGAAACATAATACACGCCTCAGACTCGCCAGAATCCGCTAAAAGAGAAATAAAATTATTCTTCAACGAAGACGAAATCCACGATTACACCATGCCAGATGAAAAAATAATATACGAACCTGGAGACTAAACAGATGAAAATAAGGTCGCCCATAGTATCAGTCCTAGGCCATGTGGACCATGGCAAAACAACCCTACTAGACCATATTAGGGGTACTGCCATAGCCACAAGAGAAGCAGGGGGCATAACACAACATATAGGGGCAACGGAAATCCCAATAGAGACAATAAAAGAAATATGCGGCGAATTCCTTGAAAGATTCTCCATAAAAGAGAAACTACCCGGCCTATTCTTCATTGACACACCAGGCCATGAAGCATTCACAACCCTCAGGAAAAGGGGAGGAGCCCTAGCAGACCTCGCAATATTAATCGTTGACATCAATGAGGGCTTCAAACCCCAAACCTATGAGGCGCTGAACATCCTTAAAATGTACAAGACTCCATTCATAGTTGCGGCGAACAAAATAGACAAAATCCCAGGGTGGCGAGCGCACGAAGACACACCATTCATGGACACATTCCCACTACAAGCCAGAAACGTCCAAGAGAAGCTTGAAACAAGAGTATATGAGCTTGTTGGCAGCCTCCACGAGAAAGGTTTTGCATCCGAACGTTTCGACAGGATAACAGATTTCACAAGCCAAATAGGAATCATACCCATAAGTGCGAAGACAGGTGAAGGCATCCCCGAACTTTTAACCATGCTCATGGGCCTTGCCCAACAATACCTTAAAAAGCAGCTAGAGATAGAACCCAACGCACCAGCCAAGGGCACGGTACTAGAAGTTAAAGAAGAAAAAGGATTGGGGACAACATTAGACGCCGTTATCTATGATGGTATAATCAGAGACAATGACAAGATAGCCCTAATGGCCACAGATGATATTATAACTACGAGGATAAGATCACTACTAAAACCAAAACCGCTCGAAGAGATGAGAGAAACCCGGAGAAAATTCCAAAAGGTAAATGAGGTGGTGGCTGCCGCTGGTATAAAGATAGTGGCTCCGAATATAGATGATGTCATCCCTGGCTCGCCCTTGAGGGTTATCCGAGATGATATAAAATCTATAAAAGATGAACTACAAAAAGAAATAGAGGACGTTAAGATAGCCACAAAGGATGAGGGCATAATCGTCAAAGCCGACACTCTAGGTTCCCTTGAAGCCATGATAAAACTCCTAGAAGATTTGAAGGTGCCTATAAAAACTGCTGATATAGGTGATGTTTCAAGGAAGGATGTTATCAATGCACAGATTGCAAAACAAGAAAACGAACTTTATGGTGTCATAATAGCCTTCAATGTAAAGGTTTTACCATCCGCCATGGAGGAAATCAAAGCCTCAAAGGTAAGATTATTCCAAGAGAATGTGATCTACAAGTTAATTGAAGAATACGAGGAATGGATAGAAGAAATTAAGGAGAAACGGAAAAGGAAGTGGATGGAAGCTATCATAAAACCCGCTAAGATCAGGATAATACCTAAGCTAGTGTTTAGGCAGAGCAAACCAGCCATCGCAGGTATAGAAGTTCTCACCGGGACGATAAAACAAGGCTACCCGATCATGACAAGTGAAGGCAAATCCCTTGGTAGAGTGGCTAGCATGCAAGACAGGGGCGAAAGCAGAAAATCCGCTTCAACAGGGCAGAAATTAGCCATGGCAATAACTGACGCCATATTCGGGAAGAACGTCCATGAGAGTGACATACTTTACGTGGACATCCCTGAAAAACATTATAAGATCCTCACAGACAAACTCAAAGGAGATCTTACTGAGGAAGAATATGATACACTCCAGGAAATAGCTAACATCAAAAGGAAAGAGGATCCAACATGGGGGATCTAAAAAAAATAGTATGGGAGGGAGATGACACAGTGACTTTCAAGATAGTAGTCTCCGATAAGGAAAAAAGCATACAAATGGAAGCTGACCCCTCACAAGAGAGAAAACTCATAGGACTCGCGATAGGTGACGAATTTGAAGGTTCAATCATAGGACTGAAAGGTTACAAATTAAAAGTAACCGGTGGGAGCGACAAGGGCGGTTTCCCTATGAGAAAAGATATACCAGATCCTAGGCGGGTTAGAAGCCTAATATCAGCCGGTCCAGGTTACAGGCCGAAGCGTAAAGGTGAAAGAAGACGTAAAACCTTGAGGGGTAATGTAATATCCAAGGATATTGTGCAAATAAACACTGTAATAACCAAGAGAGGCGATAAGCCCCTTGAAGAGCTTATAAGTGCCGAGGAGGAATAAAAAGAAACCTAAATAGGTGCATCCTTTGTGAAAAAACAACCCGAAATAAACATCGGCCTCGTGGGACACGTCGACCATGGGAAGACAGTACTCACAAAGGCCCTGTCAGGGGTGTGGACAGACACCCATAGCGAAGAGACGAAAAGGGGAATATCCATCCGCTTAGGATATGCGGATATAGCATTTAGGAAGTGTCCCAATTGCCCGCCACCCCAATCCTACACAACAAAGGGAAGATGTGAACACTGCGGTTCCAAGACGGAATTCTTAAGGAAAGTATCATTTGTAGACGCGCCAGGCCATGAAACCCTCATGGCAACAATGTTATCTGGTGCCGCTATCATGGATGGTGCAATACTCGTGATAGCCGCCAACGAACCTTGTCCACAGCCGCAGACAAAAGAACATCTCATGGCCCTCGACGTCATAGGAGTTAAGGATGTTATCGTAGTCCAGAACAAGATAGACATAGTACCAAAAGAAAGAGCCCTAGAAAACTATAAGGAAATCAAAGAGTTCGTGAAGGGCACATGTGCGGCTGACGCCCCAATAATACCAGTATCAGCCCAACAGGGAGCTAACATCGACATATTAATCCAAGCAATAGAAGAAAACATTAAAACACCAAAAAGAGACTTTAAAAAACCGGCAAGGATGTATGTGGCCCGTTCTTTTGATATAAACAAGCCAGGAGCCACCCCAGACCAACTAAAGGGTGGAGTTATCGGAGGGTCGCTTATACAGGGCAAATTCCGGGTCTGGGACGAGATAGAGATAAAACCTGGCATACAACTCAAGAAGGATGGTAAAACATCATGGAACAGCCTCTATTCAGAGATTGTGGGATTAGTTGCGGGTGGAGAGCTAATGGAAGAAGTTGGACCAGGAGGCCTTGTAGGTGTGGGCACCAAACTAGACCCATCACTTACAAAGGCAGATTCCCTCTCAGGTTCAATAGTTGGTGAACCAGACACTCTGCCACCTGTCAGGCATAATTTCACTATCGAAACACAGTTATTAGAGAGAATCGTTGGTACAGAAGAGGAGGCGAAGGTTGAACCTATAAGGACAAATGAACCCCTCATGGTCAACGTGGGAACAACAACCACTGTAGGTATTGTAACCTCTGCTAGGGAAAATGACGCTGATATCACATTGAAGTTACCAGCCTGTGCCGAGGACGGTCAAAGGATAGCACTATCAAGGCGGGTAGGTGCAAGATGGAGGCTGATAGGCTATGGTATCATCAAATAGGATCATCCTTGATACAAATTTTTTATGATACCATCCCAGTTCAGGGTTGATATCATCTCTGAACTGGAGAGAATAGCGCCCAATGGCGAATTTATCATTCCATCATTCATAATAGACGAACTTGAAACGATTAAAAGAAAATCCAGGGGAAAGGACAAAATTGCCGCGTGTATAGCCCTTAGATTGGCGAGGGAGGGGCCATTCAAGATAGTAAACTTCCCCTTGGAGGAAGGTGAAAGTGTGGATGACGCGCTTATACGCTTATCCGACATCCTCTGCACAAATGATAAAGAACTTAGAAAAAAAGCGCGCAGAAAGGGCGTGCCAGTTATTTACTTGCGACAAAAAAAATATATAACCACCAACGGATACAATATCATGAAATAAAATGGGGGGAAAGAGTATGAATCTCTGGAAGGATATTAAAGCGGGACCTTCAATCCCTGAAGTCGTATATGCCATAATCGAAATACCAAAAGGTTCAAGAAACAAGTACGAGTATGACAAGGACTTGGAAGCCTTTTCACTCGACAGGGTGTTATATTCACCATTCTTCTACCCTGCAGATTATGGTATAATACCACAGACATTATATGATGATGGGGACCCTATGGACATCCTTGTACTTATAGATGAGGCCACATTCCCTGGTTGCATCATAGAATCAAGGCCAATAGGACTGATGAAGATGATTGACAGCGGCGACCAAGACGATAAGATATTAGCAGTGCCTGTCAACGACCCCCACTATGAGGATGTGAATGATATCACAGATGTCCATCCACATATTCTAAAAGAGATAGCCCACTTCTTCGAGGAATACAAGAAACTTGAAGATAAAAACACTGAGATAATCGGATGGGAAAACCGTCAAAAGGCATTAGATGCGGTTATCCATTCAGTAGAACTATACAAAAAAGAAATACTTAAAATAGAATTTAGATAAGAGGGATACTTTGTATTATAAAACAAAGATCGTAGACACGGTTAGAATACCACCACGCCGTTTTGAAGAGCCCCTAGAAGAGGTTACATTCGACATACTCAATGAAACATATGTAGGTAAGATGGATAAAAAACTTGGACAAATGCTCACAGTAACGGGCATAGAAGACATAGGAATAGGCAAGGTCATAATGGGTGACGGGGCCGCCTACCATGAAGTAACATTCAACGCACTCTTTTTCAAACCAGAACTCCAAGAGGTGGTTGAGGGTGAAGTGATCGAGATAACCAGCTTCGGCGCATTCGTGAGGATAGGCCCCCTGGATGGTCTAGTGCATGTTTCACAGGTTACAGACGACTACATAACATATGAGGCCAAGAAGCGCGTCTTAATCGGTAAAGAGACCAACAGGAGACTCGAAGAAGGCAACCGCGTGAGGGCTAGGGTAGTCTCATTAAGCCTTAAAGAAGAAGGGAAGATAAAAATAGGCCTCACCATGAGACAGCCAGAGCTTGGGAGGTTTGAATGGATCGAAGAAGAAAAGAGGAAGNGTAAAAAATGACGCTCAAAGCTTGCGCCAAGTGTAAAAGGATCACAGAGGAAGAACATTGCCCAGATTGTGGAGGAGCAACATCTACCAATTGGAGTGGATTGCTCATCATAATCAACCCTGAAAAATCCAGGATAGCCAGGGAACTGGCCATTAACAAACCTAGTGAATATGCGCTGAGGGTCAGATAAAGTGTTAATCTTACCAAGAAAATTAAGGAAAAAATTAAAGGAACCATTCGGTAGACTATACCCATCACCTAAAGAGGCGCCCATACCAGAGAGTGCATTCATAATTTCAGTAGGTGATGTTACAACACATAGACTAATCCAGACAGGTTTAAAACCCCACCTAGCCATAATAGATAATCGTGTTCAGAGAAAAACCTCAAAATACAAGATCCGATATGATGCCAAAATCCTAAAATGTGAAAACCCCCCAGGCACTATAACAGATGAACTCTGGACAATTATAAAAGAGGCCATCAAATCTGGAGATAATCACCTTATCATAGTAGATGGTGAAGAGGATCTTGCAGTTTTACCATCAATCATATTAGCACCAACAGATGCTATCATATTATATGGACAACCCAATGAGGGGGTTGTCCTAGTCAAAGCAGAGAAGATGAAGCAAAAGGCAGAAAATCTAATTGGAGAATTTAAGGAGGTAAAAGCGGATGGAGATCAGAATAACCGATGAAAATGAGAATCCACTCCTTTCAAGGACTGAGATAAAATTTGAATGTTTATATCAGGGGGAGTCAACACCAAAAATACTCGAAGTTAAAAAGAAGCTAGTTGCTATGCTAAACTCTGATAAAGATCTTCTTGTTGTAGACACTCTAAGACCCTACTTTGGAGAGGGTAAAGCTAAAGGATATGCCAAACTTTATCAAGACAAGAAAACACTAGAAAAAATCGAACCAGAACATGTCATAGAAAAGAACCTAGAGAAGAAAGTGGAAGCTGAGGGAGAAGAATGAGCAAATATAAATTATATGAAGTTAAAGATGACAAGATCAAGAGAAAAAACCCGTTTTGTCCCAGATGTTCAAGTGGAGTTTTCATGGCCGACCATGGGGACAGATACGCGTGTGGAAGATGCGGGTATACACAATGGAAAAACAGGTAGAGGATGGAGGATAATTGAACCTTAGAGGCGGCAGACTGCAAAAAAAAATGGATGAAGAAGCTGCCAAATTCACATCATCCCTAGAATCCGACCACCACATATTCTACGCCGATATAAAATGTAACATAGCCCATACTAGGATGCTAACCCGAGAGGGCATAATAGACGAAAAAACAGCCCACAAGATAATAAAAGTCTTGGAAGAACTTGGAAGAGAGGGTATAGAAGCTCTAAAATTGGATCCATCAGTTGAGGACATCCACATGGCCATAGAGGAATACGTCACGGAAAAGATAGGGGAAGAAGCCGGTTTCATGCACACGGGAAAATCAAGAAACGACCAGGTAGTAACAGACCTCAGACTCGCCCTCAAAGAAAAAATACGAGAAATACAAAAAGAATTACTAAATTTCATCAAAGTTTTGGTTAGGATGGCTGAAGACCATAAAGAGACTATAATGGTAGGCTATACACACCTCCAACACGCCCAGGTCACGACCTTCGCCCACCACCTGCTCGCATACGCCCATGCATTTAAAAGAGATTATGAACGCTTGAAAGACACTTACAAGAGGGTTGATGTTAACCCCTTGGGTTCAGCGGCCTTGACAACAACTAGCTTCCCAATAAACAGAAAACTTACAACAAGATTACTAGGATTTAGTGATTATACGGAAAATTCAATGGATGCTGTAAGTAGCCGGGACTTCATAGCAGAGACCATATTTGACCTTTCAATGATAGCCGCGAACTTGAGCAGAATCTGTGAAGAGATGATACTCTGGAGCACCTACGAGTTCCGTTTAATCGAATTGGCTGATGAATTCTCATCAACCTCATCTATAATGCCCCAGAAGAAAAACCCAGATGTTGCTGAGATAGCCAGGGCCAGAACATCAAACCTCTACAGTAGCCTTATGAGCGTCCTTGGAATCTTGAAGGGCCTGCCATATACTTATAATCGGGATCTCCAGGAGATCACACCACACCTTTGGGATGCTCTGGGCACATGTTATGATATGATATGTATAGTTAGGAGAATGTTATCAACAGTTAAAGTGGACAGCGAGCGAGGTTTTGAACTTGCAGTTTCCAATTTTGCCACGGCAACCGACCTTGCAGATGCTATTGTAATAGAGAAGAAAATCCCCTTCAGGACAGCCCACCAAATCGTGGGACGCTTAATCAACCATGTTATAAAAGAAGGTCTAAGTTTATTAGATGTTAATTCAAGTCTAGTGGATAAGGTTAGTGAGGAGATCATAGGGGAAAAACTTGAACTGGATGATGATATTATAAGGAGAGCTCTTGACCCTCATGAGAATGTTAAGAGGCGGAATGTTCCAGGTGGACCATCCCCTAGGATGGTGGAAGCCTCTCTCAAAAAATTGGAGGCATATATTAAAGACGAACTTGAGTCATTAAAGTAATATATGTCATGTTATCTTTATTCTATTGTATGGTAGCGAAAACAGATCCTCGTGTAATAGGACTCCTTGCAATAATTATAGGCATACTAATGATNATATACCCTTATCTTGTGGGCTATCTTATAGGTATCTTCTTGATTGTCTATGGTATATTAAAGTTCTTTGAATAGGCCCAGGATAAGGGTTAGCGCCTCTCCAGGTTCTAATATCCCGGCGCGTGTCTCCCTCAGTATCCTTTGTATTGAATAGCGTCTAAAATGTGGGAATCTCCTGTGAACTTCACCTAGGAGGGGGCAGCCGAAAACCTGGGATCCTTTGATATTGAATTTTGAAACCACGCCTTTTACTTCCTGTTTAGATGCTGCGAGGAGGGCTGGGAGGTTTAACCTTAAAATACCATCCATTTGGTTTATAGCTTGGGACGAGGTTGGTAGTAGATCGCCAAATATGACAATCTTAATATCATGGTCTCTGGCATAATCTAATATTTTATCATTTAACTTCTTGGAACATCTTCCACATGGGTGGAATCTCCCCTCAAGGGCCTCTTTTATAAGATTTGAAAAATCAACCTTAATATATTCGTGATTTATTTTTAATTTCTTGGATAGTCTTTTTATGTTTTCTTTAACATGTCCTGGTAGTATTATAGCCCCAGGGTCTACTGTTATGGCTTTCACTTTAAAACCGAGGTTTTTCGCGATTATGGTGGAAAAGCTGCTGTCAAGCCCACCAGATAATGCCACCATAACCTCTTCATTCAGATCTTCAAACTTATATTCTAGAGGGTTAAATTCTAGGATTTTATCCAGCCTTTTTTGTAGAAGATCCCTGAAAACCTTGAGTTGGTCTGGAAATATTCCACCTCTTATTAGAGATTCTATTTTATTTAGTGAAAGCTTTATCCTATACTTTTTCAAGATTAGATCAGTATAAGCTTCAACATGGACTCTGCCAATCCCAAGGGCTTCTTTGAGCCTGCCAACAACCCATCCCCCCTTCCCTATTATAACAGATTTATCTGATCTGTCAGGGGCTATTATGATGAGCTCATCTTTTTCCTTGTTGAAAATAGTCCCTTTGATGTTCACATCAACCCTTTCATGGCCTATTTCTTCTCTAAGTTCTTCTATCATCTTCTTTAAATATGAAGACTCCATATGATATAATAGGAGGATGACAAAAATATAAGATCCCTAAAAAAATAAGACCCCCCTATAGAGAGTATCATATTATAAGGAAAGGTGACATTGTAATGCCAGATATTAGAAGCCTCCTCTTCGGGGATAGAGAGGAAGAATGGATTCGTAAAAGGGAAACCGAGAATATAATAATAGGTTATGGTTATAAGAAGTTCAGCAAGCCCCCAATTATAGGTAAAAACCCCCTTATAAGATCTAATACTGTTATCTATAATGATGTGACCATCGGCAACGACCTTCGCACAGGCCATAATGTGTTGATCCGTGAAAAGACAACAATTGGAGACGATGTCCTTATAGGTACTAACACCGTCATAGAGGGCCATTCCAAGATCGGGGATAACGTTAGCATACAATCCAATGTTTACTTGCCGAAAAAAAGTTACATCGAGGATAATGTCTTCATAGGACCATGTGCTTGTTTCACCAATGACAGATACCCTGTGAGGGTTAAATATAAACTTAGAGGCCCCATAGTAAGGGAGGGGGCGTCTATAGGTGCTAACACGACCTTCCTCTCGAATATTGAGGTTGGAGAAGGGGCCATAGTAGCTGCTGGTGCTGTTGTCACGAGGAATGTGCCCCCATGGTCACTTGCCATAGGAGCCCCTGCAAAAATCAAGGCACTACCACCAAAACTGAAAGTACCTAATAGAATATGAAAAGAGAGTAATAGTGGATTAACCCTACTATGTGTTCATTCTCTTGAATATAATCCTATCATCTGCGTTTTTTCGATTATATGCCCTTCTATGGCCTCTAGAGGCTCTTCTTTGGATGTTTCGGGTTCAAGGTCGAGGCTCGTGTCAAGAGCATATAATTTGAGGAAGTATCTATGCACACCAAATGGTGGGCATGGACCACCATATCCTACATGCCCAAAATCGTTAAATCCTTGTATGATCCCGTTTTCTAATTCTCCAACTTTTTCAACACCCTCTGGGAGACCGTTAAGTTCTGGTGGTATGTTGAATATCACCCAGTGCGTCCAGGTTTTGGATGGTGCATCTGGATCATCTGATATTAGAGCGAGTGTAACAGTCCCCTCTGGTATGTCCTCCCAAATGAGTGGTGGTGAAATATCTTCACCATCACAAGTATACTTTTTCGGTATTCTCTCTCCATCATTAAAGGCAATGCTTCTAATCTTCAACAGGTACCCTCCTGTTTATATTTTATCCTACATGAAATATTATGATGCATAAAATAAATGTGTCCTCTGATAAAATAGTATTTAGAAACCCAAGCCTATCTTAAACTTAAAAATGTGCTAGAAGATTTGGAGTATGAGAAGGGGAACATAGTACATGTCATAGGCACTCCCGGCACTGGTAAATCAGCGAACATTTACCAGGCCATAGATGAGCTTGGACTTAGAGTATATGATGTGGAATGCCACTTAAAGAACTTGTCAGCAACCCCACAAGAAGTTTTCAAGATTAAGAGATCATTGGATGTTAACAGTGCAAATGAAGCTTATAGGCGCCTTTCAACCTTTGACGCTGTTTTGTTCGCTGACAAGGTCACCTTTTGAAAGATGATGTTCATGGCTTCAGTGAATGGACTCTGAAATCAAGGAAAACCCCAATTTTTTATCTGCTCTGTATCAAAGAATACCTAAAATACAGGAAGGAGTTCAAGGATCTTAACATCATATTCCAGACAGCATGGCGACTAAAAATAGGGGATAAAAAGTATGATATCTTCACAGACATCCCCATATTTCAAGGATACTTTCAAAGATCTTGGGGATGATATTTAAAGTAGTCAGGATAGAATACACACCGAGGAAACAATCAAAATCGTGAAGGCACACTTAAACGTTGAAGAGGAGAGAATAAAAAAATACATCAAGGTTTATGGTTGCAGACCCCGTTACTAGACAAGGTTAAAAAAGTTTAATATTGGTGAATGTTAAAGGCGCTTTTAAGGTCAACTAGGATCACTTGGACGGCTAGGAATATTCATATGTACCTTCTTGCCCTTACCTATGCCCATGAATATAATTTGGCCTTCAATCCATTGGAGTTCCTCTCAGGGCTTGTTATCGTATCAATACTCTGGGGTTGGACTTTATTCCCTAATGATCTTACAGATATTAAGTTGACAAGGGGGATAGGCTGAAATCTGACAGGCCATTCATAGAAGGGGATGTAAAACCAAAGATGGTTGTATTATTTATATCGGCCTTGATAATATTCTCACTGGCGTCTTCAATGTTTTTAAACCCGGTCTTCACTATAATATTCCTCTTGATGGTTTTAAACCAGCTTTTATATACTTTACCCCTCCTTGAGTTGAAGGAAACATCTCTTGCACCATTAAATAGCACAGCCATTAACAATATTCTAAGATTAGCTTCTGCAAGCCCTACTAGGGGGATCTTTCTATAGTTCCAGCCAGTATTTACATTTTAATGTTTACAGCAGGGCTGGGAACATACCTCATGTACAAGAAGAAATTAAAGGAAACAACTATAGTATATTCTTTAATATTGTGCATATCATAGTCATGATATTAGTCTTTCACAGATCCTAATAGTGTATTACCATCCTTTATGGTGACAATACCGTTATATCTTTCTAATATAATGGAGAGAGAAAATGATCAGATCATAGAATGTTATCTGTCTTTTATCTGGCTTTGTATAATCATAATACTCTTCCTAAAATAGTTTTCCAAGTTTTAAGAGGGCTCTTGGTGAAACCTTCACTAACTTTTTAACAAGTTCTGTTGTGCTTATCTTCTCAAATTCCACATCCTTAAAGGCTTCTGCGATTGAGTCAAGTTCCTTGTCACTGAGACTTAACATGTAATCTTTCACCTTAAGATACTTATCGATCTCTTTACCTATGCTATCATAGGATAGTTTCTCATATTCTCTGAGCCTGCCCTTTGAAGTGTCATCATCTTTTATGGCCTCAGCCGCAACTCTACCTGCTAGCATACCCCCTGTCATCCCAGATATTATACCCCCACCCGTTAGTGGGTTAACTTGGCCTGCGGCATCACCCACAACCATCAGACCATCAGTTACTAGTTTTTTTGGCATTCCACCTACCGGATCCCCGCCTATATTCAACTCGACTGGTTGGGCGTCCCTTGTGGCCGGACAATCCTCCACAAATTCTAGAAGGTGCTCATATGCGCTCTTACTGGTCTTGGTTGAAAGGACGCCAAGTCCTACGTTAGCTATGTCATCCCCTTTTGGGAATATCCAAGCATAACCTCCAGGGGCGACACTCCCAAAGTAGAATTCTATGCAATGGTTATCCTCCATTTCAACCCCTACCATCTCAAATTGAGCTGCTGATTCCATGTCCTTTGGTTTAACGGCGGTTTTGAGACCAGCCCACCTTGCAACCCTTGATTCGGGTCCGTCAGCCGCTATGATTATACGCGCTTTTATCTGGAATTCCTCTCCCATTGTCTCGAGGTTCACGACGTAACCATCATCCTCTTTTCGCTCCAGGCTCCTTGCAAGGGCTTTTATCATGATCTTTGAACCGGCCCTGGCAGCGTCCATTGCCATATGCTTGTCAAAGACTTTCCTTTCTAGTATGTAGCCAGCTTCTGGGAGTTCAACCCTATCGGATGTTAACCAGACACTGGTACCATTAGGTGATACGAGGCGCACGCCCTCTATTTTCCTGGTTATCCACTGTGGGTTGGGTTTTATCCCGAGGGATTCTAGTCCACCCATGGAAACCCCTTCTGCACAACGTTTAGGCGCGCCTATCTCGGACCTTTTATCTACTAGGATTACATCAGCTCCTCCGAGGGCCGCGTGTTTAGCCGCGGTTGAACCTGCTGGGCCGGCGCCTATTACAAGTACGTCTGTTCTGATCATCTGATATCACTCTTCTGGTTCAAGAGCCTTTATGGGGCATACTTGCATGCAAAATCTGCAATCTTTACATTCTTTCTTCGAGAAAATTATGAATGTTTCCTTAACCTCTATCAAGTTCCTGGGACATACTCCAGCACATTCTCCACAATACATGCACCAATCGTTAACTTTCATCATATTCTTCCTTTCAGAGTCACTGTGAGATGTTCGCGGGTGGTGTTTCATCGTGGCGAAGATGGTTCTTGATCCTAAAGGTGGTATTCCTGTCTGATTTCCGGGAAGTTGTTGTGTAGGTTGTGTGGTGCTTGGTTTGTCCACTGGCTGGTCATTACTTGAATTAGTTATGTTAAGGGTTAGGTTTTGCGTTGATGAGAGTCCTAGAGTCCATCCTATACCATGCCTATTAGTAGGGCTCCCACACTCACTATTAATATCTTCTGATCCATTTTTCATCACAGTTTAACTTCTTTTTCAAGTATCTTGAGTATTTCACCCCTTAGGGTTAAGAACTCTTTACTTAGCCTATCTCTTATCCTATCTATTTCAACTTTGAATATTTTGAGTATTCTGCCAGGTCTCGCGCTTAGAACCACTATCCTATCTGCTAAGAATACTGCCTCATCGACGTTATGTGTTACGAATATTATGGTTTTATTTGTTTTATCCCATATGTGTAAAAGTTCTCTTTGGAGTAGGTTCCGTGTTTGCATATCCAATGCCGCGAATGGCTCGTCCATAAGAAGAAACCTTGGATTATTTGCGAGGGCCCTTATTATTGCAACCCTCTGTTTCATGCCTCCTGAAAGTTCATATGGGTATGCGTCCTTGAAATCTTCCAATCCAACTAGTTTAAGATAGTCTATGGCGATTTTTTCCCTTTCATCCTTTTCTAGTTCTTTAAGTTCTAATCCGAAGGTAACATTCTCAAGAGCGGTGCGCCATGGGAAGAGCGTGTATTGCTGAAAAACGAACCCACGATTGACTCCAGGCCCCTTGATTGGCCTGCCATCAGCTAATATTCTGCCTGTGGTGGGCTTTTCTAAGCCTGCGATTATACGCAGTAGTGTGGTTTTACCACAGCCTGATGGTCCTACTATGCATAGGAATTCACCATCTTCGACTTGGAGGTTTATATCCTGGAGTACAGGCCTGTCCTTGAACTTCTTTGAGAGCTCCTCTATTTTTAATGATATCCTTGAATCCCCCTTCACACTCATTTAGATCGTTTTCCCCTCCATGGAATGTATCTTTCCTCTATTTTTAAGGGCAGATAATCGATGGCGAATCCTATCAAGCCTATTGTGAGCATGCCTACNACAACTTCGCCTGCGTCTAGTAGGCGCATGGCATCCATGATAAGGTATCCTAGGCCTGATTTAGCTGCTATCATTTCTGCTGCTACTGTGCACATGAATCCTATCCCAAGGCCAACTCTTAAACCTAGTAGTATCCCTGGGAAGGATGCTGGTAGCACGACCTTTGTCAACACTTGTCCTTCAGTAGCTCCTAATGTGCACGCTGCTTCGATGAGCACTCTCTCCACGCCTTTAACAGCGTCTAGACTATTGAGGAGTATCGGGAAGAATGATCCTATGAATATTATGAAAGCTTCTGCTTTAAGCCCGAGGCCGAACCAGAGCAGGGCAAATGGAACCCATGCTAGTGGTGGTATGGGCCTTAATATTTGGATTATGGGGTTGAAAAGCCTCTCCAGGGTCTTGGACCAGCCTATACCTATTCCTAGGGGTATTGCGATCATGGCTGCTACGCTGAATCCTGCAACAACCCTTAATAGTGTGCTTATAGCATGTAAGAACAGTTCCCCTGTTACTAGTAGGTTGTAGAATGCTATCAAAACCTCATATGGACTCGGCAGAATATATGACGGTACCAGGTTGGTGAATGTTAGCATTGACCAAATTATAAGAAGTATCACTGGTATGATTAGTNCTTCGAGGAATTTTTTCAAGACCCGTCCACCCTGTGGTTCCTGTTCTATGGTAGGAAATCCAGGTTGAAGATATCATCTTTTGTAAGGTCTTTTTTAATATAGCCTAGCTGTTTTTGTATTTCAACGAATTTCATTACATTATCTATGAAGGAGCTTGTGGGTATTGGTGTGAATTCCATGTTCTGGAATGCTCTCTTTTCTATTTCAGGATCTGTTCCAAGCTTCTCGGCTACTATGGATGATGCCTCATCCTTGTGAGTGTTGAGGTATTCTGAGGCTTCTACATGGACCTTTACAAATTTTCTTAGCTGGTCTGGGTGTTCTTTTATGAACTGGTTTGTGGCTATCACTACACAGCATGGATGGTTTTTCCATATGTCCCTAGAGTATGCGATTGCGTGCCCGTAACCTTTTTGTTCTGCCATGGCGACAAAAGGTTCCCATGCTATGAACCCATCTATTCTCCCTGCCTCTAGGGCCTCTGGCATTACTGGGGGTTCTATTTCTATGATGTTAACTTCCTCTGGGCTTATGCCATGTTCCTTCAATGTCATTTGTAATAGAACGTCTTGGATACTCCCTTTCATGGGTATTGCTATTGTCTTGCCTCTGAAGTCTTCTATTTTTTGTATGCCTTCCCTAACCACTATCCCTGATCCCTCTTGCTGGACTGTTGCGACTATTTTTACAGGCACACCCTTAGCTATTCCAGTGGTTGCTGGAGGTGCTCCACAGTAGCCAATGTCTATTCGTCCACTGCCGATTGCTTCCATAAGCTCTGGTCCTGCCTTGAATTCAGTGGTTTCAACTCTCAAACCTTCTTTTTCGTACATTCCTTTTGCTTGTGCTATGTATATTGCTGCATGGTGGTCGCTCTTCAGGTGGCCGAGTCTTATCACGTTCTCTTCTGGCTTGGGGTATAACATGTAGGCTGCGCCTGCGCCCGCTATCGCTATTATTATTATGGCTGCTATAATCCATTTTCTCTCTACCATCTTCATCCCCTTAAATCTTGAGGACTTCGCACACGTAACTTTCTCTTTTTTTTTTATAAATTTTTCGGTTTTCACATTCACAAGGTCTGTTGACTGGTTAGTGCTATGGGTTTTATACGCTCCTTGCTACTTGAAAGTATGTCCTTTATCGCTTGTTTTACGTTCTTAGATGCTTAAGAGGCTTAATACGATCTGCAGGTTATTCTTGACACGGTGATGGATCTCCGTAAAGATAGCTCCTTTTCTCTTATGGATTCTTTTAATGGTGTTATATCCTCCATTACCACGATCATCTCATCTTCCAACTTGCTGAAGTTTATCTTAGCATATAGGATGCTATCATCCTTCTTTTTGACCCTATAATTTTCCTAGGGTCGGTTCTTTGATTCTAGGATATCATTGATGTTTTTACCTATCATTTGGTTTATAGCCGAGTGTGCTCACCATCCTGTTACAGTCTTGGATTTTAAGATCATTGTCCAGTGATAGGATGATGCTTGGAGCTGTGTCGAATATGCCCTTGTATCTTTTCTCGCTTTCTTAAAACTTCCTTCTTATATGGTAAAGTTTTGTCATGTCCTCAGCTGCGATAATAGCCCCTTTAAATTCTCCGTTTTCATAGATTGGTTTGCAAATTTGCATTATCTTCTCATTACCTTTACATGTGATGACTTTACCTGTGATATCATAACCTTTTTTTAGCCTCTTTAATGTGTTTGAAGTATTTTCTTTCTTTCAAGGCGTTCATCGGCTGGCACGAAATTCAAGAACCAACTTTTGCCCTTAACATCCTTTTCACTACCTTCCAGGATTTCAAGACCTCTCCTATTTATGTATTGTATCCGGCCTTTATCATGTATAAGGCTCCATGTTGCGATTTTAAGGTCAGCTGGTTTTTCTCGGCATTCAAATCTTCAATGAGCTTCCTATTTTCAAGTAAGGTGGCATGGTGTCGTCCAACCGCGAAGGATAATATTATGAGGAATGCTATCGCAAAACTTTGTGTTAATGTTGAAATTGAAAAGCACAAACAAGAATATGAAGAGGGATAATATGAAGAAGTCTGGGGAATATTTCATTACCCATGCGCGTTTTTGTGAATATACTGGAGTCTCAAAATCTTCAAGTCTAAATTCAATAGCTGATACTGCTAATAGTGTAGGTAGCCTATTATCCATCCAAGGTCGATTAAGCAGCCACTATAATATAATCCATGGAATTCTCCATAATAGAAGATCGCTTAAAAGTAGAATTATTATACCAGCAAGGGACATGTTAATGGCCCGAGATTTCACCAAGCCGATCTTGTTCATGATCTATGAGGATGAAAACTATAAAATCTCCTATAATGTAAATTGCAGAGACTAAAACTTCAATTAGAGACCCTCCAGAGAGTATAATGGGTTTAAGGAGAAATATCCATAGTATCGTGGCCACGGCGGCTGATATTATGCAAAAATCACATATGGCCGTAAACTTCTCCGTTTTCCTCTCCACTGGGATGATGAGAAGTCCAATGCTAAAAAGAGGATAATATAATATGCATAGGACTTCTGCTATGGATGGGAACGGTTCTTGACCCAGCAAATCGAGGATGAACCATGCAACATCTCCAAGCGCCAAGAAGAACAAACCAAAACCCAAAAATATGCATTATAAATAGAACTAGAGGGTTGTTTGGTGAAAAATAATGGCGCTACCAATACTCAAAGACATTGTTATAATTTTTGGCTTGGCCTTCCTTGTGCTTATCTTATTCCAGAGGATGAAAATGCCCAGTATAGTTGGATTTTTCATCACAGGGATGATAGCAGGCCCTCATGTACTCGGACTCGTCTAGGATATGGGGCAGATAAGAATAGCTGAAGTAGGGGTTATATTTACTATTGGANTTGAACTTTCAACTGAAAAGTTCGGCGAATTTAAACGCACAGCACTCTTTGGAGGCACGCTCCAAATACTCCTGACAATAATATTGATATCCAAGGTCGGGTTAAGTTTTGGGAAGGCATTGTTCATAGGATTTCTAGTTTCACTTAGCAGTACAGCTGTCGTTTTAAAGGTATTACAAGATTCTGAGCAGGTAGAATCTCCGCATGGCATGGTTTCAACCTCAATATTAATATTTCAGGATCTTGCGGCAGTGCCCATGATATTGCTCGTACCAGTGCTTGCAGGAGCCAATAGGGGAATAACACTCCCTAATGAGATATTAAAAGGGGGTTCTTATCATCATATTAATTGCTTCAAAGTATCTCATACCATGGATTCTACATTTAGCTGCGAAAGCTAAAAGCAGGGGGTTATTCCCAGTTACTGTATTTGTTTGCGCTTCTGTAACATGGCTTATAAGCGAGGCAGGATTATCACCAGCCTTGGGGGCTTTCATAGCAGGTTTCATGGTAGCCCAGACAGATCATGCCCATAGGGCCCAGGGGATAATTTTACTATTCGAAGAAATACTTTTAAGTTTCTTCTTCGTATCCCTTGGGATGCTAGTAAATCTTAACTTTCTATTCACGCATTATACTCTGATATTAGCTGATGTTGCCATTATTATCCCTATAAAGTTTTTCATTAAAATGGGGTGGGTTTCTTGCTTGGATATTCTGTTAGGGTTATGGTACTTGTGGGTCTCATGTTATCATTGGAGAGTTCTCATTTATCATATCTGAAAGTGGGTTAAGGTATGGTCTGCTTTTAATTTCTGTTATGACTATGGCTTTAACACCCTTTGCTATCATGGTTTTGCCGCGGATCGCTGAGCATTTCATGAAATTCCCACTACCAGGAAAGCTTAGAAAGGGAAGATATTATGAGAAGCCCCCTTGAGGATCATCTTATCATCATAGGCGTGGGTTTAACAGGCCGAAAACTCGCGAATATGGCGGAGGAGAACAACATATCATACATTGGAGTTGATATAAACCCTGAGGTTGTTAATAGGCTTAGAGATGAGGAATACAATATTATTTGGTGATGCAACCCACATTAACGTTTTAAAACATTTTAATGTTTCAAAGGCCGCCGCGATGGTGGTGGCTGTAACGGATTATGATTCAACAGTCCATGTTGCCCATGAAGCACGCCACTCAAACCCTCTTATGAAGATAATAGTCCGCATAAGGGGCTTCGAAGATGAGGAACCGCTTTGCAGGGCAGGGAGTGGATATCGTGATTTCTGAGAAAAGAGAAGCCACAAAAAGGATAACAGAGGAGATATTCACATGCCACAAGGATGTCTGCAAACTAGAATAACACCTATGGGGACTCCAATCGGAACCATCCATATACTCTGGCATATGGAAGATAGACCGGTCATATCCAAGGTCATCTTACCCGGAAATCTAAATGTAAGGATGAAATTTGCTAGCCTATCCCTAGAGAGTGTGAAGATGGAGAACCTCGCATTGGATCTTTGTTCAAGCTTCCAGAGAAAGGTTTTAGAAGTAGTCTGCAGGATACCGGCCGGTTTTGTAAGCACTTATGCTTGTATAGCGAAGAAACTTTCAACAAGCCCTAGGAGTATAGGAAGAGCCCTTGCCACTAACCCTTTCCCTATCATTATACCATGTCATAGAATCGTGAAATTTGATGGGAGCCTTGGAGGATATCAGGGCAGTGCATGGATGAAAAAAAGATTACTAGAGAGCGAAGGCATAAAATTCGATGAAAATGATAAAATATTAAAAAAATTTATCATAGGAAAATGAAAACATAATTAATTATTTTTCTTTAGTGATATTAGCGACAGGTTGTATCTATAAAGGACACCATGAGGGTTCTAGGGTGTCATTTGATTATCCTAGATGGAAATGTAATAAACCCATGGATCTTCCAGGGGGCCCTTATAATTGTCAGCACCCCCTCTAATAAAGCGATGGTTATAATAGGGACAGGAAAAAGCAAACGGTAGTCTTGAAGACCGATACTTAGAACATGTCCAAAAATTGCAAGAAGAACTTTCAGAAATACTGTTATGAGAAAATATCGAACAGAACACTTACAGTTGATAGCTCAAGCCTACGAAGTATATAAGTTGGGTTGCGATCAAACACAGACGAGACAACAGATTCGTATGATAATCCTCCAAAAAGGGGGGACTAACTTCCTTATAGAATGTGAAGCAACTCCTTAAGATTTCAACAAGGAAAACTGCAACTTCGATACTATTATCAACAGTTTACATATATATACTCTAGTCTATTATAGTGAACGCTTCATCTACACTCACCCTGGGAGGTGCTGATGGTTTCTCCGCAGGATAACCTAGAGGGATTAACGTAACTGGCCTTAAAGTAGAGGGGATTTCCAAAATTTTCNCTACGAGTCTTTCGTCAAACGCCCCCACCCAACAAGCTCCGAGACCAAGTTCATGTATTGTAAGCAGCATATTCTCAACCGAGGCCGCGACATCAAATAGGCAATAAAGGTTTCTTCCACGTTCACCATAGCCTAGAGCAGACCTTTCAAGATCTGCACATGCAACGACAACAACTGGGGCTTCTTCTATAAATGGTTGCCCATAGGCTGCCTTTGCAAGTTCATGTTTCAATTGGGGGTTTTTAACAATTAAAAATTTTCTACTTTGGAGGTTACCAGCGGATGGAGCCCATCTTGCAGCCTCCATTATTTTCTCAAGATACTCCTCAGGTATACTTTTCCGTTTAAATTTCCTTATACTCCTTCTCTTTTTGATAGTTTCCAAAAGGCTCATTAAAGCACCCCTAAGATTTTTATATACAAACTAATATAATGTTCTCACACCTTGCAATAGAAAAATTGGACATCTATATCTCAAAATGAGGACTCACTCACAAGACCATGTCCATGATAATTACAAATGAACTATTGCAGCCCTCCGACACACTAAAAAACTGTAGATCTAACATTTATTTATGGAACTCCCCAGGAAAAAGAATTAAATAATATAATAACTTTTTGTCATGATCCAAAAGATACTGGAAAGATTCAAAGAGGATAGGAGATTCAAGGATGCTATCGAGCACATAGAGACCATGCCATCGAGGAAAGCAAAGTATGCTAAAGTCAGTGACTTGCNAGAAAACATGAAAGGATACCTCTTAGAAAAAGGGATGAAAACTTTACCATCATCAGGCTAAGGTTCTTGAATATATACGCGATGGTATGTTATCATAACAACTCCCACGGCTTCTGGTAAAACATCATTTAACTTTCCAATAATGGAAAAACTAACACATGATGAGAACAGCGCTCTACATATACCTGCCAAGGCCTTATTTAATGATCAATTAAAAGTTTAAAGGATTGGAATCAGAGCTTGGACTGAGGCTAAATCCAAGCGTTTATGATAGGGACAAAAAAATAAACGGCCTTTGATAAGGGCGAATGCTAGGATCGTTATAACTAATCCTTATCAGCTTCATCGTATACTGCCATGGCACCACCAATGGTGCCGATTCTACAAAAACCTAAAATTTATAGTTGTAGACNAAGCCCACCAGTACTGTGGCGTGTTCGGATCAAACGTGGCACTTCNCATAAGAAGAGTTAAAAGAATCTGCAAATACTATGGCTCCGATCCACAGTTCATAGTTTCAAGCGCAANCCTTGCAAACCCCCAGGAATTCGCAGAAAAAACTCATANGCAAAAAATTCAAATTAGTTTCAAAGGACACCTCACCATCCGGAAAGAATTTATAACCCCTCCAAAAAGAGAAGGAAAAGTTGTCAACGCACCATGAAACCAGAAACATACTATCATATTTTGTATTTAATAGGTTGCAGTGCCTTTGCTTCACACTCTCAAGGAAGATGGCTGAGCTCATAACAAGAGAAGAACTCGACAAAAAGAAAAAAGAACTCGTATACCGTGTAACATCATACCGTGCAGGTTACAAGCCCGAGGACAGGCGAAAAATAGAAGAGGGCTTGAGAAGCGGTGAACTTCTAGATGTTAGCACGACAAACGCCCTGNAACTTGGCATAGACATAGGCTCCCTAGACGCCGTTATAATATCAGGGTATCCTGGGGCGATGATATCTACCTGGCAGCAGGCCGGCCGTGCAGGCAGAAAAGAGAACGATTCTATCATATACTTGTGGCCTTTGAAAATCCACTAGGCCAGTACCTTATGAAAATCCGTCATTTATTTTTGAAAAGTCTCATGAGAATGCTATAATAGACCTTAAAAATAGGTTCATACTCTGGAATCAGATAGCATGCGCAGCAAGTGAACTACCCCTAAACCTTTGAAGATTTTTTTTTNAAATGATTTCAACTTGAAAGTTATAGCAGAGATGCTAAAGGATGGTGAACTCACTATAGTGGATCATGGTTTTGTATACAGTGGAGAATGTGATCCCCAGTTTACTTATGGCCTTGATCAGATATCAGATGATAATTTCACAGATGATGGCAGGGTTCTTGAGAGGATAGATAGGGCGCATGCTTATCGTGAAGCCCATGAGGGTGCAGTGTTCATAAACCGTGGGGACACTTATACAGTGGATGAATTCGACTTGAAGAGGCGCAAGATCTATGTTACAAGGAAAAGTGTGGATTATCATACGCAGGCGCTTAAAAGGATTGACCTTAAAGTTAAAAGGATCTTGAGAAAGAGGAAGTTTTCAGGTTTTTGATTTATATTTTGGGGAGGTTGAAGTTACAGAAGATTATTATCTTTATCGTGTGATGGCTTATAGCAAAGTTCTTGGAATTTTTCCCTTGGCTTTGCCGCCTTTAAGGTTTAGGTCAGCCGCTCTCTGGTTCACCATTTCAGAAGAACTTGAAGGGAAGATTAGGGATGGGTTTGATGATGAGGCGTTTGAGGGTGGTTTGCATGGTTGTGAACATGCTATCATTTCATTGTTCCCTTTACATGTGCTCTGTGACCGTATGGATATTGGTGGCCTGTCAACTTCTCATCATCCGGATTCTGGCGCGGCCACAATATTTATCTATGATGTATTTGAGGTGGTATAGGATGGTAGAGAAGGCTATTATTTGAGGATATTATCAGTTCAACCTTTGAGCTTGTGGATTCGTGTGAGTGCGCTGATGGTTGCCCCTCCTGTATAACTCCTAAGTGTGATGATAATAAATCATTGCATAAGGAAGCTGCTAGAGGTATACTCTGGTATTTGAAGAGTGTGATGAGTGGGGGTTTTGGTGGAGGTTGAAACTGGGGCTATGGAGGATGTTGATTTGGAAGTTGAAGGTGTGTATTCTGAGGTTTATTCTTTTTATAGGAGTGGTAGGTTTGCGGAGGCGAAGTTGAAGCTCCATGATGTGCTTGAGAAGAATCCTGAGGATGCGAGAGCATGGTATTTTATGGGCGCTATCCTCACAAGGCAAGGGGAGAAGGAGATGGCAGCATGCTTTCATGGAAGGGCTAGGAAAGGCTGAATACTATACAATTATGACTTTTTTATGTTAAGAAAGATGTATTTGAGCACATCGATATGTATATATATGCATCTCGATATAGTTGGAGATGAACTACCCTCACCTGATATGGAGGGGTCAAAAAAATAATGAGAGGGAATAACATGAAGAAGTTGGCAATTGCCTTGATAATTATAACAATAATATTGGCGGCATCTGGAATATATTATTTAAGCAATCTTGAAAAGGAAGTCTTTAGGATATCCACAACAACAAGCCTTGAAGACACAGGATTGCTTGAAGAGCTTGAAGCTCAATTCGAAAAAAAATATCCTAACATCGACGTCCAAATAGTATCAGGGGGGACAGGAGTAGCACTAGAACGCGGAAAAAGAGGAGACGCAGACCTTTTGATAGT